>Ga0272441_10004621_pt1 | contig 24704 bp, 19 predicted proteins | sample SSMProp6N_FD_193582 | JGI IMG/M metagenome (GOLD analysis project Ga0272441, IMG submission 193582) | Marine sediment archaeal communities from Little Sippewissett salt marsh, Falmouth, MA, United States - SSM-Prop-6N | ecosystem: Environmental > Aquatic > Marine > Wetlands > Sediment ...
AAGTGACAGCCGATCGCCGCCGAGTACAAGCCGGGATTGATGCCACAGAACAACACATCCAACCCGGGAGCGATGATGTCGGGAACCGTTCGATCAACGGCGGCACGGACCTCTTCGCGCGTCGGGGCGGGTCGGATATGCCTACTATTCACGCCTTTCGAGGCGTCGCTCGAAGCCGTTCCTCCAGACGGTGGTCTTTCGCTCATCGAGATGTTCACCTCACAAACGCGGTGATGTTCCATCTTCGCTCGACGGTTGCGCCTCTGCGCATCAAGGCGCGAGCTTCTTCGCCATCGTCACATCCGTCTCCACATAGCCCATCTTCCGGTACAGCGCCCGGGCGGCGGCGTTGTGGCCGAACACATGCAGCATCACATCGTGGAGTCCAAGGCGAGCAGCCACAGCATCCAGCTCGGCGAGCGCCGCAGACCCGTATCCCCGCCTACGAGACGTAGGGTAAATGAGAAAATCGTACAGGGCGACAAAGCGGCGATCCCCGTGGCTCGCTTCGGCATACCAGATGTGACCGACCGCTTCCTTCGAAGCCGCATCGACGATGAGGTCCAGCGACTGCCCTTCCGAATTCAGACCCTCCGGAAGCAAGCGATCGAACACCGCCTGCGCCCGATCAAGCGCCGTCTCGCCGTTCCAGTTCCCGGCCTCGATCTGGTCGCGTGCATAGCTCGGCACCGCCGATTCGATGTATCGTTCGTAGTTTGCCTTCGTCATCGGCTCGAACTGCACTCCGTGGGGTTGCGTTGTTGGGTTTGCCGCCATCAGGATCCTCCTCGCCTTATCGTCGCTTGCCTTGCCTACCAATCCCGAATGACCGAGGCAAGCTCCGGGTTGTTCCGCGCGATGCGATCTTTGACGTAGGTGACATACACCTCCGGCACACGGTGCTCACGAAGTCCAACGAAGATGTGATGCACGTACGCTGCGCATGTGCGGAGCCCGGAGCGCGGCGTTTTCACCACGTATGTCACCGCTTCGATGGGGGTGCGTTCACTCTTGGAGTACGTCACGCGGATTGCCGTGCGGACGTAGGCCACTCCTTCTCCTTCGACATCGTCCAACGTTCGCCGCCCGCCCGAGCGTTCCCGCAGCACGCGCTCCTCAGGAATCTCATACAACACCCCGGTGATCCGGCGCGACCCGTCGCAGATCAGATCGGCCGCAGCGCAGCCGTTCTGCGGGCTGTGGTATGTGAAATCGAGATCGAAGCGGTCCTCGGTGGTCGCAAGGCCGAGCGGGACCGCCTCCCCCTGCAAACGAACATCGGAGTTCAACCGCACCGAAGACATATTCGATCCGTATTGGAAGACAAGCATCGCATTCCTTTCGCCATGGCGGGCAGAGCGGCTTCGTGCGTTCCCGTTTCCACCGATCATCCGTTCTACCATTCGCCCGCGTACTCGGAGGAGTAAGGCCGTGCAAGCTGCTGGACATACTGCAAATGAAGCCGCGTGATCTGGCGGATGTGGAGCAGGTCGTGAGCGGTCCAGGACGCGAGCAGATCACCGGCAGACAAGGCTCCGGCCGGATGCTGTTTCGCCTGGGACCAATCAGGGCCGGCGAGGCTTCTCAACCATTGGATGGATCCGCGACGCTCTTCCAGGAACGCCTCCAGGGTTTCCCCCAGGTTCCTCGCTGCGTAGGACCGCTGTTCCACCCACCCTTGCGGATCGATCGGCGGCCACTCGAGTTCGGGATCTTCGAGAACCAGCCGCAGACGAACACGGAAATCCTCGCGTTCTTCGTCAAGCAAGTGGCCGATGACCTCGACGATCGACCAGTGATCGCCATCCGGCTTCCACATCCGTTGCTCGGGAGCCATTTCCCGTACCAACTCGCGAATGACGTTCGCACTTCGTTCCAGACAATCGATCCATCGACGGAGATCGCGCTCCATGATCCCTCCTTCCGTTGTCCCGGCAGCTCGCTCCATCATAGCCGGTTGATGCCCCTGTTCACGTCGCCAAGAGCCTGCGCCACACGTCAGCGTCTCAACGGACCAAGTAGACTCCGCTCGACCTTGATCTATCGAGAGGAAGGCGCTATCCCATGAGAACGGCTTCGTTGTGCGGTGTGCTGCTGATCAACTTCGTCATCGGTTGCTGGTACATCGTTCTGCTTCGCAAGCGCAAGATCAGCCCGGCGCTGGCGATGTGGGTGTTTTTCACCATCGCCACCGTCGGAAGTCTGATGACATACCTTGCCCAAGGCGATTTCACACTGCGAGACAATATCCTGAACGCGGCCGATATTCTGCTGGTCGTCACCGTCTCCATCGGGATCTTCGTGTATGGAGACCGCAGCACCCGGTTCAGCAGGTTCGATCTCGGCTGCCTGATCGCCGTCAGCGGGATTCTGATCGGCTGGGCGCTCACCCGGCAGCATGTGATTGCCCACAGCGCGATTCAGGCGATCCTTGTCATCGCTTACTTCCCGGTGATCCACAGACTGTGGACAACACGGCGGAACACCGAGTCCTACGTGATGTGGTTCGGGTTGATGCTGGCACCGGTGTTCGGTCTGCTTTCCAGCCGCGGGATTCTGGCGGCGGTGTACGCCATCCGAGCCATCGCCTCATCGGGGATGCTCCTGCTGCTGATGGCTCGAATCGACTGGAAGACGGCTCGATCGGCCCCGAAACCTCAGGAGCCCGGAGCTTCGAGCCTGTCGCTGTAGGGTGAGACGCCCCCTGCAATCCGCCGTCCGCGTTGCGCTGCGCCCGCCGCTCGCCTACCCTCAACACGAGGAGGTTCACCGTGCCACTCTCGAGCAAGCAGAAGAAGCAGTTCATGCAATGGTTGAAGGAGCATAACGTGAGTTCCACCTGTCCCGCCTGCGGCTCCACCGAAGGATGGGGGGTTCACGACAGCATCATCACCGGCCTTGATGTCGATCTGAAAAAGAAGAAGGCCGCCCCGTCTCAGGCAGGCTTCTTCATGATGGTGTGCAAGAACTGCATGCACGTCATGTTCTTCGCCGCCGCACCGATCGTCGGCAGAAACCCGTAGAGCCCCCCTCACCAGATCCACGAATCCCTCGCCTGTCTCCGGCCTGCATCCGGTCCGAGTGCGACCGCCTTGACACACCGGACCCGGACGCGGATCTACGCTTCTTTCACCACGGTGTCGCAGTCAATTGTCGGCGGGAATCCACAAGCGAACGCGCCGTTTCATCGAGTCCTGCGGCCTGATGAGAGCGAGTGAACCCGCTGCGGCAACCGGGAGGACAGACGCCCCGTTGATGGCGTACCATCCTAACCGCAGTCCCCGGAGGTCGGGGGAGCTTCACGGATGGAGGTCAACGAACGGAATGGCGCTTCTCGCAGCACGAGATCTTGGCAAGACCTACGCTTCGCACACGCTGTTCGAGCGTCTGTCAATCGTGTTTCAACCCGGCGAACACGTCGGCTTGATCGGTCCCAACGGGGCCGGGAAGTCCACTCTGCTCAAGATCCTTGCCGGCGAAGAACCTGCGGATTCCGGATGGGTCGAGCAAAGCAAAGGGATTCACATCGCGTACCTGCCGCAGATCGACGTCTTCCCGGCGGACGCGACGGTGGAAGGGGCTCTCTTGGCGGCACTGGAAGACGTCGCGATGGAGACGTACGAACGCCCTCACCGTGCTCGGTCTATGCTCCGGCGGCTGGGCTTCCCGACCGTGGATGCCGATCGCCCCGTGGACGTTCTGTCCGGGGGGTGGCGCAAGCGGCTGGCCATCGGGTGCCGGCTGGTTCGAAACCCCGACCTGCTGCTGATGGATGAGCCCACCAACCACCTGGATCTGAGGGGCATCGAGTGGCTGGAGAGGTTCTTGGAACGGGCCACCTTCTCGTTTGTGCTCACAAGCCACGATCGCTACTTCCTCGAACGGGTGACCGATCGCATTGTCGAGGTCAATCGTCGCTACCCGGATGGCTTCTTCAGCGTCAACGGCCGTTACAGCGACTTCCTCGAGAAGAGAGAGCCGTTCCTTCAAACCCAGGATGCGGAGCGGAGAGCGCTCGCCAACCAGGTACGCCGCGAGATCGAGTGGCTTCGCCGGGGTCCCAAGGCACGAAGCAGCAAGGCGTCGCATCGCATTGACAGCGCACACGAGAAGATCGATCGACTCGCTGAGGCCCGATCGCGCGAGAACAGCGAAACGAAGCTCACGGTAGGCTTCAGCGATCGCGGACGAAGAACACACGACCTGATCATCGCAAAGGAAGTCGAGAAGGCCCTTGGCGGCAACACATTATTCCGGGACCTCAACGCATTCATCCACCGCGGAACCCGACTGGGGATCGTGGGCAACAACGCCAGCGGAAAGACGACCCTGCTGCGGATCCTTGCCGGAGTCGATACACCCGATGCAGGAGCGATCCGTCACGCGACCGATCTACGTGCCGTCCTGTTCGACCAGCAGCGCGAGCAACTCGATCCGGACACGACGCTCCGCCGGACACTGGCCCCGTATGGCGACAAGGTCTACCACTCGGGCCGCGAGACCCATGTAATCGCTTGGGCCAGACGGTTCGGATTCCGACGCGATCAGCTCGACGTCGCCGTCGGCGAACTGTCCGGAGGCGAGCAGGCCCGTGTGTTGATGGCGGTGATGATGCAGCAGAAGGCGGATGTCCTCCTCCTTGACGAGCCGACCAACGACTTGGACATCCCGTCGGTGGAGGTTCTCGAGACCGCGCTCATCGAATTCCCGGGTGCGGTCGTGTTGATCACGCACGATCGTCACATGCTCGATCGTGTCTGCACCGATCTTGTCGGACTGCACAGCGACGGTCATGGGCGCTGGGGAAACTACGGGAGCGTGGCTCAGTGGCAGGCATCGGATGCCGAGGCAAGCGATGCGGAACCTCATGAGGAATCCCGGAATTCGACACCCCCGAAGCGCTCACTTCGCACGACGAGTCGCCCCGGCCTCACCTACCACGAGAAAAAGGAGTGGGCCTTGATCGAGGATCGGGTGCTCGCTGCCGAAGAAGAAGTCTCGCGTCTTGCGCAAGCGCTTGAAAACCCTGAACTGGCATCGGATCACGAGAAGCTGAGCGCTGCGTATGAGGCACACCAGATTGCCGTTGCAGAGGTCGAGGCGCTGTACGAACGATGGCAGGAACTCGACGAGAAGAGAGAAAACTGATCGGCTGATTACGCGTGATCCGGCTCAAGCCCACGCTGCATCAGCACCTGATGCAGCGCTTCGAGGTCGGCGAAGACACGATGCCCCGTGGCCCGGAGCCGCTGCTCGTCCTGATGGCCTTGAGCAACCAGAAGCACGGGAATCCCCAGAGCATCGCCAACCTCGGCGTCATGATCCGTGTCCCCGATCAACAGCATCGCGGATGTATCAGCCGGTACCGATCGAATCAGCTGCCTTCCCTGCTCGATCTTCGAGTCGACAAGGCGGTGATTCAAACCGACGACGGCCTCGAAGTACTCATTGACGCCAAGACCGAGGATGGTTTCACGTACGACACGTTCTTCCGATGCCGACAGCACAAACTGCTTCACCCCCGCGGCCCGCAGTCCCTTCAGGGTCTCGACGACTCCGTGATGAAGACGACATGTCGGCAGCGCCGGAAGGTAGCTGACGTAGAACTCTTCGGCGAGGTTGGACATTCCTTCCCCCGAGACATCCAAGCCGATCCGTTCGTAGTAGTCGCTCAGCGGAAACCCGACACAGCACCGATAGCTGTCCACGTCCACAAGAGGCAGCCCCCTGCGAGCAAGCAACACGTTGAGGGAGCGAACGGTGAGGTCCGTATCATCGATCAACGTGCCGTTGAAGTCCCAGATCACAGCGCACAGAACTCGAGAGGGCAAACCATCCGATAGGGCAACCATTCCGAACCGTATCATCGCTCAATCCGCATCGATCCGCACGGTTCATCGAGCCCGACAAACGTGAGCCGTATCCTGACGAAGCGATGTCTGCCTTTCGGATTCGACCGGTGAACCGCGACCGGCCTTATGGAGCGTTCATGCACGCTTCTCCCGACCAAACGATGACGGAATGCAACCGTTCCTGACCGCCACCGGGTTCTCCCACCCGGTGAATCACGTGGAAGTGCGGGAGCCGATCGATACGGAGTGACAAGGATCTAACCGGACAAGAGAGCCCCTTTGTCCTTCACGCCCAGCAGGAGTCCCCGTCCGGTCAATCCCTTCTCATCGTAGGTCACCGACAGCCCCGCGTCCTGCGCGGCACCGACCAGCTCCTCGGTGCGAAACAGCCCCAGCTCATGGTGCTCCACAGCATGCTTCGTTCCATCCGGAGTCCCGATAAGGTAGTGGAAGTCGAAGCTCGAAACCCTCCCCTCCACGTGACTCGTGCTGACGCGAGCGATCTTCAGCTCGGGCTCATCGATGAGCAGGGCGTGCACCCTGCGGGTGTGCCATTCGGATGGCGTGAACCACGGCTCGATCGCCACGATACCCCCCGGGTTGAGATGATCCGCCATGCACCGAACCGTTGCTCGCATGTCGGGAAGCGTCCGTGCGTAGCCGATGGCGCTGAACAGGCAGGTGACAACGTCGAAGGTCCGACCCAGGGTGAATCGAACCATGTCTCCGCAGTGGAACGTTGCGTTGGGATTCCGCAGGCGCGCCCGCGTCAGCATCTGTTCGGAGGCATCCAGCCCGACCGGGTCGAATCGATCCTTGAGATACTCGATATGACGACCCGTTCCGCAGGCGACATCGAGGAGCGTCTCAGCCGCCGGGTTCGTTCGCTCGATGCAAGCGACAAGAAGGGCACACTCCGCCTCGTAATCCTTGGACGCGTAGATCTTGTCGTAGTAGCGGGCCGTCGTCCCATAGTCGCCGATCCCGATCCCGGTCATGAGGCCTCCGTTCGCCGATTCCCGTTGATCCGACGATCTCATCGTGTCGATGCCGGTCGGGTTTGGCAACAACAGAGCGCACGCACCGGGCCCATTACCGGTGACAGAGGCGAAAGTTGCCTTCGGGCTGCGAATCATGGTACACCTCCTTCGACGGATTGGCGGATCCGTCAATCGGAATAGGGAGGCAACTTCATGGATCGTATTCTTCGGATCAATCTGTCGAGCCGCACCGCTTCGTACGCGCCGATGCCGGAGACGTACCGCAATCGAGCCGGCAGATGGCTGACGTCGAGCATCGTTCACGATGAGGTCCCGGCAACCTGTCACCCACTCGGACCCAGCAACAAGCTGGTCTTATCACCGGGGATCGTCACCGGCACAGCCGCTCCCACATCCTCGCGTATCTCGGTCGGTGGCAAATCTCCTCTGACCGAGGGGATCAAGGAAGCCAACGCCGGCACGGGATGGGGCCGTCGTATCGCCCGCCTCGGTATCCGCGCCGTCGTCGTCGAGGGGCAGTCCGACGAAGGGTTCTGGCTGGTCAAGATCACCCGGGAGGGAGTGTCGTTCGAACCCGCCGGTGATTGGGTGGGCCTGCCACTCTCGGAGGTGTTCCCGGCTGTGTTCGATCGTTTCGGCGGGATCGGCCAGGTCGATCTGTGTGCCATCGGCATCGCCGGGGAAGAGCGGATGGCGGCAGCAGGTGTTTGCTTCAGCGATCAAGACGGACGGGCCAGCCGCTACGCAGGACGCGGCGGGCTGGGCGCCGTGATGGGAAGCAAGGGGTTGAAGTTTATTGTCGTCGACGATTCCGGTGCTGACGATGTTCCGATCTCGAACCCCGACCTGTTCGATGCCGCGCGCAAGAAGGTCGCTGCCGCACTGATGGAACATGCGATTACCAAACCGAAGGGGGCGTTGAACAGCTACGGCACGGCCGTCCTTGTCAACATCATCAATGAAGCGGGGGCTCTTCCTACACGGAACTTCAGCTCCGGACGATTCGAAGGCGCGGCCAAGATCGCGGGAGAAGCCATCTTCGACGGCAACAAGGCGCGCACCGGACAGGAGATGTACAACCACGCCTGCTCGCCCGGTTGCATCATCCAGTGCTCAAACACGTGGCATCGCCCCGATGGATCGGAGCATACATCGTGCGTGGAGTACGAGTCGGATTGGGCACTGGGCGCCAACTGCGGCATCGATGATCTTGACGCCATCGCAGAGATGAACAGGCTCTGCAACGACTACGGGCTTGACACCATCGAGGTCGGCGGCACGCTTGCCGTGGCGATGGAAGGTGGCGTAGCCAGCTTTGGCGACAGCAAGCGCGCGATCGAGCTGCTTCACGAGATCGGGCACGTCACGCCGCTGGGACGGATTCTTGGCAACGGAGCGGTGATCGCGGGGCGAGCGTTCGGCGTGGAACGCGTGCCTCATGTGAAGGGGCAGAGCATGCCCGCGTACGAGCCTCGCGCCATCAAGGGGATCGGCCTGACCTACGCCGTCTCCACGATGGGAGCCGATCATACGTCCGGGTACACCATCTGCCCGGAGATCCTCGGCGTCTCCGGCAAGCTCGATCCGCTGAATCCGGACAAGGCGGCGGTGGCCCGGAACTTCCAGTATGCAACCGCGTTCATCGACACGACCGGCCATTGCCTGTTCATTGCGTTCGCCATTCTCGATATCGCCTCCGGATTCGAAGGAATGATCGAGGAATGCAACGGCGTGCTCGGAACCCACTGGACGGCCGACGACGTCACGCGGATCGGCAAGGAGATCCTGGAGCTTGAGTTGGCCTTCAATCGGCGCGCCGGGTTCACGAAGCTGGATGACCGGCTCCCGGAGTTCATGTCCCGTGAGCCGCTTCCTCCCCACAACACCGTGTGGGACATCGAAGATCGCGAGATCGATACCATCTTCGACTAGGGAGCAGACGGCAAATCAAGGCAGGGTGCGTTGAGAAGGATGATCTCGCACCTTGCCTTGCTACTGTGCGTGATCCCAACCGGCCTCCCTAGGGAAGGAATCAACCGATGATTGACGTGCACCTGTACGGGAAGCTGCGACGGTTCTGCGCCAAGCGGGCGGCAAACGAAGACTCCGTCGTCCATCTGCTACATGAAGAAGACGACACCGTCGGCTCGATCGCCGACCGGATCGGAATCCCACGAGAGGAAATCGGGAGCAACCTATTTGTCGACGGCCGCTATGCAAACGTCGAGACACCGGTTTCGGACGGTGCCCGTGTCGGGTTATTTCCCGATGACATGCAGCTTCTCTACAAGTGGTACTTCGATCCGAAAGCCGGAAAGACGTGAACGTTGAAGTTCGGCTGTTCGCGACACTGGCTGATCATGCCGGAGTGCGTGCCGGTTCTGTCCTGTCCGTGGAGCTACCGGACGGCTCTGCCCTGGATACCCTTCTGGAAGCCGTGGGCATCCCGAAGAATCGTGTCCATCTTGTCATCGTTGACGGGCACGTGACTCACGATCGTTCGGTTCCTCTGCGGGATGGATCCCGGATCGGGCTGTTCCCCCCGGTCGGCGGCGGATAGCGTGCCTGGAGCCCCTGCGAAACATCCGAGGCTCCTCCCACGTAAGCCACCGATATACCAGGGAGTTCCCGCGTTCAAGCACTGAAGCACATGGAGATGTCGGTGCCACGTAACGAGCCCCGAGAAACGCGAAATGAACCGAACCGCCTCGGGTCAACCACCAAGGCGCAGTAAGGATGAACGTTGCGGGAGACGGGCCGTTAATCGCGGGAGTCCCGGGAAAGCGAGACGTGAAAGGGCCAAGAGATCGACGTGACCGATGCACAGCTGATCGAAGCCGTTGCCACAGGGAGCCGGTCTGCGTTCCGAAACCTGTATGAGCAGTATGCCGACCGCATCCTTCGCTTCGCCCAGACCATCGTTCGCGAGCCGCATCTTGCCGAAGAGGTGCTTCAAGAGACGATGATCGCCGTTTGGAGGAGCGCCGGTCGATTCGGGGGAAGATCGAAGCTTTCGACCTGGCTTCTGGGGATCGCCAGGAACCAAGCCCACAGCCTCCTCCGCCGCGAGAAGCGAGGTCAGCGGACGCCTGCACAGACGATGGAGACGGAAAACCCTGCTCCAAGCATCGAACAGCAAGTGGTCTTGGAGAAGGCTTTCGGGGCCCTGACCCCTGCACAGCGCGAGGTGCTGCATCTCACGTTCTACGACCATCTGACTGTCAATGAAGCAGCGAGTGTTCTGGGAATCCCCCCGGGAACCGTGAAATCAAGGATGTATCACGCAAGACGGACGCTTGCCAAGGAGCTGCAATGACCAAGCGCACAAACGACCTTTGCCCGGTGCCGCCCATCAACTGCCTTGATGCGAAGGAGTTGATGCCGTGGTTTGTCACCGGAAGGCTCACCCCCGAGCAAGAGGATCGGTTCGCGGCCCACCTGTCGGAGTGCCCCCACTGCCAGCGGGAGCTTGTCGAGGTCTTGCGGCTGCAAAATGCCGTCTCGTCACACATCGAGAAGTGCCCGGCCGCAACAGACGAGACCTGGAAGAAGATCCGGTCCAGGGCGTTCGCGGCGGACATCACCAAGATCGATGTCGGGACGTTGCTGCTGGGGTTCCAGTTGGGGATCCGCGCGTCAAGCAAACACTCGTCGCTCAACGGAAGCCTTCGCATCTTGGGCAAGACGTACCGCGTGCTCGGTCACTCCGGCGCACGAAGCTCGGCAAGAAAGGACCGCTTGGATCCTGGCGTCTCCATCGCACGAGACGCTGAGCTCAAAGCGGAGAAGGAGGAATGCGATGTTTAAATCTCAGGATCATCGGACGCAGGATTCGAGCCGCGCGCCGCACCAGGGTCCCGCGGATGCGCTCCGGCGCGAGAAGGAAAGGCTCCGAATGGAGAAGGAGAAACTGGAGCAAGAAATGGAGAAGCTCCAGGAGAAGCAGCAGCAGAGGCTCGAGCAGCTTCAGGAGGCGTTCGATGACCGCCTCGAGCGTATCCAAGACGTGTTCGACGAGAAGCTTGAACACCTTGAGGAGCTTCAGGACCGGTTGGAGGAGATGGAAGATGAGATCGAGGAGCGAGACGGATCTCTCGAAAGCGCTGATGAGCTTCGCGAGGTTCTTGATGTCGTCTCCGAGCGGATCCCGGGACTGATGCAGGGGATTCAGGAAACGGTCTTCTCTCCGGAAAGCTCGAAGCAGATGGCCGAGTCGATCGCGCAGTTTTTCAAGACACTGATCGACTCAGGGCTCTCTCGCGACATCGCCAATAGCCTGACGGTGATGCACATGGGCAACCTCCAGCAAACGCTCCATGCGCAACACATTCGCCCTCGCCCTCATCCGGAAAAGCCAGACTCACTGCATCCGGAGCCACCCGCTTCCCCTGAAGCCCCCGCCGAGCCCGAAGCGGATCGAGTCCCGGATGAAGCGGATCCCAACCCCCTAGGGCCGTAGCCTTGTCAAAGTGAGGTGCCCCTGGGGGCAGTTGAAGGCAGAACACGTCATCGAACCCCTCACGCAGCGGGATCCGAGGCTATGTGTTGGACATGACCCGAGGTTGTGCCTAGGCACAACCCAGGCGTCCTGCATCGGCGTGTTCGACAGGACACACGGAACCGACACGGCATCCCCATAGAAGCTCCCGACTTCCGACACAGGATCGGCTCACGACACAGTATGATGTGGAATGATGACGCGAGAAGATGGCAACAGGAGCGAAGACAGGGGATCGAGACGCCGAGGTCTGTTCTTCCTGGTTCTGATTCTCGCCGGCGTCGGGATCGGAGTCGGATTCACGCTCCAGCCTTCCATCGTTGCCACAGAGTCTTCTCAACCGGAGCAGCAAGGGAGTCATGCCGACTCCCTGTCCCTGGAGGAGACGACCGATGGCATATCGGGCGATGCCGTCAGCGAAGATCCTCCTGACACACAGACGGAAGCCTTGCCGGAGACTTCCGTATCCAGCCCCGACGCAGACACGATCGCCGAGACGGACCCGGATCCAGCGATCCCCAGCGGACCGAGGCGCACCGAGATCGGGTACAACGTGGGCCAGTTCGCGCCGGGGTTCTCACTTGTTGATCTCGACGGCAGACGCGTTTCTCTCGCTTCGTACCGCGGCCAGGTCGTGTTGCTCGATTTCTGGGCGTCTTGGTGCTCTCCGTGCCGTCAAACGCTGCCCCGCCTTCATCGGCTTGCCGCAGACCTTGAGGGCGACGGATTGGTGTTCATCGGGATCAACCTCGATCGCCGCGTAGAGGATGCGGTCTCCTACCTTGAAGACAACCCGTTTCATCGGATGATCCCCGTCCAAGGCACAACTGCCGTTGCACGGGAGTACGGAGTTTCCGGCATCCCGCGTACATTCGTCATCGATCGAAGCGGCGTGATCCGGTTCGCCGGACATCCGGCGGCGCTCGGCGCCTCGGCGATCGAACCCTGGCTGTAGCGCTTCCACGCTGTGCGATTCCCGTCGCAGATCCGCGAAAACCGCTGTTTCCCATCACTGCTCGGCAAGCCGGCAAGATCCGCTATAATCGCACCCTCTGGACCCGGAACCATCAAAGGAGGCATCAGCGTGGACACGCTTGCTCTGTACCAGAAGTACCTGCGCGAGATCAGCAAACTGAACTCGGCGGTTGCCTTGCTTGTGTGGGATCAGCGCACCTACATCCCCAAAGGGGGGCACGAGGCACGCGCCGAGGTCGTCGGCAAACTCTCTACGATGGCGTTCGAGATGTCCGTTTCCGATGAACTCGGCGGATACCTCGAAACTCTGGAGGGGCAAGACGGCCTCTCCGAAGCGCAACAAGCCAGCTTGCGTGTCGTCGGGAAGCAATACCGTCGAACCAAGGCGATCCCAGCGACGTTGTTCGAGCAATACGTCATCGACCGCAGCAAGAGCGAAGCCGCCTGGGAACAAGCCAAGGAGAGCGGCGATTTCGCGCAGTTCGAGCCGCATTTGACGAAGATGGTGGACTACGCCAAGCAGTTCGCCGAGTACTACGGCTACGAGGACTGTGCCTACGATGCCTTGCTCGACGAATTCGAGCCGGGGATGACCTGCCGTGAGCTGAAGACGATCATCGAGCCACTGCGTGAGCAGCTCGTGCCGTTGCTTCGTCGTCTGATGGAAGACGGAACCGCCCCGGATGGCAGTCGACTCGCAGGAAGCTTCCCCGTGGATAAGCAGCACGAGCTGTCACTGCGTGCCCTTCGAGCGATGAACTACGACTTCGATCATGGGCGGATGGATGACACGGTCCATCCATTCACGATCGGAATCGCCCCCGGAGACGTCCGTGTCACCAACCGGTTCATCGAGACCATGCCCCTATCCGGATTGATGAGCGCGATGCACGAAGGCGGACACGCTCTGTATGACCTCGGAATGCCCGCCGAACTCCATTACCTGGGACTCGGAAACGGTGCTTCCTTCGGTTTCCACGAATCTCAATCCCGCATGTGGGAAAACATGGTCGGGCGGAGCCTGCCGTTCTGGAAGCTGTTCCGTGACCAGTTCATCGAGGTGTTTCCTCAGCTTTCATCGGCAACGGCCGAGGACCTGTATCGTGCCGCCAATGTGGTTCAGCCTTCGCTGATCCGGGTGGAAGCCGATGAAGTGACCTACAACCTGCACATCATGGTCCGCTTCGAGATCGAACAAGCACTGTTCGACGGCTCGCTCGCCGTGTCCGATCTTCCCGATGCGTGGAATGCAGCGATGGAGAAGTACTTGGGTGTCCGCCCATCGAACAACGCGGAAGGCGTGCTTCAGGATGTGCACTGGTCCGGCGGGATGTTCGGCTACTTCCCGTCTTACATGCTCGGCAACCTCTACGCGGCTCAACTCTATGCAGCGATCCGGCGTGACATGCCCGATCTGGACGAGCGAATCGCCCGCGGCGACACACAAGCGCTTCTCGATTGGACGCGAGAGAAGATCCACCTGATGGGCCAGATCCACGAGCCGGCGGATCTCATCCGGAAGGTGACCGGCGAACCACTCTCGCCTTCGTACTTCCTCGACTACATCGAAGCGAAGTTTTTCCCGATCTACGGATTGTAGGGCGACTCATAGGAGTCGCCCCAAGGCCTACTTCGAGGGACGGCGGCGTCGGCTGCGTGTCGGCCGTCGCCGTCGTTGCTGTTCTCTTCCGTACCGAGGCGCCTTTTCCTTGGGAGTGGTTGTCATCGCAACCAAGGCATCGTGAATCGTTTCCAGTTGGTAGTCACGGGTCCGCTTCGTGACACCGATGAGATCGGCCATCTCCGCACCGATCCGCTCCAACGCTCGTTCCATCAGCGAAAGGCAGTGCGCTGTTCCGTGACCGGTTCCGCCGGCAGCGGCCACACACACAACAGGCTTGCCAAAAAGAGCCGAGCGATCGTCACGCGATCCGCTGTGCAGGGCTTCACACCGGCGCAGCCGGTTCAGAAACGCCTTCATCGACTCGCTGGGTTCCCCGAAGTACACCGGGGTGACAAACACAAACCCCTCCGCCAACCGCACGGACTCGTGGAGTTCCTGGAAGTCATCCTTGATCTGGCACACGTGATCCGTACGGCACGTCCCCCATCCGTCATTACAGACGGCACAGCGTGCGATGTTCAGTGTATTCAGATCGATCACGCGGGCCGGACTTCGTCCGTCGACAACCCCTTGTCGCGCGGCTTCTCCACAAGCAGCGGTCAGGCCGCTCGTGTTGGGGCTTGCAGTCACAATCAGAACCTTCATCGATCCCCCTTCTCGTCCCACAATCAACAGGTCTCATCTGTCTTCGCAGCGGGATGCTTCGCAACCGGGATCCCGACTTCTTCGAGAACCTCGTGCGCCCTTCGCAGATGCGGGATCGTAATCGATCCGCCAACCACCGCCGCAATCATCAATGCTTCTTCGATCTCTTCCTTGAACGCTCCTGCGCGGGTCGCTTCGACTAAGTGATACGTGACGCAATCGTCACAACGCAACGCAAGTGAGGCAACAAGCCCCATCAACTCCTTCGTCTTTCTCGACAGAGCGCCCTTCTCATAGGCGCTTTGATCCACGGCAAACAGCCTTCGCAGCGGCAGCGGCGCATCGTCAAGGACAAGATCGTTCTGTCGTGCTCGTTCTTCCTCGAATCGATTCGTCTGTACCACGCGCGCCTCCTTTCCCTGATCAAGCGGCTGCGAGCAGCAAACGCTAGCAAGAGGATACTGCAACATGGCACAATCCGCCGGTGCGGATCCGGAGTTCTGCATGAGGAACAGTCCCAGCAGGAAGTACTGGGCGCGACTACGGTTTTCGGGTACCCTCACTTTTCGCTACGACTACCAGAGAAGGTCAAACCCCGTCTTGACTTCCCAACTGGGATCGATCGCCTGCGGCTGAAAGCGAACATCTGCATAGAGAGTCAGCCCATCGAAGATCGGAACCTCCACTTGAAGTGTGGTTCTCCCCCAATTGAACAACGTCCCCGTTGACGAGTTATCGCGGACAAAGAGGACTTCAAGCTCAAACTCACCTGCCCCATCGCAGCAACCCGCAATGGGCCCTACAATCGACAGTGACTCAAAGAAGCCGGCTGTACCAATGACCGTGGAGTCCTTCTCCTCAAGAAAGGACTCTCGTATGAACAGCGTAATGCCGTTTTCGAACGCGAGTTCTCCAACAAGGCCATAGACGGAAATCCCATCAAGTCTGGGGATTGACTGGTCAAACACGATCTCACCAAGCAAGCCCAGTTCGGGACAGGCAATCCAATCAAGCGCCATCCTCAATGTTGGCGTGACAACCTTCTCTTCTTCCGCGAAACGTGCCGCCACATCCATGCTTCCCGAAAGCCCAAAAACGGGTTCCGCAAACAGTGGAATTCCGGTGATCACAACATCGAATCCAGCGAATCCAGAGGGGTCCGCAAACCCTGTGGATAACGCCACATTCAGGTCGCAGGGGGCAATCGTCCATGCAGCATTCGCCTGGGTGCTCCAGAAGCAAAGGGGAGACACACCGAACTTCGAGGAAATTCTAACCTGTATGCACTCTGCGCCACCGGATATCTCTGTTTGCAGGTACGATGATGTCTGCGGATCTGTGAGAAAAAGCAACCCGGTCGCAGTCGTACCAAGGACATCGAAGCTGACACTGGTTGTCCATGACGTGAATGCAGCCTCATCCGGGTTCAGCGCAAGAGACGAGGAAATCCCCGCTGGGCCAAGCGGCCCGTTTGCGCCAAGAGTCAGCGAGTTGAAAGCCGCACCGTCAAGTCCGGCTTCTGCTTGGAATGCCCAGTTGCATACCTGTGCAAGTACCAGAACCGATGCCTTATCCACAAAGATCTGGTCCTCTTCGGAGGCTCCCAGTGAGAAGCTCGTCTGTCCGCCAAGGATCCACTCGCTTTCATCCTGGCCGCTCGCCGTGAATACGCACAACAGGAGCAAGCCCAAGATCGCCGGAGTCCTTATGATGCAATGCGCCATGTGTCCCATGTATGATCAAGACATTCTGACGCACGAGTGGTATAGACAATGGGATCAATGGCTTCGCTGCAACGGACATCGAAGCGCCATCCACATCACCGGTGCGCTGTCACTCCTAAAATCGTCCCCCGGTTAAGGCCTCAGGGAACGAGAACACCGGCGCCCACCCTTCACACGCAAGCTGCGCGTGATCCCACCAGAACCCCCGGGGAGCCGCCGGGAGAACAACGCCCGTGGGTAATCGGCCCAACGCAAGAACCGCATCTTCGACCCACGCATGCACGCTTGATGTTGTCACTTCGAGTTCCGCCGCTTCCGTAAGGAAGTCCACGACAATCGCCCACTCGCGTGGACTCGCCGATCGTCCCAGCAAAACCCCTATTTCATTGAATTGCGCAAACCATTGATCGATTTGCGTCGTGATCTCCTCGACGTGTCGATCCTCGTGCTCGGAAAAGCTAATCGCAGCAACAGTCAATCGTGCAGCGTCATCTAGCCACGAGGCCAACCGATCTGCGCGAAGCGACGTCAGGACCAACTCCGACAGGAGGTCAACAGCCTCCTCTGTCTCATCGTTCAGAACCCGACCCAGACGCTGCAGAGCCTGGGCGGCAACAACCTGATCTGTCCATGGTGCGATGGGCCCGAGTTGCTGTGAATCACCTTCAGGTTCCCTCACATGCGTTCGCGAGAACAACCCCGCATCCTCGTCCCAGAACCTCGTGAGCTGTTGTGCCAATTCACCCAACAAGGTGACAGCCTGTTGCCTCAAGCTTGAAGGAACCGGCATCTCTACCGCCACTTGTACGGTGCCCAACAGCAACGATGCCTGATCGTAGAGCGACCACGTTTCCGTGCTCGGAAGACGATCGGCTGATGATGCGTTCCCGCCATCCGAGAGCTGATGTGATAACCAAGCAAGCTGAGCCGACAGTAGTTCAAGGAGATACTCCTCCAGCCCAGGCGAATGCGGGAACTCCGTCTCCGTCAAGAGCTGAGCAAGCGCAACCTCGGCGGTAAGCGTCTGACCGAGCGCTGCTGGTGTCGTTTGCCTATTCGAGCTGACGAATCCCTCTCCCAACGCCAGCCATGGAACTCCTTCCGCATACGGAATCAGCACAGGGGCACCCATGGTGGGGAGAGTGCTTTCCGTATCCGGATACCAAGGGATCCCCATGCCACTCTCGGCAATCAACACACCCACGTTCGAAAGCAGAAGCTGAGTTACCCACGAATCGAACCTCTCGGACCCCCAAGCCTCGCTCGCCCTATCGAGGGCTGAAGTAAGGTACATCGCCTCGTCGGTCCTGTAACGTAGTCCTCGATCTAGCGAGGTTTCACTTGCGCTCAAGCCGGACCCGAGGGACACTTCGGCACACGCTTCGCGTGTGAATCCCGGATCTCCATCCTCGTAGCGGTATTCCAGTGAAGCGCAGTTGACGATCTGTCCCTCCGAACCCGCACCATCCTGAACCCGAACCGTGATTTCGAACAGGCGCGTCTCGCCTGGATCAAGACGGTCCAACTGCCAAGTGAGGCCCCGTCCACTTGCCGTCGACACAGGATCCGAACTCACCCAGATCACGTCGGGCGGCAACACATCGGTGAGCCGCAGATCGAACCACGTCTCTTCCGTTTCGTTCTCGATCTCGATCGTGTATCGGATGAGATCCTCAGCTTCCACAAGAGCTACCCCAACCGATTCCGGATATGCAGTTTCGGGAATGCACACGCGATGCACAAACACCGAAGCATAGCGCTCAGAACCGTCGCTGACCGGTGAGTCACTCCAACCTGACGGAGGTAGGTGAAGACGAGACGCGTCGAGTAGGCGAGCAGCCCAGACGTCGATTCGAGAACTCCACTTCGTAGCCGCACTCCACTCACCACGTTCCATTGCCTGAGCGTTGGTTTCGCTGAGGAGTTCCAAGCTCCAGGCAAGATCGATCGGTGTATAGCACGACAAGCCAACGTCCCCGCCTAGGCCTTTGTCGTACATCTGCCGTGCATCATTCCAGAAGAGCGAATCCAGAATCGAGACACCTCTAACCACTCGGGACTTAAGCATCGGGTCATCCAGGACTCTTGAGCAGGCAAGAAGACTCCGGAGAGCCGCAATGTGCACGCTGAAATCCGGATTCGTGCAGGTCTCGGTGTCGGGCCATCGACTCACATATCCCCCGCGACCATCGCGAAGCCTCTCGTCGATGAAGCCTGTGATCCCACTTGCGAGCTCGACAATTCTCCTTGTGATCCGTGCGTCACTCGCGAATTCGACCGCCGCGTGTTCGAGTGCCACAGCAATCCACGTCAGCGATTCGATTGAGATCCCTTCCTGGCTGATGCTTCCCGCCCGCTCGGCAGCGAAGTCTACACGGTCTCTCCACTCGTCCATCGACTCGCCTAGGTAGCGGAGGGCTACCGTCTCCAGCAACCCCGCGACGGCTGTGGTTACTCTCTCCGATTCGACCTGTACGATGGACGAGATCAGCGTTTGAGTCACCCCGTTCTGGAGCAGCCGCTGATAGGCACTGAGTCCAAGGATCGCCGAGGCGAGATCGAATAGGCTGGCATCCGTTGCTGTTCCGCTAACCATCCGCGGTGCAGCCTGATCCTGTGCCACCTGGTACACTCTGGGAGCATAGGGTTCCTGTGGACCGCCCCGGCTCACCGTCTCTTCAATGAGTCTCAAGAGCACGTCCGCTTGTATGTTTGCCACTGCCAACAACCACTCAGACAAGAACCGCCATTCCACACCCACACAACTTCCCTGGGCACCTGTCAGCTGATCGAGTTCCTGCGAAACACGAAGAAGCATCATCCCGAGAGCCGAGGAGAGCAGCCGAGAATCCGTATTCTCCCCAGACCACCTTCGATCGCGGATCCCCAAGTCGTCAGCTCGTAGGAGAGGAGATGCCCCTGCATACGGAATCACGACAGGATCGAAGAGGCTCTCATCCAGGCCATCCATCCATCCTGTGCGTTCGGCAAGCTGAGCAACCGATGGCATGTCCACAACCGGGCTCGAGCCGTCCATGCCAATCCCCGAATAGAGAAGGACTGAACTCAAGTCCGAGTCCGCATAGTCCTCAAGATCAGCGTACCGTTCCTGTAGCACATAGCCCGTGTACATCGCTATGTCTGTCTGATACCAAGGTTCGTCGTCGTCAACCGTTCGTCCCGGGCAAGCCTGTCCATGATCTTGTTGAATGAGACAAAGACGTTGCTGAAGAACCGGCGCAAGCCCCGTGGCTGTTTCATCACTGAAACCCAAGACCGTTCCACGGCCTGTACCGTACACCACATTAGCATCACGTGAAACCGCATTGGATAGTTGGAGTGCCGCTTCATCCACGATCGTTCTCAAGAAACCCGCCAGATGTGCAAGGACATCGCTCTGGCTATCGTCTGCCGCCGTCAGCGACAACTCACGCCATGCCCCGGTCAGAAGACCTACATCCAGAGGCGTGTAGCAGTACGCGAGTGCTTCCTCGCCCCAGCGGACAGGGTACACACCGTACCCGATATCTTCCTGCCAAACAACATCTGTTGCCTGATACGCACTCCACGCTGCCTCGGTGTACTTGGCCTCGCCAGTCGCCGAAGCCGCTGCCAAGAGCCCGCGGATTGCCGCCGTTTGCGCAGACAACACATAGACTGGCTCGACCCGTGTTTCATCCGATGACTCATCCGACCGCTCGGGGAACAGCCCCTCGGCCCCCTGCAAGTTCATGAGTTGCTGCGCTAGGGAGGTCAGAAGCCGCGTCGCTACGCCCGAGGCTTCAGCTGGCAAGATGTCTGCAGCATCGCGAAGGACAACCAGCAGCAGGCCGAGTTCCACCGTCTCAACCGACTCGGCACGATGCCCATCGGGTTCAACGGAACTCGAAAGCTGACCACCCAGTCCAAGGTGGATCCCCCTCAGCCCGGCAAGCAGCTCCATGGCAAGTCGTACCGCGTCCTCATGGATCTCACCGCTCAGAGCAACAGCTTCCTTCAGTTGCTGGCTCGACTCCTCCCAGCGAGACGGATCTGAGAATGCTGCAACCTTCACCAACCCCCACAGAAGGCTCAGTTGATTCCAGAGGGTGGACGTTTGATCCACAACATCCAGTGAGAGCTGCTCCACTCCGCTTTCCTCCCCGCTTCGAGCCGAATAGGCGTCTGCGGCATAGCGGACACCCGTCTGAGCCCACGGAACCATCATGAGTTCGTCGATCGCGGTCAGCTTCTGACGTATGAGCTCCGTTTCGACAAGCCCAAGAAAGCGCTCGTTGGGGTCCGGAGAGGCCAGAAGAAGCTCGCTTTCGACCACCTGTTGGACCAATCCCATACCGATCGATGAGGGACGGACACTCCGATCGTAGAAGGTCCAGGCTTCTCCAGCCCCCCACGTACCGGCAGTCGGCGGCGCGGCAAAAACGGGTTCTCCTCCAGCATACTCTAGGAAGACCCATGCGTCCTCATCCCAGAAACCGGCATGCGTTTCATCCTCGTCGCGCAGCCCGGCTAGCTGAGACAACTCGGTAAGTCGCTGTGCAAGCACCTCCGACGGCGACGTCAAGGTATCTCGAGCCTGCTTAGTGATTCCGGGCGCACGGGACAACGGGATCCCTACTTCGTCGAGTGCATCCACGTGCACAAGGTTCAGTCTCGCTGTGGCATCAGCTCGAAGCGACACAGTCCGGACCCAGGTCGGCAAGAGATCCTCGCCCAAAGGCCCAGGATACCGGCCGTCCGGAACACGGCATTCGACTCCCGCCCAATCATTGTAGAGCCAGCGGAGTTCGCTTGCCGCATACCGTGCAATGTCCGTCTGATACCAGATACGATCCACGTCGACACCAACTTGGCCACAGGGGACAGCGGCGAGCGTTTCCGCCGACTTCCGGAGGATCGGGACTCGGACGATCCCTCCTCCACCAAGAGCCGTTGAGCTTCGCCCAAACAACAACACCTCCGAAGCATCGTCGGGATCGCTATCCGCAGGAACCACATTTCGTTGATCGGCGGGAATCGCCTTACCTTCCGGCCCAATCCCCGACGCACTCATGCGGTTGGTGTACACGGTCGCATCCAGAATCTCATCTCCGGCCAATGCAGAGAACTCGATCCTCAAGGCTTCACCCGCCGAAAGAGCAACCCCGAGGCCAAGCCCCCACGTGAGATCACCGGCAAACGTATTCGGGTCGTTCAGCGCAATGCCACCAGGCCAACGCATCATCGTGGATCCGACAACATAGGTCAGAACGGGCGGTAGCGTATCGTCCATGCGAAGCTCGCTGGCAACAGCGGCACCCACGTTTTCAACACGCAGTTCGAACCGTACAACATCGCCTGGCTCGATGACCGAACCCGGTAGGGTGATCCCGTCACGCTCGATGCCCACCACGCGTTTGCTGGTCACCAACGCAGGTTCTTCAGCGACACCGCGGAGGACAACGGAATCGCGGTCATCAGGATCCACATCCGCTTCGATCTCGTCGCGTCGATCAGGTTCGATCGGCGTTCGACCTCCGTCGTCACCCTCCCCAATCAGCGTATTGAGAAGCGTCCGACCTGGATCGATCCGTCCCGTAACCGTTGCTGTAAACCTGAGTTGCACCGCGTCTCCGGGAGCCAGCTCCGCGTCTGTTTGCCATATCAGGGTCGGACCGCTTCCCCCTACAGGATCTGCCGTGTAGTCGTTCAGTCGGCCGGGCCACGCTGCCACGGTCGATCCTGCCTCATACGCGAACTCACTCGGCAAGATGTCCGTCAGTCGGACTCCGTAGGCAATCCCGGACCCAACATTCGTTACGGTTAACTCAAAAACGACGTCATCATCGGTCGCAACTGCCGAACTCGACCCGACCACTCGGTTGTCACGGATCACTGCAGCAACACCTTTCTCCGTGACCAACGCTGGACCCGTCCCAAGAAGCTCGGCCGCACTTCGATCGTCGGGGTCGACATCGCCGGGGACCAGATCGCTTACATCCGTAGGGATCGGGTCGCCTGCAGGATCGAAGCCTCGAGCAGACATCTCATTTCGGTACAGGACACCAGGGATCACATCGCCGATGACAAGTGCTTGGAACTGCAGATCGATCGCGTCGCCCGGTGCGATCGTCGCATCAAGGGGCCATGAAAGCGTAGGCCCTGCCCCGCCGATGGGATCCGCAGTGTAGAGAACTGTGGCCGCCGGCCAGACAGCGATCGTCTCCCCAGCGTACTGCCATTCCACCGGCAGCTCATCCAAGATGGATACACCAAAAGCCGTTGCATCACCGACATTCGAAACCCGCAAGAGGAAGGTCAGGACGTCTCCCGGCTCGACACGCCCGCCTAGGTCGATCTCACCGTTTCGGTGCTCGATCTGCACGACGGTCTTCTCGGTCACCAAGGCGGGCAGACCGACTCGGACAATGCTTACGCCGATGTCGTCGGGATCCGGGTCCTCGAGGTCATCATCGCGAACATCTCCTAGGGCGGCGTTTTCGTCGGGGATCTCACCACCCGCTCCGTCCAACCCGGTTGCTTCCATCGTGTTGATGAGGTCTACAGCGGGCGTCGCAGTGGGCAATATGACAGCGGTGTACTCGAAGACAAGCACGGCGCCACCTGCGATTTCTGTGTCAAACGTCACAGCGATCGAACTGCCTCCGTCCGTGAGGGCAATGCTACCGGAACTTGAAGGCGACGAAACCTGGTAGGTAGCAGACATCCCTGGAGCGTCCGTCTCAACAACAATCCCTGCAGGAAGAACATCACTCAACGTCAAGTGATACGCAGTCCCTTGACCCACATTTCGCGTCGTCAACCGGTACTTGAGAACATCGCCAAAGACGACGGGATCCGCAGGACCGATCCACTCGCCTCTTCGATTCACATCAACAAGAGACTTATCAACCGACAACGCGGGTTCTGCAACGGTGACGACTGCGCTTCCCGTGTCATCCGCATCAGAGTCATCAGGGTCATCATCGGCTGTGTCGCCGATCTCTGGGTTCTGCGGGGGAATCGGACTGCCTGTGCCGTCGCTCCCCGATGCCGTCGCCGTATTCACGAGATCGACTCCCTGCACGGCTGCTGACGTCACACGGGCCGTGTACTCGACGGCCATGTGTTCGCCGCCTTCGATATCTCCCAGCGAAACTGCAGAGAACGAGCTTTCGCCGTCCGGAACACCAAGGGATCCCGTTGCCACCGGTGCGGTGACCGTGTACGTTCCGGAATTGCCAGGAGGATCCGTTTCGGTGACGATTCCAACCGGTAGCGTATCCGTGAAACCAACGTTATAGGCCGTTCCCAAACCGGTGTTTCGGATGATGTAGCGGAAGAAGATCACATCACCGGGCTCCGTGGGACCGTCCGAACCGATGCTTGTCCCGTTGCGCATGATATCCGTGATCGACTTATCGACCGATAACGCAGGCTCAACAACGGGCACGATGGCGATTCCGGTGTCGTCTGGATCGGGGTCTTCCACGTCCTGGTCGCTCGTATCCCCAACCATCTCATTCGAAGCGAGGATCGGCTGTCCGGCAGCATCGCTTCCGACAGCAGAAGCAACATTGACGAGATCGATGCCCTGGATTGCATCACTCGTGACAAGAGCCGCATACGTCGCCACCAACTCGGCGCCACGAGCCAGGGTCGCGTTGATCGATGTTACGAACTGGCCTGCACCATCTGTGAGCCCCAGCACCCCGGACGAAGTTGGGGTGGTGGTTTCGTACACTCCCGAACTCCCCGGTGCATCTGTCTCAACAACAAGCCCCGTAGGAAGCGTGTCGGCAAACTCAACACCGTACGCGGTGGCCCCTCCAACATTCACGATCACATAACGGAAAACCAGTATATCCCCTGGTTCCGCAGGACCAGTCGTGCCGATGCTGACTGCATTGCGAAGGATGTCTGTGAGCTGCTTGTCGACTGACAACGCCGGGACGGAGTACCCGAAGTCTTGGTCCAGGTTGTCTTCGCCTTCTCCCAACGCCACGTCCGACGTGTTGTCGAGCGTCCCGTCCGGATCGCCGGTCTGCGCCAATCCCGGCGGAAGTGTCCCCGCATCCACCGTCACCGAGTAATCGCCTGCAGGAAGATCATCGAACAGATACGTTCCGCTGGCGTCGGTCACCGCCGTGATCGTCTCCGTAACACCGTCGGCGTCAACGTCCCCTTCCAGCGTCACTGTCACTCCGGGGATCCCGTCTTCTCCTGGGTCTTGGACTCCGTCTCCATCCGCGTCGAACCAGATCGTGTCCCCAATCGACCCTGTCCCTTGGTACCCGAAGTCTTGGTCCAGGTTGTCTTCGCCTTCTCCCAACGCCACGTCCGACGTGTTGTCGAGCGTCCCGTCCGGATCGCCGGTCTGCGCCAATCCCGGCGGAAGTGTCCCCG
>Ga0272441_10004622_pt1 | contig 24695 bp, 20 predicted proteins | sample SSMProp6N_FD_193582 | JGI IMG/M metagenome (GOLD analysis project Ga0272441, IMG submission 193582) | Marine sediment archaeal communities from Little Sippewissett salt marsh, Falmouth, MA, United States - SSM-Prop-6N | ecosystem: Environmental > Aquatic > Marine > Wetlands > Sediment ...
TCGTCATCACCACGGACCTCGCCAAGAAGAAGGAGCCCGAGTACGACGAGAAGAAGATCCGCGACATCTTCCGCAACACGAAGGAAGTGGAAGCGGAGGAGATCGTCGAGAACCCCGTCTTCGTCCACGAGGAGGTCGAAGTAACTGACCACTTCGAGACCGAGAACGATATGGACACCCACACCGCCCGCGGTCAGGAGGATGCGATCTCGGACATTCCTCTCGGCGGCACGGGCGTCGTGGGCAACATAGGCGTCGGCGGCGGAGGGGCCGGATGCTTCGGCTACCGGACCGGAGGCGGGCGCCGGCGCTGCGTGGCGAAGTTCGGCGGCTCGCGAGCGTCCGAGTCTGCGGTCGACGCGGCACTGCGCTGGCTGGCGCGTCACCAGGAGGCCGAGGGCCGGTGGGACTCCGTGAAGTACAAGGCCCAGGGCCACGGCGTCGTCGACACGGGCGTGACGGGCCTGGCGCTGCTTGCCTTCCTGGGCGCGGGCCACACCGAGAAGGCGGGGAAGTTCAAGGGCAACGTCAAGGCCGCGACGCTGTGGCTCATGGCGCAGCAGCAGCCCAACGGGGCGATCCATCTGCCGAACGAACAGCATATCGGCTACCCGCACGCGATCGCCGGCCTCTCACTCGCCGAGGCATACGGCATGGGGCGCAACCCCAAGGTCGGCGAGGTCGCCCAGAAGGCCGTCGACTACTCGGTCAACGAGCACCAGGCCAACTACGGCGGCTGGCGTTACAGTCCGAAGGACCGGGGCGACACCTCCGTCACGGGCTGGTTTGTGATGCAGCTCAAGTCTGCCAAGGTCGCCGGCCTCAAGGTCGAGGGCAAGGGCTTCCAGGGCGCGCTCACCTTCCTCGACAAGGTGACCTCGGGCGCGGAGGGAACCGGCACCGACTCGGGAGCGGGGCGGTGTAAGTACATGGCGGACCGGAAGTACACGCAGCTCATCACCGCCGTCGGCATGGTCTGCCGGCAGTTCATGGGCTTCAAGCGAAGCGACCCCATGCTGATCGGCGGGGGAGAGTTCGTGCTGAACGCGCTGCCGACGTGGAAGGGCGGGGCGGCGCTGCCGCGCTACGAGAACGAGCAGGGCGGCGTCTCCTTCTACTACTGGTACTACGGGACGCTCGCGATGTTCCAGATGGGCGGCAAGTACTGGCAGGCCTGGAACAACGCTTTGCGCGACATGCTGATTCAGAACCAGCGCCGCGGCGGCGACGAGGACGGCTCGTGGGATCCCGTCGGCCTGCATGGAAGGAGCGGCGGCCGCGTCTACACGACGGCCCTCGGCGCGCTCTGCCTCGAAGTATACTATCGCTATCTGCCCATGTACCAGAAGTGAGAGCGGATCGCTCCGGCGGGCCGGGAGGCGAAAGACAAGGGGTGAGCCGGCCCAAGGCCGGCGGCGGTCGGGCCAATGGCGTGCCGTCCCTTCATCCCCGGCCTTGGCCTTGGTGCCAGGATGCCCCGCCATATCATCGGGTACCTGAGCGGCGACGAAGAACCAGTTCCCAAAGGTCCTTGAGGACCTCATCGCCCGCGCGAGTGCAGCCGGGGCTTCGGACATCCACCTTCCGATGCGCTCTGAGGGAGCAGGAGTCCCTTCTCGTCACTGTATGGACACCATGGCGATCTGCAACGCGAGAATATCGTTGTCAACAGGGGTATTAAGGGAACCTCGAGACATCTGGCGGAGAGGGTGGGATTCGAACCCACGGTACCACGAAGGTACAACGGTTTTCGAGACCGTCCCGATCGACCACTCCGGCACCTCTCCGCCATCGGGGATTGCGCTTCTCCGGCCCTGCGCTGCCGGGCCGCACTAGTTCAATCGGCTCCCGGGGGGCGCGACTTGACCCGGGGCGCCGCGCTCACCGGAGCGCGGCGAAGAACTCGCTCAGCACAGAACCGCACTCGTCGGGCAGCACGCCGCCGGTGACCTCAACGCGGTGGTTCAGCCCTTCGCAGCCGAGCACGTCCAGCACCGAACCGCAGGCCCCCGCCTTCGGGTCCGGCGCGCCGTAGACCAGCCGGTCGACGCGGCCGAGCACCAGCGCCCCCGCGCACATCGCGCAGGGCTCGAGCGTTACGTAGACCGTCACCCCCTCCAGCCGCCACGAGCCGACGGCGGCGGCCGCCTCGGTGATGACGAGCATCTCCGCGTGGGCCGTCGGGTCGGCGAGCGACTCGCGCCGATTGCGGTCGACGGCGAGCTGCCTCCCGTCCGGCCCCAACACGGCCACCGCCCCCACCGGCACTTCGCCGTCGGCCGCCGCCTCGAGGGCGGCCGCGAGAGCCACGCGCATCCAGCGCTCGTCGGCGGAGTCCCGGCTCGCAGCATCGTCGCCTTCAGCCATCGAAGTCATCATATCCCGAAAACCGTACCATTTCAAGCGAATGCCCGGTTGGCGGGCGGCCTTGACCGGGGCGGGGCACCCGCGTAGAATCCAGCCAACCCAAAACCCGAGCGGGACCCGGCAATGCCCTTCATCCTGGACGGATACAATCTGATATACCGAGACGAGCACCTGGCCGAGATAATCGACGAGCGGAGCCCCCGCGCCGCCCGAGACGAGCTGCTGGCCGCCGCCCGGGTTTTCGCTGAGCGCGCGCGCCGGGAGGTGACCGTCGTCTTCGACGGGGGGAAGATGTCGGACCCGGCGCTCCCGCGGCGCGAGATGCGTGGCGGCGTCGAGGCGCTCTACTCGGAGTACGGCCAGAGCGCCGACGACCTCATCGAGGAGATCATCGCCGGCCATCGCACGCCGGCCGATCTGTACGTCGTCTCCGACGACAAGTCGGTCGGCCGGGCCATCGAGGCCCGCGGGGCTCACAAGGTGCCGGTGCAGGAGTTCCTCGACAAGATGCGCCAGATCAGCCGCCGGCGGGCCGGCGGCGACGGTGAGGCCGGGGGGGGCGGGGCCGACGAGAAGCCGGCCGGGGCGGACGATTTCGAAGTCGACTACTGGTTGCGGGCGATGGGCCTGGAAGAAAGCGGCGGGGAGGGCTCGCGGTGAGCCTGCTCCTGAAGCTCTTCGTCCTCTTCGCGGTGGTGACCTTCACCGAGCTCGTCATCCTAGTCAAGCTCTGGCAACTGACGGGGCTACTTGTGACGCTGGGCATCATCGTGGCGACGGCGGCGCTGGGGAGCTTCCTCGTCAGGCGCCAGGGGCTAATCGTGTGGCGCAAGTTCAACGAAGAGATGGCGCGGGGTGAGCTCCCAACGGACAGGATCATTGACGGCATCTTCATTATAATATCGGGCGCGCTGCTGCTGACGCCGGGGCTGCTCACGGACCTCACCGGGTTCATGCTGCTCGTCCCCGGCAACAGGCGTCTGATGAGGGGCTGGCTGAAGAAGCGGATCGGCCGTAAGATGGAGGCGGGCGGGCTGCGCGTCGAAGAGGCGCATTTCGGCCCGACGATAGACGCGGAAGCGTCGGAGGTCGAGGAGGGGGGAACGGGCTGATGGAGAAGCTGCTGGGCGAGGCGCTCGCAGCGGCCTCCGCCGCTGGGGCGACGTACGCCGACGCCCGCTTCGTCGAGACGAAGCTCGAGACCTACGCCGTCAAGAACGAGATCACCGACGCGGCCGGAGACTCGGTCTCGTCGGGCGTTGGCGTGCGCGTCATCGCCGACGGCGGCTGGGGATTCGCCTCGACGGGCGAGCTCACGCCGGGCGCGGTGAAGGCCGCGGGGGAGCTTGCGGTACGCATCGCGCGCGCGAGCTCCACCGCCCAGTCGGAACCTGCGAGGCTTGACGACTCCCCGCCGCTCTCGGGCGAGTACTCGACGCCGACGGACGAGGACCCGTTCGAGGTGGGCCGCCGCGAGAAGATCGACATGCTCGTAGGCGCCACCGCCGCGATGAAGGGCCCCGAGGCGGTGAAGATACGCCAGGCCTTCATGACCATCTACAGCCGCGAGACGCACCTGCGTTCCACCGAGGGGGCCGACGTTCACCAGAGGATCGTCGAGAGCGGCGCCGGCATCGCGGCCCGCGCCATTGGCGAGGGCGGCGAGAGCCAGGTCCGCAGCTACCCTAACTCCTTCCGCGGCAACTTCCACACCGCGGGCTTCGAGTACGTCCGCTCGCTGGGGCTCGGCGGCAACGCCCCCCGGGTCGCGGACGAGGCGGCGCAGCTCCTCTCGGCCCAGCAGTGCCCGCCGGGGAAGCGCGACGTCATCCTCGACGGCGGCCAGCTGGCGCTGCAGGTGCACGAGTCGTGCGGGCACCCCATCGAGCTCGACCGCGTCTTCGGCACCGAGGCCAGCTACGCCGGGACGAGCTTCCTCACCACCGACAAGCTGGGCGAGCTGCAGTACGGTTCGGCCGTAGTCAACATCGTCGCCGACGCAACGGTGCCCGGCGGGCTCGGGACCTACGGGTACGATGACGAGGGCGTCGCCGCGCAGCGGACGGACATCGTCAAGGCCGGCAAGTTCGTCGGCTACCTCACGAGCCGCGAGACGGCCGCGAAGATGGGCTGGCGCTCGAGCGGCGCCGCGCGGGCCGACGGCTGGGCGCGCATCCCGCTCATACGCATGACGAACATCAACCTGCTGCCCGGCGACCGGGATTTCGACGAACTCCTCGCCGACACCGACGGCGGGCTCTTCATGGCGACGAACCGGTCTTGGTCCATCGACAACCAGCGGCTCAACTTCCAGTTCGGCACAGAGATCGCGTGGGAGATCTCCGGCGGCAGGCTCGGCACCGTCTACAAGAACCCGACGTACACGGGGATCACGCCGGAGTTCTGGAACTCGTGCGACGCCATCTGCTCGGCCGACCACTGGCAGATGTGGGGCACGCCCAACTGCGGCAAGGGGGAGCCCGGGCAGACCGCGCACGTCGGGCACGGGGCCGCGCCGGCGCGCTTCCGCGGCGTACAGGTGGGGGTCATCGAATGATCGGTCGTGACGAGGCACTCAGCATACTGGAGGCCGTCCTGGCGGGAGCGAAGACCCCGGAGGCCGAGGCGCTGCTCTTTTCCGGGGCTCACCAGCTCACGCGCTTCGCCTCCAACGGCATCCACCAGAACGTGGCGGAGAGCAATCTGACGGTTCGCATCAGGGCCATCGACGGCCATCGTCAGGGCTCGGCGACGACGAACCGGATGGACGAGGCGTCGCTTGTGGAGGCGGCCTCTGCGGCGTCGGAGCTGGCCGAGTTCGCCGCAGAGGACCCCGACTTCCCGGGCCTGCCCGAGCCCTCCGAGGCCCCCGAGGTCGACGTCTTCGATGACGAGACTGCCGCCTGCGAGCCGCAGAGGCGCGCGGAGATGGCCAGGTCCATCATCGACCCCGCCGCGAAGGCGGAGGCCGTCGCCTCCGGCGCCGTCTCGACCGGGGCCGGCCAGTTCGCCATCGCGAACACCAAGGGCCTCCGCGCCTACACCTCGGGCACGAGCGCCGATGTCAACACTGTCATCATGGCCGGCGCGGGCTCTGGCGCCCGGACGGAGAACTCGTGGCGCCTCGCCGATCTGGACGCGGCCGCGGCGGGAGCCGCCGCGCTCGGCAAGTGCCTCGACTCCCGCGAGCCCGTCGACATCGAGCCGGGCGAGTACACGGTCATCCTCGAGGAACCGGCGGTCGGCACGATCGTCGACTTCCTGGCCTATCTGGGCCTCGGGGCCCTCGCCTACCAGGAGGGCCGGAGCTTCCTCTGCGGGCGTCTGGGCGACAAGATGCTGGGCGAGAAGATCACCATCGTCGATGACGCCCTCGACCCCGCGGGCATGCCGGAGGCGTTTGACGGCGAGGGCACGCCGAAGACGCGCGTCGTCCTCTTTGAGAAGGGCGTGGCGAGGAACATCGTCTACGACGTGAAGACCGCCGCCAGGGACGGCGTCAGCTCGACCGGCCACGGCTATCCAGCGCCCAACACCCACGGGCCTTTCCCCGGCAACATGCTCGTCGAGCCGGGGGACGCCTCCGTCGAAGATATGATCGCCTCGACGAAGAAGGGCCTGCTGGTGACGCGGTTCCACTACACGAACGTTGCCGAGCCATCGAAGGCCGTCATCACGGGTATGACCCGTGACGGGACCTTCCTCGTCGAGGACGGCAGGATAGTCGGCGCGGTCAGGAACCTTCGCTTCACCGAGAGCTGCGTTGACGCGCTGGCTGATGTCGAGATGGTCGGTCGCGAACGCAGGCGCGTCGGTTCGAACGTCGTACCGGCGCTGAAGCTGGCGTCATTCCGCTTCACCGGGTCGACGGAGTTCTAGGAGGAGGACTGATGGCCAGGAGGTCTGGCGGTAAGAGGAAGCTGAGGGTCGGGGTCATCGGCCTGAGGCTGGGACGGCAGCACGCGAACGGATTCAGGGACTCGCCCAGCGCCGAGCTCGCGGCGCTCTGCGATGTCGATCGGGCTATGCTCGAGGAGCGCGGCAGGGAGTACGGAGTCGATAATCTCTTCACGAGCCACAAGGAGATGGTGAAGTCCGGATGCGTCGACGCCGTCGCCGTCGCGCTGCCGAACAGGCTTCACAAGCGGATCGCCGTCGACTGCCTGAGAGGCGGCATGCACGTCCTCGTCGAGAAGCCCATGGCTATGAACGCCCGCGAGGCTCAGTCGATGGTCGACGCCGCCCGCAAGGCGCGGCGGACGCTGATGGTCGCGATGTGCAACCGGTTCCGGCGGGACATCCAGTACGCCAGGGAGGTCGTGGACTCTGGAAAACTCGGCAAGCCGTACCTCGCGCACGCGATGTACTGGCGCCGGCACGGCATCCCGGGGAGCCCGACCTACGCTGTCAAGAAGAACGCGGGCGGCGGCGCGCTAATCGATATCGGGGTGCACCTGCTGGACCTCGTCCTGCACGTCATGGGCTGGCCGAAGGTCAAGTCCGTCTCCGGCCACGCCGTCTGCAAGTTCGGGCACACCCAGAGCTTCAAGATGGACGTCGACGACTACGCGGGGGCGTTCCTGCGCCTCGCGAGCGGCGCGGCGCTTTTCCTCGAGGTGTCGTGGGCGCTCCACGGCTCGCGCCACGAGCAGTCGGGCGTTCACATCTACGGGGACAAGGCGGGAATCGAGACCAACCCGCTCAAGATCATGACGGTGGACGAGCACGGCGCCGAGCTCAACATCGAGCCCCAGGTGAAGGGCACCGGCTGGGCCGAGAGCTTCGCTATCGAGGACGACCACTTCGCGAAGCGGGTACTGGCCGGCAAGAAGGTGATCCCGACCGCCGAGCAGGGGCGAGATATGATGGTGATCCTCGACGCGATCTACAAGAGCGCGAAGACCGGGCGCGAGATCAGACTGTAGCGACCGGAGAGCGGGCGCGGAGGAGGGGGCGAGATGAAATACTTCGAGGAGAAGGTCTACGACATCGTCGTCGCGGGCGGCGGACCGGCGGGCGTGCCGGCAGCCGTCGCCGCGGCTTGCGAGGGCGCGGACGTCCTGCTGGTGGAGCGCTTCGGCTTCCTTGGCGGGATGGCGACCGCTGGGCTCGTTAACCCGTGGATGCCGTTTCACGACTCGTCCGACGACCCCGAGCGCCGGGGTTCGGCCATCATCACGGGCATCATGGCCGAGATCGACGAGCGCCTCGCCGCCAAGCGCGGGCTCGAGGGCCGCACCTTCGATCCCGAAGTGATGAAGATCGTCCTTCAGGAGATGGTGGAGGAGGCGGGGGTCGCTCTTCTCTGTCACACGGTCGTCTGCGGGGCGGTGCGCGACGCGGATCTGGTGAAGGGCGTGCGCGTGGCGACCAAGGGCAGCCTGCTGGAGCTGAAGGCCAGGTTCTTCATCGACTGCACCGGCGATGCCGACCTGGCCACGCTCGCCGGCGCCACGATCGAGAAGGGCCGCCCGGAAGACGGGCAGACCCAGCCGTGCACGCTCAACTTCCGCGTCGGCGGGGTGAACATCGATCGCTTCAGCAAATGGCGGGAGAAGGAGCGAGAGGATCATCCGGACGAGCGCCTCGGCCACCGCCTCATCACGAAGTGGCAGAAGGAGGGCCGGACGACCTGCGCCCGCGACAACTTCCTCATCTTCAACACGACGATACCCGGCGTCCTGCATTTCAACCAGACGCGCATCGTCAAGGTCGACGTGACTCATCCCAACGAGATGACACGGGCCCAGGTCGAAGGGACCCGGCAGGTGAACGAATTCATCGGTCTCCTTCGCGAAGAAGTCGGCGGCTTCGAGAACGCCTACCTCCACGCCATCGCACCGCAGATAGGCGTCCGCGAATCGCGACGCGTGATGGGTGACTACGTCCTTAGCGAGGAGGACGTCCTCGGCGCGGCCAAGTTCGAGGACGGGATCGTCCGCGCCAACTACCCCCTAGACATCCACAACCCGACCGGCGCCGGCACGGTCATAAAGGCTTTGGAGCGCGGAACGACATACGAGATCCCCTATCGATGCCTGACGCCGAGGGGGCTCGGGAACCTGCTGGTGGCGGGGCGCCCGATATCGGCGACGCATGAGGCGCACTCGTCGCTGCGCGTCATGCCCATCTGCATCGGCATGGGCCAGGCGGCGGGGATCGCCGCGGCCATGGCGGTGGCTGCCGGCTGCGACTCGAGGGGCATCGACGCGGGCGAGCTGCGCTCGCGGATCACCGGGCGAGGCGGTAATCTCGACCGCGAGCCGGACTCGGCCGATCCAAAGCCGGCCGCCGCAGAGGCGGCGGGGGAGTGAGATGGACAGCCTTCTGAAGGCTCTGGGCTTCATGACGGTCCTGCCCGTCGGCGAGCGCGCTCGGGACGTGAAGCTCGAAGACGTGCCCGACATGCTCTGGTTCTTCCCTGTGGTCGGCGTGGTGACCGGAGTGGCCGGGGCGCTGTCGGCCGAGGCAGCCTCATGGTTCCTCGGCGTCCGCGCGGCGACGGCGGGAAATGTAGCCGCGGCGCCCGCCGCGCTGGCCGCCGTCGCGTCCATAGCAATCATCACGGGTGGCCTTCACCTCGACGGCCTCGCCGACACCTTCGACGGGCTCTTTGCCCACGGCGACGCGCGCAGGCGGCTGGCCATCATGAAGGACTCCTCGACGGGCGCCTTCGGCGCGGCGGCGCTGATCTTCGCCATCGGGGCGAAGTGCTCGCTCGTCTGGTACCTCCTGAGTAACGGCGGCTACGTCGGCATCCCCGACTGGTGGGAGACGTTCTCCGTGCTGGTCGCCGCCGGGGCCTCGGCGAGGTGGATGATGCTGGTCGCGGCGGCAGTCGGCCCCTACGCGAGGAAGGGGAAGGGCCTGGGGCGTTGGTTCATCGACTCCTGCGACGGCCGCCAAGTGGCGGCGGGCGGGGTCTTCGCGCTGGCCATGCTGGCCACCGTTCTATACGGCAACGCCTTCAGCATGCTGTGGGCGGTGCCGATCGGGGCGCTTCTCTTCGCCTTCGGGTTCGGCTGGGGGATGCTCTGCCGGCGCCGGATCGGCGGGCAGACCGGCGACACCCTCGGGGCTGCCGTCGAGCTCGGCGAGATCATCGCCCTCTTCGTGATAGTGTCGACCATCTTCTAGCGTGGAGGCCGGGCCATCGCCGTGCTCTACCTCATCCGACACTGCGAGCCCGAAGGCGCCCGGGGCCGATTCATCGGGCGCTCGGACCCCGGTCTCTCGGTCGAGGGCCGCGCCCACGCCTCCCGCCTCGCCGAAGCGCTGGAAGGCGTCGGCTTCTCGCGGATCGTCTCCTCGCCGCTCGCACGGGCCCGGGAGAGCGCGGCGCCTCTCGCCGACAGGCTGGGCCTCGCGCCGGAGATCGACGCCGCTCTCGTAGAGTGCGACTTCGGCCGGTGGGACGGTCTGAGCTGGGACGAGGTGCCCGAGCGCTGGCCCGATGACTCCCGCGAGTACCTCCGCGACCCGGCCGGCTTCACCTTCCCGGGGGGCGAAGGCTCGGGAGCGCTCCGCGCCAGAGTGATGCCCACGGTGAGGTCCCTGGTCCCGGACGAGGGCGCCCCGCCCGTCGCTGTCTTCAGCCACTGCGGACCCATCATGACGGCCGTCGCAGAGATCATGGGCTGCCCGTCCGACGGCTACCTCCGCGTGAGGATAGATTACGGCTCGGCGAGCGTGTTCGAGCCGGCTGGTGCCCGCGTCCTCGTGACCGGCATCAACATCGACCCGACGGACAGGGAGGTCCTCCGTTGGGCAAGGTGACTCTCATTACCGGGGGTGCGCGGAGCGGGAAGTCCCAGATCGCCGAGCGGCTGGTCGGCGACGGAGGCGGCCGCGTCTGCTACGTCGCGACGGCCGAGCCCCTCGACGACGAGATGCGCGAGCGCATCCGCCGCCACGTGGAGCGCCGGCCCTCCGAGTGGGAGACCGTCGAGTCGCCGCGGGGGCTCCCCGAGACGCTGGCGCGCGTGGGCCGCGAGCATGACCGCGTCATAGTCGACTGCCTGACGATCTACATCTCCAACTGCCTCGGCGACGGGGCTGCCCCCGACGACGAGATCATCGAGGAGGCCGAGCTGATCGCCGAGACCGCACGCGACGTGCCTGCCGAGATCGTCGTTATCACCAACGAGGTGGGCGGCGGGGTGGTGCCGGCGAACGCGCTCGCGAGGAGGTTCCGAGACCTCCAGGGCCTGGCCAACCAGATCGTCGCGAAGTCGGCCGATCGCGTGGTCCTCGCGGTGAGCGGCTTGGGCGTCGTCATCAAGGGAGAGCCGATCGACTGAGCGATCCCCGGCGGCGCCGGCTACTTCTTCAGGATGTACTCGAAGGTCGCCACGCCGCCGATGCGGCGGTCCGCGCGGAGCAGCGTGCCGTCGGCCGAGACGGTCAGCTGCCCCACCCAGGTCCTCCCGCGAACGTGGACGACGTAGTATGGCCCGTCGACGCCCTCGCCGCTCGAGACGACGGTGAAGCTGATGATGGCCGCCTCTCCGTCGCGCGCGTGGTAGACGCCCAAGTCCGCGCCGGCGCCGAGTTTCAGCTCGAGCTGCGACGCGATGACGGCGAAGAGCTCGGGGGCGTTCCTGTCGAAGAGGAAGACCTTGCCGTCGAGCGGGCGCGGCCGGCTCTGCCGGGTCTCACCGGCCACGTAGAGCCTGGTTATCCTGCGCGGCTGGAAACCGCACTCCAGCGAGTACGGCTTCTCTACGGGCTCGCCCGTGGCGGAGATGAGCCGGGCCGCCCCGTCCAGCTTGTAGGAGACCGGGAAGCCCTGCGGTGTGATGACAACCTCGGCCTTCTCGACATCCGCCCCCAGCGTGCGGGTGGAGGTGAGCTTCACCCGGGCGTCGCCGTCAGCCTCGAACTGTGCCTCCACAGTCCCGGCCTCAACGCCGTCGCGGCGGACCAAGTACGTCAGCTTTCCAGAGGGGAGCTTCTTCGGTCGCAGGCCGTCGCCCCGCTGGCGGAACCGCCGGAGGGCGTTCTCCACGCGCCGCTCGGAGAGCTCGATGCGTCTCCGCTGCTTCCTGGAGGGCTCGTCCTCGACGGAGAGCAGCATCTCGTCCGTCTCGAGATCGAAGTAGAGCCGGCTGCGCTTCCGGAGCGCCTGGGGCGTGCCTTTGGCCCCGGCGACCACGTCGTAGCGCTCGGCCGTACGCTTGCGGCCGCCGACTCTGATCTCCTCGGTGCCGGCGGGGGCAATCTGCATCTCAACGAGACCGAGGCTCTCGACGGAGAGGACGATCACCTTGCCTCCGGCCCCCTTCGCCGCCTTCACCGCCTTCGGAATGAAGCTCGTGTCGTGTGGGATTATCATCTCGGGGGGCGTCCTGACGGTGTGCTCGAGGACGACCTCGCCGTTGCGGATCACGCGGCACACCAAGCCCTTGGGCGTGAGGGCCCCCTCCGTGAACTGCAGCACGTCTTTCGTCTTCTGCCTGATGGCGAAGCCCAGTATCCTGTCCGACCCCGGCGGCGAGAAGAAGACCTGATCCACGTCGAGGTCCACCTCCGACCCCAGGACGAGCAGCCGGAACTTCGATTTCGTCTCGCGCAACGTGAGGTGCGTCTTGCCCTCCGTTTCGTCGCGGGCCGCGTAGTGATGGACGCACCCGAAGGTGCGGCCGCCCTGGATGTAGCCGTACGTCCGCTCGGGAAGGCGTTCCTCCGCGGCCGTCACGGGCAGCCAGGCCGCCCACCCCCCCCAGACTGCCAGGGCCACCGTCAGCAGATGCGTGCGCAAGGCGTACCTCCGTCATATCCGCGCTGCAGCCAGCAGAATACTAGACGTTCACGGGCGCCCTTTCTTCGAGCCGCGCCCACGCCTTTCTCGCGCGCGGGATCACTCACCGCCCGGCACCTCCAGATCGAGGAGCGGGGCATGCTGCTGGGCGCCGTAGACGTCCGTCTCGCCCGGATCGCCCGAGACCCGGGGCCGCCGCATCGTCACCTTCACGGCGAAGGCCGGATCGAAGTGGACGACGTTCAGGATCTGCCCGGGGGCCACCCCATATATTCCGGCGAAGAGCTCTCTGGTGAAGAAGCCCGAGCGCTTGAGCCGCGCGTAGTCCGCCTCGTCGCGGAAGATGATATCGAGCGTGAGCTCGTACGGCCCCGCGTTCTTCGAGCGGATCACCTCGGCGAGCTGGGGCAGCCGGACCGTCTTCACTTGCCCACCTCCTCCGTCCGCATCTCGAAGGGCCCGCACGGATCGTCCACCTCCATCAGGTGGTGGATCGTGAATCGGTACATCTCGCCGCACGGGATGTCGGACGGGCTGTAGAGTAGCGCCAGGTTGCCCGCCGTCGACACGCGCCCCGGGTAGCCGAAGTGAAGCAGCGTCGAGCGCGCGTAGCCACAGACGGCGTCCGCCGCGCCCTGTGTCGGCCCGATCGCCTCGATGACGAGGCCGATCTCGTGGCCGGGCGAGCCGCGGAAGGGCTCGAGTTCGCCCATCACCCCGTCCCTGCCGTAGACATGGAACAGAAGCTCGTAGTCCTCGAGATCGGCCCCCGGGCCCCGCGCCACCTCGTCGCGGACCTTGCCGAGGACGGAATTGATCTGTCCTATCAGGACGGGGTCGCGCACCCCAGCGATCGAGATGGTCCTGAAGCCGGCTGGCCGGACCCCCTCGAGCTTCACGGTGTACGTCTCGGACGGCACGAAGCGCGTCCCCGAAACCCGAACGCGCCCGCCTCCAGTCTTCTCGAATCGGGTCGAGGAGAGGTCGAGCGCGCCCCCCGGCCCCGGAAGGCGGTACGGGTCCGACTTCTCGTAGAGCGTGTGCGCCGCCGTCGAGACGCGAGTGAAGCGGCGCACGGGGCTCAGGGCCTCGAGCTCGAAGTGATCCGCCCTGAGCGTGCCGAGAACGCAGTCCCGGCCGCTGCCCGGCGTCGCCGCGATGGCGGCGCACTCGAGTATCTTCCCCATGTGGAGCGCCAGCCCCGCGTCGAAGCCGGCACGCATGGCCGGCGCCGCGAAGGCAACCGGGTCGTAGGCGCGCCCGCAGACGACGACCTGGCATCCCGAGTCGAGCGCCGCCGCCACCGGCTCCGAGCCCATCTGGGCGACGATGCGTGACGCCGACCGGGCCTCTTCGGCCGAGATCTCGGGCGCGGGGCCGAGGGGCTCCACGCGGCCGGCCTCCACGGCCCCGGCGGCCGCCTCGGGCGCGACATCGGCAGAGATCACGCCCATCGCGAAGTCCAGCCCCCCCTCGCGGGCGATCTCGCGAATGATCTCGACCGTCCAGTCCACGTGGGGCCGTGCCCCCGATCCGCCGGCCGTGCCCATCACGAAGGGGATCCCACGCTCGCACGCGGCCCGGAGGATGAGATCGAGGTCGCGCTTCACCGACGCGCGGTCGACGAACGACTTGCCCGAGCCGAGGTAGTAGGGCCCGGGATCGGTGCTCCCGGCGTCGACGGCGATGAGGTCGGGTTTGCGCTCCAGCCCCCGCAGGAAGGACTCCGGCGGGAAGCCGTAGCCGAGGATCGCCGTGGGCGAGAGCACGCGGTACTCTCCTGCGCCTTCGCTCAAGCGCCCACCCCCTTCGCCCTGAGGGCGGCGACTGTGCGCTCCATCTCGTTGCGCACGGTGACATATCCCTCGTCGAAGCCCATGCCCGGCTTGGCGAGCACCTGGTAGGGCCGCGTCGCGACGGCGACGGCCGTGCATATTCGCGCGGAGATATCGGTCTCGGTGCAGGAGCCTCCCTGGAAAGGCTTGACGCCGTGGCGCCGGCAGATGAGAGCAGCCTCGATCGTGTTGTTGATGCCGCCGAGGTCGGGGGTCTTGATCTGGAGCATGTGGGCCGCCTTCTCGCGGGCGAAGAGCTCGATGTCCTCGAGCGTGTCGCACCACTCGTCGGCGACGGTCTCAACGGTGAGCCCCTTCGCCTCGACGGCCCGCACGATCTCGCACATCGCCTCGAGATGCCGCTGGCGCGAGCCCATGTCGACCGGCGCCTCGACGCGCAGCCGGAAGGGCGCCGCCGCCTTCTCAAGCTCGGCAAGGTAGTCGACGATGCGGCCGAGGTCGTGGTCGAAGGCCATGCCGACAGTGCCGTAGACGTCGATGTGGAGCTCCGGCTCGTACGACTCGTCCCCGCGAAGCTCCAGTATCCTCCCGCGGAGCCACGTGACGTATTCGAGGAGTGTCTCTCCTTTCGCGCCCAGCTTCTCCAGGACGTTGTTGATGAGGCCGTGCGGCAGGACGTCGACGCCCTTCAGGATCATCTTCTCGGCGTTGGCGTAGCGGTCGTCACCGGTCTGGGCGTATATGCGGAGCGGCGCGGCGACGAGCTCAAGGCCGTACTCGTCGCAGACCACCTCGGGGACGGTCAGCCTGCGGCCGGCCGCGGTCGCGGCGAGCAGCGCCTGGGTCACGCCGTAGCGTATCGCCGTGTGAACGGCCCGGCCGTGCCCGTCGGTGAGGGCGTCGATCTCCTCGGCGTTCGCGCGGAAGGCGCTCACGTCACGGCCGACGAGCAGGGGCGCCAGGTGCTCGCTCATCCACTCGATGTGCTCGGCCGCACGGAAGAGCGGGTCGCGCCCCCCCGCCCCGGAGTACTGCACCGCGCAGCAGTCGCCGACCGCAGTGGTGCCGTCCTCCAGAACGAGCGTTACCGAGACGGCCTCGGCTGGCACGCGCACGCGGTCGAAGCCGGGGGTGACGGGGTCCCCGACGTAGTCGAAGCCGTCGCGCGCGAGGCCCGACTTGACGGCGGCCTGATCATCGAAGAAGAACCCGCCGGAGCCGGCGGAGAAGACTGCGTCGCTGATCTTCACTCTCACTGCCCCCAGTGCCGTCTTACCGGGATTCTATCGCCCCCCGGGCCCGGTGTCCATATCAGCTTGACTGGCATCTGAAGGAGCTTAGACTCTCCTGCTGCTTTCCACATCGAGGGGACGACATGGACGAGATGAAACTGAAGGCCATCGGCGTCATCCGCCGCGACGACGCCGGGTCCTCGGCACGCGACGAGCTCGTCCGCGTCGAGGTGGCGGACGAGCATGCCGAGGGCCTTCACCGGATAGAGGAGGCGGAAAAGATCACCGTCATCTTCTGGCTCGACCGCCTGCCTCCCGAGAGGCGACGCGCCATGCGCTGCCACCCCCATGGCGACGAGAGTCTCCCCGAGCGCGGCGTCTTCGCCCTCCGCGCCCCCATGCGACCCAACCCGATCGGCGTCACCGTAGTCGACCTGGTGCGGCGCGACGGGAACACGCTCTACGTGAAGGGGCTCGACGCCCTCGACGGCTCGCCGCTCATAGACATCAAGTCGTCGGGGCCGATTCCGGGGACGGGAAGGGACTGACGGGCGCCGGGCTATACTCGCCCCAGCTCCTCCAGATCGGCGGAGGCGCTGATGTGCGAGCCGGGCTCCAGGAACCGCATGAAGTCGTCCGGCGCGTTCTCGGTAACGAGCACCGCCCCGCCGCCGAAGCTCTCCCGGGTCTCGCCCGAGCTGTCGGCCGAGTAGAGGACCGACGCCTCGATGGGCTGCGAGTCGAGTATCCCCTGAATGAGGAGCTTCATGCGGCAGGGGGCCTCGGGCCTGAGCCTTTTCTCCGTGACTACTTCCAGCTCGACGATGTTCTCGGTCCTCACCCGGCCCCAGACGATCTGCCCGGGCGTGACGAGCTCCGTCCCGCCCTCCGGCGCCTCCGCGGACAGCTCCACGGGGAGGGTCAGCACCATCCCCCTGCGTCCCGAGCCCGCCGTCGGCCTCAGGGCCCTGACGTTGAAAACGCTCACGGGCTCCGTCTTGTTCTTGACCATCACCGGCGGGAACTCGATCGCGCAGACCTCGGACCGGACGGCCTCGTAGGTGCTGGGGCTGATGAGAACCTGGCCCCGCCCGGCCAGCGACTCGATCCTCTGGGCCAGGTTGACCGCGTCGCCGATGACGGTGAACTCGATCTTCTGCTCGGACCCGATGTTGCCGGCGACGAACTCGCCCGTGTTGAGCCCGATGCCCATGCGGATCGTCGTCCGTTCCTGATCCATCAGCTCGCAGTTGAAAGCGAAGAGGCCGTTCTGCATCTCCACCGCGGCCGAGACGGCGTCGATGGCGTCGAACTCGCGACTGACCAGCACCCCCCAGAAAGCCATGATGGAGTCGCCGCCGAACTTGTCGATCGTTCCGCCGTGGCGGAAGATGATCTCCTCCATGACATGGAAGTACCGGTTGAGCAGCGCCACCACCTCGCTTGGCGGCATCTGCTCGCTCATACGGGTGAAGCCGATGATGTCGGAGAAGAAGACCGTGCCGTGCTTCATGTCGCCGCCGACGTTCAGGTCCATTTCGCCGCGCTGGATCCGGTCGACCAGGTCGGGCGAGAGGTACCGCTGGAGCTGGCCGCGCGTGGCGGCCTCGGCCTGGACCTGGTCCATGAGCCGCGCGTTCTTGATCGATATGGCGGCCTGGTTGGCAACGCCCGTCAGTAGCTGCAGGTCGTCCTCGGTGAAGGCACCGCTCCGGCTGGTGGTGTCAAGATGGATGAGTCCGAGGACCTCGTCGCGGACGACGAGGGGGGCGCACATCATCGAGCGGATCTGAAGATTCACGATGCTCATGCGGTCCGAGAAACGGTCGTCGCTCATCGTGTCGGATGAGAGCACCGCGTTCGGCCCGCTCATCACCTCGTTGATGACCGCCCTGGAGACGGTGATCTTCTCATCGGAGTCGGCCAAAGCCGCGCTGCGCCTGACCGTCTGCTGTTGGAGCTCGCCGGTCTCCTCATCCGTGAGCATCACGAAGCCGCGGCCCTGGGGGAATATCTTGAAGAGCAGATCGAGGATCTCGTCGAGCAACGCGTTGAGTTCGTGGATCGTCGAGAGCGCATTGGAGACACCGATCATCGTGCTGAGGCGCTCGTGGGAGCGCTTCATCGCCCCGACGTTCTTCTCCTTCTCTGCGGCCTCGGCCTTGCGGAACTCCTCGAGGTCGATCCTCATCGAGACGTTGATGTTGTGGCTGGAGAGCTCCTCGGGCATACCGGGCACTACTGCCACGCCCGAGTCCGCGACGCTCTTGTGCTTGAGAGCCCTGCCCGCGGCGAAGGGCGAGGCTATCCTCGGCTTGGGACGTACGCCGGCATCCTCGCGGAAAACGAACTTCTGGTCTCCGACCGATATCTCGTCGCCCTCGTGCAGTACCTGCCGCCTGGCGGCGAGATCGTTGACGAAGGTGCCGTTCTTCGATCCCAGGTCCTCGACGGCGAAGCCGGCCGCGTCCTTGAAAAGGCGGGCGTGGCGCCGGCTCACGCGGGGACTGGCGATGATGATCTCGCAGTCATCGGCCCGGCCGATCACCTTCTCCCCGCCAAGGGAGAACTCCTTCCCGTCTAGACCTCCGCCGAGCGCAACGAGCTTCGCCATTCGCCACTTCCCGAAATCAGAACTTGGTGCTTATCTGGAGCCCGACGCTCAGTCCGAGGCCCGACGGCAGGTCGAAGCCGGCCAGGTCGTAGTCGAGGTCCAGATCCTCCCTGTCGCCCGCCAACGCCAGCGCCAGGTCGAGCCGGAAGGCGCTGCCGGCACCTATCCCGAGGCCCACGGTGTAGAGCTCATCCAGCCCCGAGTCCGCCAGGTTGAGGTTGGCGCCGGCCCTAAGCGAAAGGAGCCTGGCTAGCTGAATTTCCGTTCCCACAGAGAGGAAGCGGGTGTCGAAGTCCGTAACCCCCTCGATGACGTTCTCGGTGACGTCGATGTCGGCCGCGAGGGTCCACCTCTTCGCGGGGAAGAAGGCCACGCCAAGGCGCGCCTGGGGCTCCAACTCATACTCCCCGCCGCTCGCGAAGTCGAACTCGGGCCCGTTGAGATTCTTCGCGACCAGCCCGAAACGCACCTTCTCGAAGGGCTGGTACAGGATCCCCACGTCGAGCGCCACCGTAGTGGAGCTCTCCCTGTTCTTCTCGTCGAGAATCTCGTCGAGCAGGTCCTCCGCCGTCCCGAACTCGTCGTAGGGGAGCACGCGGTGGTAGGTCTCGCCCTCGATCCCCTTCAGGTTGAAGCCGAGACAGAGCTTGCCATCGGCGAAGGGGTGACCGTATGTCACCACGGCTTCCTTCAGAAGCACCCCCTTCACGATAATGCTGGTGTTGTTGGCGATGAGCGTGTCGATGCTGGGCCCGGCGTCCTGCGCCAGGGCCGTGGCCATGTCGAAGAGAACCTGCTGGGTGGCCGGATCGTAGATGTCGAGCCCCGCCTGCTCGGCGTTCCAGACCATGTCCTCGGCGAACTCGTCCGGGTTGACGGCCACGCCGCCGGCGATGAATATCGTCTCGATCTGCTCGGCGACGGCATCCTGCGGATCAACGCCATCGACGTACTGATCGACCGGATCGAAGACGTTGTCGACGTTCTGCTGGGCCGTGCCGGAGTTCGACAGCGAGATGTCGGACGGGTCGAGATCCACCTGGGCCGTGGCCTCGATCGTCGCCATCAGGTTGACGCCTCCGCCGAAGCGCCCGAAGTTCATCACCAGGTTGGCGTTGGCCGACGCCAGGCCTCCGAGGTCGTTGACCGTGTTGAAAAGGCGGAAGCCGTCGGCAACGACGTTCAGTACCTGCTGGAGGTCGGCCGGGAGAACGGGGTTGCCGGCATTGAGGTCGGCCAGGACCTGGTCGAACGGCGTGCCGCCGGACTCGATCAGGTCAATGAAGTCGAAGATGTCCTCCGCCCTCTCGAAAAGGTCTGGGTCGACCTGCAGGTTGGCGCCCACCTCGACCCTGGTCTGATGCCCCTGGAGCTTGGCGTAACCGGCAGGGTTCCAGTGCGAGGCCGTGGCGTCGTCGGCGACCGCGACGTGGGCGCCGCCCATGCCCTGCGCTCGGGTGCCTATGATCTTCCACTCCGCTGCGGCGGCCGAAGAGGCGAGGACAGCCAGCGACAGCAGGCACAGCGTCGGTTTCCTCATGGGTGGCACCCCCCTGGGGTCGTGCGCCGCATGGGCGCGGCCCTGCGCAGGTGTCGATTCCCCTCCCCCTTCACGAGAGAAGGTTCAGACGCCCCCAACCAAATACAATGATACCCCGGGAACGGGGCGCGAGTCAAGTAACGCGGCGATCGGAGAGAGCCCAGGGCGCGCCCGGGCCGGGCTACTGGCCCGCTTTCTCGAAGTGCACGTCGGCCTCGTCTGTCAGGTCCCGGTCCTCGCAGAAGTAGGCCAGCCAGAGGTGCTCCTTTGTGGTCGGCTTGGGGTAGTAGAGCAGGATGATTTTGTAGAGCTGCTTCGCCTCCAGCGAGCTCCACCGCTTGGGCTGTGCTACTGTAAGCGAGCCGACGTTGCGACCCCCCATCAGCGTGATCTGCGACTCGCTCGCCTCGGTGACGAAGAACCTCTGGCGCGGGAACGACTTCAGCCGCCACGGGAGCTCCTTGTAGTCCTTGCGGCCACCCGCGGCGTTTATGCGCTTGATGATGTCCGCGTGCAGCGCCTTCTGCGCCTCCACCGACTTGCGCCGCCCCTCGGCCAGCTTCGCCCACTGCGTCCCGTTGAAAACGTTCTCGAGCCGGCGGAAACCGTTCGCCGCGTCATCGTACTCGAAGGCCGTAGCCTTGGCGTTGGGATCCCGAGCCAGCTCGGCGAATTTCTCTCCCGCCTTCTTGTTGAGGTCCCCGCGCAGCTTGTTGGCCTTGGAGCGGTACTCCTGGCTGCCCGCGTCCTGGACGAACTTCTGCAGCACGGCCATGCCGCGGCCGAACTCGTTCCGCGCGGCGAGGCCCTTGGCATCCGACTCGGCCTGCTCGTAGAGCTTCTTCACCCGGTCCTTGATGGCGGCTATCTTGTTCTTCGCCTCGGGCGTCTTGGCGGAGTCCGGATAGCGCACCACGAAGTCAGCGAGCGGCTGCAGCGCCGCATCGAACTGGCGGCGGAAAAGCCTGTCGTCCGAGAGCCGCCTGGCCTGATCGTACGCCTGGAGCGCCTTGTCCGCGACCTGCCCGGCGAGCTTCTTGTCCATCTCGGCGATCTTCGCGTCGGCGACGTCGCACTGAGGCGTGCCCTCGTAGGCGTCCTTGATCGCGACCCAGCGGTCGCGCTGCCCCTGCAGGTCCTCGGGGCTCGCCCGTGCGTACTCCTCGGCCGACTTCACGGCCGCAGCGGCCTTCTCGGCCGCCTGTGCGGCTCTTGCGGAAAGGACCTCGATGGCCCTCTCGGCCGCCTTGTCGGCCTCGGGGGTGTCGGGGAAGTCGCGCGCGATGCGTTCGTAGAGCTGCAGAGCTCCGTCGAGATCGCCGTTCGCCTCCAGGTCTGCCGCTTGTCTGAGCAGTCCCGCTGCCGACTGGTCGCCCGGCGCCGTGGGCGAGCCGGGTCCCGGTCCGGGCTGTCCGCCATCGCCCCCGCCGTCCCCGTCGCCGTCGCCGCTCGGCCTGCCCACTAGGGCGATGACAACCACGAAGACCGTCGCCGCCAGAGCCAGTATCCCCACGAGCAGTCCGATCTTCGCCGCGAGGGGCAGGCCGGGGCGTTCCTTCCTCTCTTTCTTCTCTTTCCTAGGCTCGGCCTCGCCCTTCTCCGCCTTGCGGCGCTCCAGGGCCTTCGACGGCACGGCCGCCTGACGGATCGATGACTCCCCGGGCTCGAGCGGCTGGATCTCGGTCCCGCGGTCGACTATCACCTTGTCCAGATCTTCGATGAGCGCTGACATCGACTCGTAGCGCTTGTCCGGCGACTTGGCCATCATGCGCTCGACGATGAACACGACCGAGTCGGGAACCCTCGGATTCAGCTCCTGGATGGGCGGCAGCGAGTCCTGGATGTGGGCCTTCAGGACCTCGGTGGCGTTCTCGCCCTTGAAAGGCGTCTCGCCCGTCAGCATGTGGTAGAACGTCGAGCCCAGCGAGTATATGTCGACGCGGGCATCGATCGACTTCCCGAGGGCCTGCTCGGGAGCCATGTAGTGCGGCGTGCCAAAGACGCGCTTTGCGCCCGCGCTCTTGCCCTCGTCGAAGCTCTTGGCGATACCGAGGTCGGCGATCTTCACCACGTTGTCCGAGGAGACCATGAGGTTTTCGGGCTTCACGTCCCTGTGGATGATCTGGTTCTCGTGAGCGAACTCGAGGGCCTTCGCCGCCTGCAGCACGATGTCGACGGTGGTGTCGACCTCGATGGCGCCCTTCTTGAGCATCTTCCTGACGGTCACGCCATCCACGAACTCCATGGAGAAGAAGTGCCGCCCGCCCGCCTTGTTGACGTCGTGCACGTGGATAACGTTGGGGTGGTTGAGGCGTCCCGCCGAGCGGGCCTCTCGGATGAAACGCTCGATGAAGCTGTTGTCGTTGGTGAACTTCTCGTTGAGCACCTTCAGGGCGACGATGCGGTCCATGGACAGCTGGCGGGCCTTGTAGACCGTGCCCATCGCGCCCTCGCCGATCTTCTCGAGGAGCTCGTACCCGGGAATCTCGAACTCGATGGGCTCGAACGCCGCGTCGTCGACGATCTCGATCACAGTATCGCCGATGGAGAACTTGTCCCCGTAGTCGATCTCGACCTCGTTCTCCAGCTTCTGGCCGTTGATCTCGACCCCGTTCCGCGACTTGAGATCCCGGACGAACCAGGTCCCGCCCTGCCAGTAGACCTCGGCGTGATGGCGAGAGGCCTTCTCGTCGAGGACCTGGAACTCGTTGGAGCTCCGGCGCCCCAGCGTCACCTTGCCCCCCTCGGGGAGCTTGAGCGAGAAACCGGGGTTCTTGCCTTCTCTGACGACTAGCTGAGCCATTGGCACCCGTCCGATTGACGCCCGCACCCGCAGTTCGATTCTAATGCCTCAGAATCAACGGTGTCAAGCCCTTTCCGCCACTGGTAAGTACACGCAGCCCCCCATTGCATGTCGGCCTTGAGCCCCGGAAGCTCACGGGGGGGAACTCGCCAGGCGGGCCCTGGGGCTCGCCGTCCCGCTCCGCGATGCATGAAAGCTGGCCGGTGCGGAGAGCCGATCAGCCCTCCTCGGGCCCCCGGTAATCAATCTCGACTGCCGCCTGCCGGAACATCTCTTCGGCCATCTCGTCGGGGTAGCCGCCGAGGAAGACGATGCGCCTGACGCCGGCGTTGATCAGCATCTTGGCGCAGAGGCTGCAGGGGCGGTTGGTGCAGTAGAGGGTGGAGCCCTCGGTCGAGATGCCGTGGAGGGCGCACTGGATGAGGGCGTTCATCTCGGCGTGCAAAGCGCGGCAGAGCTCGTGGCGCTCGCCCGAGGGCACCTTCAGCTCGTCGCGAAGGCAGCCGATCTCGAGGCAATGGGGCAGGCCCTTTGGGGCGCCGTTGTAACCCGTGGCGAGTATGCGCTTGTCGCGGACGAGCACCGCACCCACCTGCCGGCGCAGACACGTCGAGCGCTCGGCGACGATCTTCGTCATCTTCAGGAAGTACTCGTCCCAGCTGGGTCTGCCGTCTGACATGGGCCCCTCCGCGCTGCGATTCTAACCGGGCCCCGCGCGAATTCAAGGGGCACGTCGTGGGCGCTCGGTCCCGCAGCCTACTCGAACCACCCCCCCGGCAGCCACTCCCGGAGGGCGGACAGCATATCCTCCAGCATGGGGGCGATGTCGTACATGTCCGTCACGTGCGGGTCGAGGAAGAGCGCCTGCCTCGCCGCGTCGCGGTCGCATTTGAGGGCCGCCGCGATCGAGAGGTCGTGTATCGTGCACCACCGCTGGACGAGCGAGTGGACCGCGTGGGGCAGCTCGATCTGCCTGCCGGTGACCTCCCTGCCGGCGACGGTGACCTCCGCCTCGACGCAGGCCGTTCTCGGCAGGCCCTTGATGTATTCGCCCTCGTTGAGGACGTTGAGCATCCTGGTGAACGGCTCGCCCGTGAAGCACGACCAGAGGAGCTCGTGCGAGTGCTCGGTCGTCAGCAGGTGTAGGTCGCCGACGGGCTCCGGCCCGTAGGTCCAGTAGTTGATGATCTCGGGGCACTCGCGTCGGCCGAAGCGCTCGCGGCCGGGGATGATGCGGCCGCGGAGGGCGGCGGGCCCGCCGAGTTCCTCGATCCTGCGGTCGGTCATGAAGTACTCGTAGAACTCCGCCAGGTGGGTGTGCCCCGTCGAGGGCCAGGCCCCCAGGACGCGGCAGACGTCCTGCTGCAGGTTCACCTCCTCCTTGTGCGTCTCGAGGAGCGCGTCTTCGAACTTGGCGTTGGAGGCGATCGAGGCCTCGAGGATATCCTTCGTGCGGTCCTCGCCTTTCACGACGACCCTGGTGACGAAGGACTGGTGGTTGACGCCGCCGACGTCCATCTCGACCTCGGATTTCTTGCAGCCGAAGACGTTCGCGATATACGAGAAGAGGCTGTCGGCCGAGTGGCACAGGCCCCAGCTCGTGATGCCCGCCTCGCGCGCCATCACGCCCGTGATGACGCTCATGGGGTTCGTGAAGTTGAGCATCACCGCCTCGGGGCATATCCGGGCCATGTCCTTCGCGATCTCGACGACGACGGGCACCTCGCGCAGATTGCGCGCCAGCGCCGCCGGCCCCATCGTGTCTCCCACGCCGACGGGGACGCCGTACTTGGCGCAGACCTCCCACGACCGCTGGTCGGCCTCGAGGCCGCCTGTGGTGATGGAGAGGACGACCGCGTCCGCCCCCTTCAGGGCCTCTGCGCGGTCGAGGGTGCGCTCGACCTTGATCTTTGTCTCCTTCTGCCGGGCTATCTTCTCGAGCAGGTCGGCGACCACGTTCATCGGCACCTCGTCGAGGTCGTGCACGACGAGCACCACCTCCTCGAAGCCGCCCACCAGCAGCATGTCGCGCAGCACCTTGTGGACGAATTTATACGAGGCCCCGATGAAGACTATCCTCTTCCGCCCCACCGAGCCCTTGTTGCGCTCGTACTCCTCGACGTTCGGATTCGGGCCCGCAGCCGACTTGCCGATTATCTTCTCAGCCACTGGTGATCTCCCCTTTCATTTCATGAGCCCCATATCGAAGAGACTCGCGAAGTCGCTCTCGCCGACGACGATGTGGTCCAGCACCCTCAGGCCCAGCATATCCCCCGCATCCTGAAGCCTGAGCGTGAGATTGATGTCGTCCTGGCTCGGCTCGGGGTCGCCGGAGGGATGATTATGCGCGAATATGACCGCCGACGCCGCAAGCCGCAGGGCGGGGCCGAATATCTCTCTCGCGCCGACGGGGCTGGCCGAGAGCGATCCCTGCGAGACGAGCTCTTCCGAAAGCAGCCGGTTCTGAGAATCGAGCAGCAGCGCGAAGAAGCGTTCCTGCTTGACGTCCCGCAGCCGGTGCCTGAAGTGCTGGTAGACGTCGTCCCCGCAGCGGAAGGCCACGCCTGGCTCGCGGGATTCGCC
>Ga0272441_10004623_pt1 | contig 24688 bp, 25 predicted proteins | sample SSMProp6N_FD_193582 | JGI IMG/M metagenome (GOLD analysis project Ga0272441, IMG submission 193582) | Marine sediment archaeal communities from Little Sippewissett salt marsh, Falmouth, MA, United States - SSM-Prop-6N | ecosystem: Environmental > Aquatic > Marine > Wetlands > Sediment ...
GGCGGGCAATTATTCTACTTGACATTCCCCACATAATTGCTTTATTTTGTTTTTACCATGACACCACAAAGCCAAATCCCCGCAACAAACCCGACGAGAAATCTCGTATGCCCCGCCCGTAATTGCGAGTGCTTGAACCCGTCTGGGGAGGCCGAAGGGCGACGCGGCAATCTCCCTGCAAACTATAAAAGGTCGAGCGTCTCGCTCGACACACGGCGAGACGCCGTGCCTTTTAATAAAGGGAGATTTCTCCCTGCGATTCGAAATGACACCCCGCCGCCCACGATTACAAAAACCAAAACGACGAAAAGGGAGTTGGAGATATGAAACCAAGGATATTCCTCTGTCATTCAAAAAAAGACAAAACATTCGTCACGAATTTAGCGAATGATCTTCGGAACATTGGAAATGATGTTTGGTTTGACGAATGGGAGATACCGCCGGGCGAGTCATTTATTGATAAAATGATGGAGGGGATTGAGGATTGCGATGTCTTCTTTATCTACTTAACCGAAAATTCAATAGCATCTCACTGGGTTCAAAAGGAGTTAGATGCAGGATTTATTAAAGAATACGAGCGTCGATTCCCGATTCTTGCAACTTTCGTAGATGAGGAAGAAACAAGGGAGAAATTGCCCTTAAAACTAAAGCCCCTACATAGCCCTGTGCTAAACGAGAAAGAATTCAAGCAGTCTTTTGGCCAAATTATAACGAAAGCTTGGAAAAATAGATTCGTCCGAGAATTCGATGAACTCGAATCTAAATTCAAAACTCGTTTATTAGAATTGGAAAACGAGAATTTAAAATTAAAGGCTGACTTAGATATAAGAGCACAGCAGAGCGATATCGATACTATTATTAAATTAATGTTGGAATCTGTAATCGAAATTAAAGGTCATTCCTTAAACCTTATTGAGATATTTAAATTAATTACAGATAAAAGTGCAGTCGGAATAAATAATTCCGATTTAACCGGTTTAATTCTAAGACATCTCAGCTTTGAAACGCCTACTTATATCCAAACCAATGATATATTCCATAAGCTAGTTACTTTCGGAATTCTCAAGGTTGAGAGAACTGAAAATACTCAAATAAAGCATCTCATTAATGTCTATCCTGACAAAATTTACGATTACACTTATTTCCTAACGGAATTAGGTTCACAAGTAATCATAGCAATTATGAAGCGAGAGTAAAAAACGTTGTTCCTCTCTTTCGCTCCGCTCTTCGAAGTTGCGGGGATGTTATTTGAAATAAATTTGCCGTAGGGGCGAATCTTGTATTCGCCCAAAATCGGGCGATCACGAGGATCGCCCCTACGAATCGAAAATTTGGAATCCGTAGGGGCGTATCGCATACGCCCGTCGCCCAAACAACGAATGGCGTTGATTTGCGGACGGGCCAACGCGGTTGGCCCCTACGAAACAAAATAGGGCATCAATTGACCAAAAATGGGCGAAATATGGGCGAGAAAATAACGCGCGCACCGTGAAATCGCAAAAAAGGGTCGGTAAAATTGACTTCCGACTCGGTAAAATCGACCGAAGAGTCCGTTAAATCGAAAAAAAAGTCGGTATAAACTTGACAGGGGCGTGACAATCGAAAGAAAGGCTTTGACAAAGACGCATAGGACTTTGACAAACGCATACAAGACTTTGACAAAAGCCTGAGCGACATAGACTTAGGTAAAATCGCACTAAAATTGTGCAGAAGGGAAAGGAAAAATGGCTGACATCAAATCGAGAAGACCTTATAGGCTGACGGATGAAAAGTATGACGAGTGGTTCACCGGGTTCGTGACGTGGTATCTCGCTTTGCCGGACACGCCCGAATATTGCAACTGGCTTCGGGCGGGGCTTCAAGCGCTCGATGACGATTATTTCGCCAAGCGAATCGCCGCGCAACAGGCGGACGATGTCCAGATGGACGCGTCGGCGGCGTGGCGAACCTCGGTTTCCGCGCTTCGGACTTTGTTGATTAAGCTTCGCATTTCGCTTCTCTCGCTTGTTCCCGGCGACGATTCGGTGCTCCATTTGTTCCGCATCGACGAGGAAGTTCCGGAGGACCCCGATACGCTCGTGGATTACGCCACAATCGCGGATTTGGCGTGGCAGCCTCATTCGGCGGAGCCTGAATATGCGTATTTCGCCGCCCGATTGAACAATATCGCGGTCTTCTGCGACGATGTGAAGGCCAAGCGTATCGCGATGCGTCAGGCGATAACGGCTTTCTCTCATGCTTCCGACGAGAAAACGGCGGCGCGCGAGGCTTGCAACGAAAGGGACCGCGCGATTTTCAGCTTTTTCCGTGGCGAGGATTTGCCGGACGGTTTCTGGACGGATTCGATGTGGGGCTTGCCAAGTGGTGGCGAGGATGAGCCGGGTGGCGCGACGGCGTGGGATGACAAGCCGATTGCGAAGATGACGATTGCGGGGGTTCCGCTTGTCGGGATTCTGGCGGGGTGCGAGGAATACACCGGCACGGTGCGGTTCGATTTGCGTGTCGCATGGGCGAAGAAGAACGAACCCGCGCCGGATATGCCGGAGACCGACTGGTGGACGGATGTCGAGCAGCCGGTTCTGATGGATGCGGACGGGTTCCCATTGCAGAAGGGCTACGTATATTACCTCTGGATTCGCGCGCGCAAAGACGGCGAGGTTAGCGAGTGGAGCGAGGTCGCGTTTATTCTGTGGCCGGAGTAGGCAACGGCCTACGGCGTGAGGTGTCGCACCCTTCGGGAGCGACTGCCGTGTAAAATGAACGTCGAGCGAGACGCTCGACCTATTAAGAAAAAGGGCGGCGAGAGCCGTCCTTTTTTAATCCCCCCCAATCCCCCTTTGACAAGGGGGGAGGAAGAAAAAAGTCCCCCTTGTGAAAGGGCCGGAAGGTCCAGTGCCGGGATTGAGGGGGATTAATTCTTGGCGAAGATTTTCGACCACGCGAGCGAATCGGCGAAGCCGTTGAGCACAAATGCCTCCGGCGCACGCCGGTTGAGCACGAACGGCTGCGGCATTGCCGCCCGTTTCCAATATCCCCTTGACATTGGGAGTTTCAGGAGGTTTATTTATTAACTTATAGTATTGATCGAAAAGGTCGAATATGAGAATAGCGATAGGCAGCGATCACGGCGGATACAGACTGAAAGAGTTCCTCAAAGGCGCTCTCGTGGCAGATTTCGAACTCCGGGATTACGGAACCGACACGGAAGATTCCGCCGACTATCCGATTTTCGCAGCGCGGGTCGCGAACGCGGTTGCAGGCGGCGACTGCGATTTTGGAATCGCAATTTGCACGACCGGAATCGGAGTGTCTATCGCGGCGAATAAGGTGCGCGGAGTTCGCGCCGCGCTGTGCTGCGATATCGAACGCGTTAAAATGTCGCGCAGGCACAATAATGCCAACGTCCTATGTTTTGGCGCGGGATATGTCGAACCAAAAACTGCTCTCGAAATGGCGAGAGCTTTTTTCTCGACCGATTTCGACGGAATCAAAACCGGGCAGGAACGGCACGCAAGGCGGGTTGAGGAAATCACGGATATCGAAATGAACCGATAGCGTAAAATAGATTTATAGGAGGAAATATGGAGTTTTTAAAGAAGGATAGCGAAGTTTACGACACTATAATGTGCGAGCTAAAGCGCCAGCGAGACGGCCTCGAACTTATCGCAAGCGAGAACTATGCCTCGCGCGCGGTTATGGAGGCCAATGGCTGCGTGATGACGAACAAATATGCCGAGGGCTACCCCGGTCGCCGCTACTACGGCGGTTGCGATTGCGTCGATATGGCCGAGAATATTGCCCGCGAACGTGCGAAGGAAATTTTCGGCGCGGAACATGCAAATGTCCAGCCGCACAGCGGCTCGCAGGCGAATATGGCGGTCTATTTTGCCGAGCTTCAGCCCGGCGACACGATACTCGGCCTGAATCTCTCCCACGGCGGCCATCTCACGCACGGCCACCCGGTGAATTTCAGCGGAATTCTCTACAATATCGTGCAATATGGAGTCGATAGGGGAACCGAGGTTCTCGATTACGATGTGATTGCAGACATCGCGGAAGAGCACAAGCCGAAGCTTATCATGACCGGCGCAAGCGCGTATCCCCGCACCTGGGATTTCGAGAAATTCCGCGAAATCGCCGATTCTGTGGGCGCGGTGTTGGTCGCGGATATGGCGCATTTCGCCGGGCTTGTCGCGGCGGGCTTGCATCCGAACCCGGTGCCGTTTTGCGATTACGTCACGACGACCACGCACAAAACGCTGCGCGGTCCGCGCGGCGGTATGATTTTAACAAAAGCCGAAAACGCGAAAAAACTCGACAAGACCGTTATGCCGGGGATGCAGGGTGGGCCGCTTATGCATGTTATCGCGGCAAAAGCGGTCTGTTTCGGCGAGGTTCTTAAACCGGAATTCAAGGTCTATCAGCAAAAAGTGCTGGATAACGCAAAGACGCTCGCGAAGAGCATCGAAAACTGCGGGCTTCGACTTGTATCGGGTGGCACGGATAACCACCTGATGCTCGTCGATCTGCGCCCGAAGAACCTCACAGGGAAAGTCGTCGAGAAAGCGCTCGACAAGGCCGCGATTACGGTCAATAAGAACACGATTCCGTTCGACCCGGAAAAACCGTTCGTGACGAGCGGAATCCGTCTCGGCACGCCGGCGGTAACCACTCGCGGCATGGGAGTTGCTGAGATGGATAAAATCGGCGGCTTCATCGAGGAGGTTATTGCTAATATCGAAGACGACGCGGCGATAGAGAAAGTCCACGGCAAGGTTGTCGAACTTTGCGCTAAATTCCCGGTTTACCCGGAGCTATAAGCAGTGGAATGGCTCCGACAGAGCTTGCGTAAGATGGCGCTTCGGAAGCTCAACCGGCGCGCGCTCGAACTGCCGGGCGATTTGAAGAACATTGAGAACACGATAATCCTTTGGCCCAGCCAACCGGATGAGGACGCCGAAAGAATGGCGATAACGCTCGCAAAAGCACTCGGCATAAGGCTCAAAGCGATTATTGGTTACCCGGAGGACTGCAAAATCGAGGGAGTCGAATACAGAAAAATCGAGGACAAAGCGATTGGAATTTTCGGTTATCCGAAAACCGACGCGGTAAATGCGGTCGCGGATTTTAGCTCCACCATCGACCTCTCCCCCGCATTCGAGCTACGTCTCTCGGCCCTGCCCGTAATGGCCGGGGTTCCCCTTCGAATAGGGCGCGACAGCGCCGAGGCGGGAAGTTTTTATAACATTATCCTATCGGGAAATAGCGGCGCGGAAATTGAAACACTAATTGGAGCGACGGAAAGTAAACTAAATGAATGACAACAGAAAAAGAAGAGAGTTACCCACGCATTATTCGCTGTCGGTAATAGTTCCGGCATTTGACGAAGTAGAAAATATCGAGCCGCTCGCGCTCGAGTTCGATGATTTCCTTTCGGAGCAAAAATTCCGCGCGGAAGTCATCGTTGTGGACGATGGCTCGACTGACGGCACAGCAGAGAAGGTTCTCGATTTATCGAAAAAATACGGTTTCCTCAAACTGGTCAGGCACAAACAGAACATGGGCAAAACCGCCGCTATCGAGAGCGGATTTGCAGTTAGCAAAGGCAAGCGAATTTCTATATTCGACGCCGACCTCCAGTATGATGTCCGCGATATAAAACGCATGATGGACAAGCTGGATAAAGGTTTCGGGATAGTCTCCGGAATAAAAAAGGGAAAATACCAGAAACCACTCGTAAGCAAAATCTATAATGCCCTTACGAGCAAGCTGTTCGGGGTTAAAGTCCAGGATATGAATTCCCTGAAACTACTTCGCCGGGATGTCATGGCCGGTATGTTTCTCCGCAAGGATTGGCACAGGTTTATGGTTGTTCTCGCGGCTGAACAAGGACATCGAATCGCAGAAATCCCGGTAACATTGCGCCCGAGACTTCATGGTGAACCGAAATATAGTGGTATTGGACGCGTATTTATCGGATTGACCGATCTTGTTGCAGTGTGGCTTGCCGAGAGGATTTTTAGGAAACCGATGCTGATTTTCGGCAGTTTCGGTTTTGTAACACTCGGATTGGGAGTGTTGCTTGGTCTGGCTATTCTCCTTCTCCGCCTAATCTGGGGTTGGGGATACCCGCCGCTGCAGACGATTCTGATTATCCTCGTCTCGCTTGGCGGACTATCGCTTACGCTCGGTTTTCTTGCCGAGGCAATCGCTAACCTACGAGACCGAATGGAATTCCTGATTTCAAGGGCAAGCGAACATGTTATCCCAAAAGTCGAAACGGCACACACCCGGCAACCACAGAAAAGCCACCCTCACGACAGAGCCCGTAAGGACAATCGCAAAAGCGGCGACGAATCCATATCTCGGTATAGGGAAAATAAACAAATTCAGGCCGATATATCTATCAAACCAGAGAAAGCGCCTGATAGTAAAGTTGACACCGTAGTTAGAACTCCTGTTAGAGTGGAAACCAAACCCGATGACCGACCGCAGGAAAAAAAAGAGCCAAGACGCCGCCGTCGCCCTATCGAAAAACCAGAGAAGCAAACTGAAAAAGCGCCGGGCAAACCTGATATAGACACGCCTAAAACTCCTGTCAAAGCCGAGGTGAAACCGGAGAAACAACCGTTGGAAAAGCAGGAGTCAAAACACCACCGTCGCCCTCCCGGCAAACCCGAAAGGCAACCAGAAACAGGATTTAAAAAATCCCCTGAAAAAAGCGACGCCGAAAAACAAAATAAGAAATCCGGACCGGAAAAAAGAACGAGCACAAGGCGAAAACCGCCCCGCGAAAAAGCCCCTGAAAACGAACCTGCAAAAAAGCCGGAAGAGCAAAAAAAAGAGCCTACACCGACGGCTGAAGAAGAGGTCGATAGGCACCCGAAATTAATAATAATCCCATATGCTGCAGAACCGTCATGGGGCAAACGCAAGCGGAAGGGCCGAAGCAATATACCTAACGTTACCGACGACAAAGAAGCCATCGAACGCGCGGAACAGATAGCGAAACATCTCGACGATACCGCTTACGTCGGTTATGAGAAAAAAGAAATGGAGAACGATAATGACACAAAAAGCTAAACATGTGTTCGTAACCGGCGGCGCCGGCTTTATTGGGAGCCACCTATGTGAGGCCTTAATTGCGCGTGGCGACAGGATCACGGTTATCGACGACCTCTCCACCGGGCGCATCGAGAATATCGACTCCCTTATTGGCAGACCGGAATTCCTCTTTTTCGAGAACTCGATAATGAATAAGGGGCTGATGGATCATCTTGTCCGCGAAGCCGATGAAATATACCATCTTGCAGCAGTTGTCGGGGTTAAGAATATTGTCGATGATCCCGTCAGAACCCTGCACACTATCATCGTAGGCACCGATATAATCCTCGAACTGGCTCATAAGCACGGAAATAAAAAAGTTTTCTTAGCGAGCACATCCGAGGTTTATGGCAAATCCCCTGATTGTCCGTATTCCGAGGAAGACGACCGCGTCCTCGGCCCTACTACCCGAAATCGCTGGAGCTATAGCTCCGCGAAGGCTGTGGATGAATACATGGCCCTGGCGTATTTCAGCAAACACAAGCTGCCGCTGATTATCGGCCGATTGTTCAATACGGTCGGCCCCCGCCAAACCGGCCAATATGGCATGGTTCTCCCTCGATTTGTAAAACAGGCTCTAACCGGCGACCCGATTACAGTTTACGGTGATGGCAACCAATCTCGCACATTTAGTTATGTCCATGATGTCGTGGAAGCTGTCGTTACGCTTATGGAAACACCCACAGCCATGGGTGGGATTTTCAATATCGGGTCAGAAGAGGAAGTTTCGATGATGGAACTTGCGCAAAGAGTAAAAAGAATCACGGGCGCAAGCTCTGAAATTGTGACTGTTCCCTACGAAATCGCTTATGGCGAGGGTTTCGAGGATATGCAGCGCCGTGTCCCGAATATCAATAAAATCCGCAAAGCTATCGGTTTCGAACCGAAAACCAAACTCGACGATATTATCCGCGCCGTGGCCGGATGGATTGCGGAAACAGGCAGGGAATAGTGAAATTATCAGTTGTAATACCGGTTTATAACGAGAAATCGACCATATCGGAGGTCATCGAAAAGGTCCGCCAGGTTCCGATAGAAAAGCAGATAATCGTTGTGGACGATGGTTCTACGGACGGCACATCAGAAATGTTGGCAGACCATATTAACGACCCTATTGTCACAGTTCACCGATCGATGGTCAATTTTGGGAAGGGTGCAGCGGTGCGGGTAGGATTCGAATACGCTGACGGTGACGCGGTTATTATTCAGGACGCCGACCTCGAACTCGACCCGAATGAATACCCACAATTATTGAAACCTATAGAGGACGGCTTAGCGGACGTTGTTTACGGCAGTCGCTTCCTGAATTTGAAACGCAAAGTCAAATTAATCAATCTCATCGCAAATAAGTTCCTCGTTTTTCTGACGAACCTCCTTTACGGAGCAAAGCTAACCGATATGGAAACTGCTTACAAGGTCTTTCGGATAGACGTGGTGAAGAGTATCAAACTCAAAGCAATGGGATTCGAATTCGAGCCGGAGGTTACGGCGAAAGTGATGAAGGCGGGGTTTATAATCGCCGAAGTGCCGATAACATATCATCCCCGGACAGTTGAGGAAGGCAAGAAAATCAGTTGGCGCGACGGTCTCAAAGCTGTTTACTACTTATTTAAATATCGGTTCGGAGATTGATGGGGCAAAATAAACCTTATAACGATAAGCCAAAACCCTATGCGCGAGTCGCCCTTTCGGTAGACCTCGAGGATTTCTATCATGCAAATTACCCCGGCTACGATTACCGGGAAATGATTAGCTCTCCCTCTCACCTTATCGAACCAACTGAGATAATGCTCGACCTTCTTGAAAAGCGAGGTTATCGAGTAACATTTTTTGTCCTCGGTGAAGTGGCAAAACTGTTTCCACTACTGATAAAGAAAATCTCTCATGCAGGGCATGAAATAGCTTCCCACGGTGAAAGCCATCGTTTGATTACAGAACTGGGTCCCGAAAAAACAATTCAGGATTTGCGAAGGTCTGTAGGCTTTTTGGAAGATATTACCGGTTGTAAAGTAAATGGCTATCGCGCCCCGAATTACTCCGCGCATCCAAAGAGAACGCCCTGGTTATTCGCCGAGCTTATTCGGTTGGGATTAATATATGATTCAAGTCGTTGCCCTGCAAAAACCTATTATAGCGGCGAACCGAATATGTCTAAACTGCCTTTTCTTATGGAATTACCGGGCACCGGTTCGCTTTGGGAAATCCCCGTCTCTTGCAGCGGTCCTAAGTTCTTTCGATTCATCTGGGCAGGGGGATTCTATTGGCGAATCCTCCCTCTTAATTTTATAATAAAGAAAATTCGACACCTTATCGCAAATGGGAAACCAGCGATATTGTACTTACATCCGAAAGATATCGACCCAGAAAATCCATCGTTGCCAATCGGGCGGATATCGAATTGGATTCATCAGGTTGGAACTAAAAAAGGCGAGAAAAAGTTAGATTCAATGTTATCTCGAGTGGAGTGCGGACGAATAATCGATATAATTCCAAAAGAAGAATATGGTAAAAAGCAAAGGGAAAAAGAAAAAAACCGGATCGCAACTGAAACGGCAATGGTTTAGTCGGAACCTCAGGTCTGCGATTGTACTTATATTAGGGGCAATCCTTCTGGCGCTTGTTTTCAATCCATCCATGTTTACGGGTGGGGACAACGCGCAGTATATTACTCTCGCTAAATCGATTCTTAAAGGACAATACCACAACCTCGCTTTCATTGGGGCACCACTCGAAATCGAAATCCCGCCGGGCTATCCCACGATGATAGCCCCATTAGTTGCACTTTCATCGACCTCATATATCCCGACAAAGCTGCTTTCCTTCGCTCTTATGCTTGTGGGAATCTTGTTAACTCTATTCCTGTTCGATAAATATAAAATCCCGAAAGTCGGAGGGATGTTAGTAGCGCTTGCTTTGCTCTCGAATCCCGCATTCAACGAATTCTCGCACTGGACGTTGACCGAGGCTCCATATTTTGCAATTAGCATTCTGGGCGTTTATTTGTTCGACAAGCATTATAATTCCGAGAAGCTAATTAATTTCATTCTCGCATCTGCGGTAGTTACGCTTTCGATTTATATCAGGCCAGTCTCAATTCCTCTAATTTTTGGGGCGTTTATTTTCCTTATGGTTCGGAAGCTATATAAGAAAGCCGGAATTTTCATTCTTACCGGAGTCGTGGTCTATGGCCCCTGGTTTTTAAGGAATATTCTCGTTAGAGAAGGTGGAGAAGAGAGCTTTTACCTGATCAACTTCTTCGGAAGTAATACAGGGGGAGATACGGAATCTCCCGCTTTATTCGCAAAGGTCTTCACGAATCTTGGCAAATACTTATTCAGGGAATTACCGATTTTATTTACGTCTATGATGGACAAGAGTAACATTCTGACAATGATTATTGGGATCGCTGCTGCAGTATTAATTGTCGGGGGCATCGTCGTTCTATTCTCTAAGAAAAAGTCATTCCTGCCATATTATGCGGTTCTTTACTGCGCGATGCTAATGGTTTACAATCCCCGATTCGCAACATTCCGATATATTATGCCACTAATCCCGATATTCCTCATTGCAATTTGGGAAACTCTTAACATTAAAAAGCCAATCAATATTGCAAAATTCGGTTCGATTGTATTCGTTTCGACAAGCGGTGTAATGCTCTTTGTAGCGATTCTTAGCTTTATCCCGATTGCAAAAATGAATCTCATTATCTTAAAACAATATTCCGTCGGGAATAAATATGCGGGTTTACCTTCTCTCGCCTGGGTCCAGTTTATAGAATCCTGCAAGTGGATTAAAAGTAATACTCCAGAAGATGCGAACTTAATAAGCCGCAAACCTCGAATCAGTTATATCCTCTCCGACCGCCCCGGTAAAGTGTATAAATTTACTCAAAATTCCTCCGCCATTATGGCGGAAATAGACTCTGTTGGAGCGGATTACGTAATTGTCGATAGGATATCGGGAACTACGCAGGCATATTTAATCCCTACGATTCAGGCTTATCCCGGGAGATTCTCGGTCGTTTATAAAACTACCGAACCGGTAACCTACGTTTTTAAGGTTATACCACTTAATCAACATCCACCTCAAAACGTGGAGCACCCGAATAATGAGCGCTAGTATTCTCCTTCTCGTCGGCACTCGTGCGGATGCCATAAAAATGGCGCCCGTTATCCGGGAAGTCGCAAAACAACCCGACCTCGAACCATTTGTGGTGGCCACAAGCCAACATCGCGAAATGCTCGACCAGGTCCTCGACACCTTCGATCTCTCCGTCGATGTCGATCTCGATATTATGCGCCCCGGCCAAACTCTTGCTGGAGTTACGCTCCGCGCACTCGATGGCATGGAGAAGATTTTCATCGATAAAAAAATCGATATGACCGTCGTGCAGGGCGACACAACGACTTCTTTCATAGGCGGATTAATCTCGTTTTATCATCAAACACCCGTGGCTCATGTCGAGGCGGGCCTTCGGACATACGACCTTCTGCGCCCGTTCCCGGAGGAAGCCAACCGCCGGATGCTCGACGCAATTTCGACGATTCTCTTCCCGCCGACCGAAATCGCGAAACGACAACTTCTCGCGGAAAATCTGCACGAAAATGCTATGTTTATCACCGGCAATACCGCAATCGACTCGCTGCTTTGGGTCACGGGAATAGACCGCGAAATATCCAATCCAGCACTGCAAAAGATAGCGCAGAATCCTGACCGGAAGCTTATTGTTGTTACCGCGCACCGGCGAGAGAGTTTCGGTGAGCCTTTTAAACGACTGCTGTCCGCTCTCGCGAAAATTTCCCGTATATACCCCGATGTTGACCTCGTTTATCCCGTCCACCTCAACCCGAACGTAGATAAACCGGTGCGCGCCGCGCTTTCAAACACGCCCGGGGTTCACCTTGTCCCGCCGCTCGATTATTTCGATTTTGCTAAACTCATGTCCGCTTGCGATTTCGTCCTGACCGATTCCGGTGGAATTCAGGAGGAAGCCCCTGCGCTGGGCAAACCGGTGATAGTTATGCGCGATGTTACCGAACGGCCGGAGGGTATCGAGGCGGGCGTTTCCGTGCTCGTTGGCACCGATGAGGATTTAATAGTCGCCACTGCGGAAAAATTACTATCCGATCCGGTGGAATACGCCAAAATGGCAAAGCGTGCGTTCCTATATGGCGACGGCCTCGCGGCACAGAGGGTCGTGGTCGCAATCCGCAGACATCTTGGTTTGTCGGATAATATCCCAAGCCCGTTTGAGCCGAAAATAGAAAGCCTATTTTGAATATACTCGTCCACAGCATTTACTTCCCTCCCGAGGTTGGGGGCCTTGAAACGCACGCCTACACGCTTGCGAGGGCACAAATAAAGTTGGGGCATTCTGTGCATGTTGTCACGAGCCGATCCGGCAATTTTTCGCGTCGTGAGAATATGGAAGGTATTGAGGTCGAGCGAATTTTTTGTCCGAATAAGAGGCTATCCGGTTGGATTACAACTACTTATGCCGCTAAACCCGCTATGCGCCGCATGTCCGAATGGGCCGATATCTGTCACGTTCACACTTTCCCATCGATAATCCCCGGCAACTCCGCACGCAAACGCGGTGTGCCGCTGATCGCGACAATTCACACAAGCCACTTTCTTCGGTTGGTCGCCAAAGGCGGTTTCTGGCGTAAATACCTACGTAGCTTGCTTCTCAAGCCAGATGTTTTACTTACTCCATCGGAGGAAATCCGCGATGTCTGCCTCGATCTCGCGCCCGAAGCTATTTGTTATGCAATGGTCAACGCCGCAGATACCGACCGGTTCAAACCGGTCGAACCAACTATTCCAAGACACGAACCGGACGCAACTATGCTTGTCGTGCCGCGCAGGCTTTTCGAGAAAAATGGCGTCGAATTCGCCGTTCGGGCGTTGCCCAAAATCAGGGAATCTCGCAACGCCCACCTCTATCTGATTGGCGATGGCCCGGAACGTGCTAACCTCGAAGCCCTTGTCGATAAGATTGGCATTGCCGAATACGTCCATTTCGTCGGAGCGCAACCAAACGACAGGATGCCGGGATTGTTATGTTCTGCGGACGTCATCGTGATACCTTCGCTTATGGAAGCCACGAGTGTAGCGGGTTTGGAGGCTATGGCTTGTGAAAGGCCAATTGTTGCCACTCATGTCGGCGGATTGCCAGAGATTATCTCGCATGAAACAGGTCGATTGGTTCCACCGCGCGATCCAAATTCTCTCGCAGCTGCGATCTCCGAAGTTCTCACGCTACCGGAAAACGAAATAAAGGCGATGGGCGCAAAAGCCCGGGCAAAAGTCATCGGAAACTGGTCAGTTGACAGTCTTGCAAAACAGGTTTTGAATTATTATGATGAAGCTCGTGAACGCTACAAAATAAGCAGTATCGCGAAATGAAGATTATCAAAGGCATGATAAAAAGCGTTCGCCCGCATCAGTGGATCAAGAACATGTTCCTCTATGCTGGCGTGGTTTTCAGCGGTAAATTTTTCGATCCGACCTCTCTCGGACGTGCGACTGCCGGATTCGCGGTTTTCTGTGCGTTGGCTGCAGGTGTTTATCTTCTCAACGATGTCCGCGACATAGAAGCCGACCGCCATCATCCCGACAAGAAAAACCGCCCGATAGCGCATGGGGATGTTCCTTTGCTTCTTGCCGCAATCGTTGGGATTCTGCTCCTTCTCTCAGGGATAGCCGCCTCGATATTCCTCGGACGGCAATTTGCGATGATGTCCGGCGGATATGTCGTTTTGCAATTCGCCTATATCTTCTTCCTCAAACGACAGCCCATACTGGATATTCTCGCCGTAGCTTCCGGCTTCGTTATTCGTGCGGCAGCGGGTGGCGTTGTAGTTGGCGTCCCGATTTCATCGTGGCTTCTGGTTTGCACAAGCCTGCTCGCTTTATTTTTGGTTACCGAAAAACGCCGTCAGGAGCTTGCCAGAATCGACCTGAATGACAATACGACAAAACTTAGCCGACCGAACCTCGAAAATTATTCCGTCGGCTTCCTCGACCAGATAGCTATTATCGAAATTGCCGCAACCATTGTCGGATATATGCTCTACGTATTCTCGGTGGAAACGAAGGCGAGTTTCGGCTATGGAATGGGCGCGACTATCCCCTTCGTCTTCTACGGTATATTCAGGTATTTGTGGCTTGTCCATATAAAAAAAGTGGGCGAATCTCCTACAAAAATTTTCTTGACCGATTTGCCTTCCCTTGTTAACTTGGCACTTTGGTGCGTGACCGTATTCGTCGTTTATTATTTAACTTAGGCCAAATTACGCTCATACAAATGGAGAGAGATATGGCCAATGAAGAACGAAAAAAATTACCGAAAATCCTCGTTGTCATGCCGATGGTCAACGAAGCTGGCAATATCGAACGCATCGTTCCCGCAGTTCTGGAGCAGGGCGATGAATTCAATATTTTGATTTGCGAGGATGAATCCACCGACAGAACTCCGGAGCTTGCTGCTGAACTCGTTGTAAAAAATCCCGACAGGGTTTCCGTGATTCATGGTAAGCGCGAGGGACTCGGCCCGGCATACGTTCGCGGCTTTAAATGGGCGCTCGACCGCGATTACAAGCTGATTTTCGAGATGGACGCCGATTTCTCTCATCAACCGCAATACCTTCGCCCAATGGCCGAATTGGCGACCAGAGAAGGTGTGAATATGGTCGTGGGTAGCAGGCGTATCGAAGGCGGCGGTGTCGAAAATTGGGGACTCTACAGAAGACTTCTTTCGTGGGGCGGCAGCTTCTATACTCGCTTGATTACCGGACTAAAGGTAAAAGACGCTACTGCCGGTTTCGTCGTATATCGGCGAGAAGTTATAGACCATATCGACCCGTCAAAACTCTCTGCGGGCGGCTACGCATTCCAAATCGAAACGAAATATCAGGTGCAAAAACTGGGTTATAAAATCGTCGAGTTCCCAATAGTATTCCCGGATCGAACGGTGGGAGAGACCAAACTCACAAAGGAAATAATCTCTGAAGCCTTCATAATGGTATGGAAATTGCGTTTCGGAAAGGAAGGGAAAGTATCTACAAAGGACGATGAATGAAAACTCGAGGGCTTCCTAATAGTTCGACTGAAATCGGAAAACAGAGTAGGACAATTCAGAAACTTTCCGTTGTTGTCTTATCTTACAATACTAAAGACACGACATTAACTTGCCTTAAATCCCTCTACGAACATGCCCCAACTATCGCCGAACTCGAAACGGTCGTTATTGACAATGCCAGCTCGGATGAAAGCGCAAAAGCTATCGAACGCTTATTCCCGCAAATTAAACTTATTCGAAACGCACGCAACAGGGGTTTCGCTGCGGCATGTAACCAAGGGATCCGCTCTACCGGCGGCGATATCGTTCTTCTCTTAAACTCGGATACAGAACTAATCGACCAATCACTCGACGTAATGCTCGATTTCATCGAGCGCAACCCGGAGGTCGGTATCGCGGGCGGTGCGATGATAGGCGAGAACGGCACTCCTCAAGCCACCTGTCAGCATTTCCCTAACTACGGTAATATCCTGTTCGCAAAACAATCCCTCCTGTCCTCGATCAAGACATTCAAGAAAAACTTTAATAAATACCGTGGAGCACCGGAGGCCGTCACCGATGTCGATGCTATAGCGGGCGGATTCATGTTTATTCGACGGGAGGCAATGCGCAAAGTCGGCCTGTTAGACGAAAGGTTCTTCTTCTATGTGGAAGACCTCGACCTCTCGAAACGAATGTTCCAGGCCGGTTGGCGTGTCGTTTTTGTTCCGCAATCAAAGGCCCTTCATATCGGCGGTAAATCGACGGCTCTCAAACCCACAAGATGCTACTGGTGGCACCACGAAAGCTTGTATCGTTACTTCACAAAGCACTACAGAAAGTATTTCCTCTTCAATGCTATTCTCGGTGTCGGCCTTACCGGACACTTCGCATTATGGTGGCTTTTCCGAAAATTGGGGCTTACGAAAAACGGCTCGAATTGAGGCTGAGTGGTTTATTACGCATATATTATAGCCGCATTCGCGGCGTTTATCCTATGTTCGATTACAACCCCGATTTTCGTTAAGTTTGGTAGGTCCCGAAAACTATTATCAGCTGCTCATGACCCGGAAATCCTTCGTCCGTCAGTCCCGGATATAGGTGGCATAACCGTCATTTTTTCCTTTTTCGCTGCGCTTTATATCGCAGCATTGCTCTTCCCAAACCTTTTTCATGATTTTGGCAAGGCGATTCTCGGTCTGTGCATCGGAACTTTCGCGATGGTCGTGCTCGGATTCATTGATGATAGAAAACACTTATCCCCCGGAATAAAATTCGCCGTTCAAGTTGCTGCGGCACTTGCTGTAATTGCTTTCGGGGTGGAAATCGAAAAGATAACGAATCCAATGGGCGCTCCGTTTGAACTGGGTTTCCTGGGAATACCCGTTACAGTACTATGGATTGTCGGAATTACGAATGCTATCAACATGACCGACGGTATGGACGGCCTCGCGCCCGGTATCCTCGCGATTGCCAGCGCCGCTTTGATGGTAATCTGCATTAGTATCGGGTTTCCATTTCTTGCTATCCTGATGTCCGCATTGTTCGGGTCGATGTTGGCTTTTTTGTTTTTTAACTATCCACCGGCAAAAATAATTTTGGGAAATACGGGAGCTTACTCATTGGGATTTATCATTGCTACCGCGAGTATAATACATCCCGTCAAGGCTTCCACTTTCGTTGTGCTTTTTGTGCCCCTTCTGGCGCTGGGATTGCCGGTTTTGGAAATGTTGGTGACCGTGTTCCGGAGATTAGTTAAAAAGAAGAAAATTTATCTCAAAGACTCGGAACATATCCACCATTTGCTACTTGCCCTTGGGCTTCCCCCACGCATCGTGAACTGGTTTTTCTATACACTTAGCTTCCTCTTCGCCGCTTTCGCCGTGGGAACCGCCACCGGTGACCGCAATCTTATGCTTGGATTCGTCGCATTACTTCTACTTGCATTTTTAGTATTAGCGTTTAAATTGATGAAGTTAGAAAAAAAAGAAGGTTGAAAATTGAGTCCACCAGAATTTCATTTAGATTTTGAAAAACCCCTAATCGAACTCGAGAGGGAAATAACTAAACTCGAACACCGCGCCGAATCGGGCGAGGTCGATCTCGGGGCCGCGATAAGAGTCCTCAAGGAGGAACTGGGGGCAAAACGGGCCGAGATATACAATAACCTCTCCCGCTGGGACCGCGTGAAAGTTGCACGCCACCCACGCAGACCATACACACTCGATTACGTCGCCCGCCTTACCGATGGATTCATCGAGCTACACGGTGACAGGGGCTTCCGCGACGATCCTGCGGTAATCGGTGGTTTCGCGCGGATGGGCGAACATATTGTGATGATTGTCGGACAGCAAAAAGGGAAAGATACCAAAGAAAATATTCGCCGCAATTTTGGTATGATGCACCCGGAGGGCTATCGTAAAGCATTGCGACTTTTTCGGCTTGCGGAAAAATTCTGTCGACCGATTCTGATATTCATAGACACCCCCGGCGCTTACCCCGGAATCGGTGCCGAGGAGCGCGGTCAGGCGGAGGCAATCGCACGGAATATTTTCGAGATGGGACGATTGCGAGTGCCGATAATTATTTCAATTATTGGCGAAGGCGCTTCCGGCGGCGCGCTGGGAATCGGTGTCGGCGATGTCATACTCATGATGGAAAACGCATGGTATTCGGTTATCTCGCCCGAGGGTTGCGCCGCAATCCTGTGGCGGGACCGCGCACACGCGGACAAGGCTGCCGAAGCCCTTAAAATAAGCGCACAGGATTTGCTCGAACTTGGAATGATAGATAAAATTATACCGGAACCTCTCGGCGGCGCTCACAAAGACCCTATCGCCGCAGCGGAGATACTCGGTAGCGAAATCCGGGCGCAATTGGATAAATTTGCCGGTATCGACCCCGATAAGCTTCTCGAAACAAGGTTAAAAAAATACCGCAATATGGGCGTCTTCAAAGAAGGGAATGATGAATGAAGCCAGATGATAAACTTCTCGAAGTTCTTGTATGCCCGAAATGTCGAGATGCAATCGAATACGACGAGAATGCCGATAAAATCGTTTGTAAAAAATGCAGATTAAAGTTTGAAATCCTCGACGGCATTCCTATAATGCTGTTAGACGAGGCTGAGGATTACTAAAAAGGCGGATAAGATGAACCTGTCCATGTTTTGCGGAACGAATCTCATCGAACTCGAACTTCAGTCAACATCGAGTGACGAAGTTCTCGAGGAGCTTGCACAACTTCTTACAAACTCCGAGAAAGTAAAAAAACCAGAGGCTATTCTCGAAGCTCTCAAAGAGCGAGAGGAGCTTGCATCCACCGGATTGGGATTCGGCGTGGCTCTTCCACATGCAAGGGCCAAGGGTGTCGGCGGTCTCGTTATTGCTTTTGGGCGAAGCGAGGAGGGGATCGAATTCGGCTCTCTCGATAAAAAACCCGTTTTTCTTTTCTTCGCGATAATAGTCCCGGAAACCGCCGTCAATACTCATCTTACCGCCCTAAGCAAGCTTTCTTTACTACTGAAAGACGAAGAAAATCGCGAGTTCCTTAAAAATGCGACTTTTCCCCAGGAAGTTCTCGATTTCATGGATCAGGTTTGATCGGTCTATAACGCGGCTATACCCCGACAAAGAGAAGAAAGCCTTCCTTTGTTGGGGATTCGACTTTAAAGCAACCGGGGAATTTCTACCGTGAATACCCTAATCGATTTTATAAGGCATCATTCTCGTAGCGTAGCGTGGATTTTTGCGCTTGTCGTTGGGATATTATTGTCTCAGGCATCCTTCGAATTTTGCGCAAAAATCGGGGCTGCTTTCATGGACACGGCGTATTGGCCTTTTTCTACTCTAAGCAGTTCCTGGCATCTCCTGCGCGATCGTCGAACGGAAAACCTTCGCCTTAAAGAACAATTAATCAATTCCCGACTCAAGGTGGAGACGCTAAAAGAATCCGAACGGGAAAATTCCCGCCTTCGTCGCGCACTCGGTTTTATCGATAATGTCGATTATTACACTGTTTTAGCCGAGGTAATCGGGCGAGGAACGCCGAGGATGCCCGCTTCGATAATCGTCTCTGCGGGTGCGGATAAAGGCGTTATTGTCGGATTGCCGGTAATCGACCAAAACGGTGTTATAGGCAAAGTGCTTAGTGTAAGCAACAAGACCAGCGTTATACAGCTTATCATCGACCCGAATCTTAAGATTAGCGCAATCGATGGCCGCAGCCGCGTGCAGGGCATCGTGTCTTCGGCGGGCGGCGGCAGATTGAAAATGGAGAACGTCCCGTTGAACGCCGACGTCCGCCAAGGTGATCCAGTCATATCTTCGGGACTAGGCGGTATTTTTCCAAAGGGTCTTAAAGTTGGGACTGTCAGCCGTGTAGTAAAACCCCAGAGTGGGTTGTTCTATGGTGTGGAAATCGATCCGTCGGCAAAGATCTCCACGCCGGAAGAAGTATTTATCGTATTCTCGGGAATCGTGGGGGAAGACGGATCGATGGAGTCTGATACTGCGAGGAGTGGCGATGACTAAAAGACTGGCTTTCCTCCTGATTATTTACTTTGCGGTAGGCTTTCAGGTCTCTCTTGCCGCGCCAATCCCCGGAGTAAGCTGGGACATCGACCTCGTTCTGCTACTGCTGGTTATTCTCGCCAGCCGCACCGGACGGGGTGAGGCGATTCTGTGGGCCGCTCTTGCAGGTCTTGCCCTGGATGCTTTCGATATCCCGGCAATGGGCGGGCATATCGTGGCTAAATCAACCTCTATTTTCCTCCTTACAATAATACTCGACTCGATGAACCTCGAACAACCGACGCTTCTTGCCGCGACAATATTCATCCTTGCCCTTCTCGACAGAGTCGTTTTCCGGCTTTTCAGCCCTTTTGTCGCAAACTTCGGGTGGAATTTTCTTCGCTTCGATATGCCATCGGCTCTTTTAACAGCGATTTTCGGCTGGTTGGTTCTTATGCTAGCAATCCGTTTCAAGGTATTCGTGCCCCGCACCTCGGAAAAATATAATGCCTGATTCTTCGAACATTATTACCTGATGAAATCAAACCGATTTAGCATACGTTCCAACCGCTATATGTTTGTCGCTCTCTGCGCGGTTTTCTTCCTCCTTTTTGGAAATCTTGTGCGGCTTCAGGCTTTCAAAGGAGATTACTACTATCGCCTTAGCGAAAGCAATCGGATTCGTATCGTGCCCAAACGTGCACCGCGAGGAAGAATTCTCGACAGACAGGGCAAGATATTAGTTACTAATCGCCCGACCTACTCAATCAGCATTATCCCCTTCGAATTCCGCAAAACTCCGGAAATCCTTATCCGCCTGGAAAACCTGATAGAAATAACTGAAGACGATCTCGATAGAGCTATCGAAAAGGGCGGTCTTACGCGATACTCTCCCGTTCCGGTCAAGCGGCAGGTCGATTTCGAAACGGTGAGTATCCTGCAGGAGCACATCCTCGATTATCCCGGTGTTATCTACGAGATTGATCCGGTGCGTGTTTATCCGTGGCGCAGTCACGCGGCACATGCGCTCGGTTATATCGGTGAAATAAGTATTCCGGAACTGCGAGCCAACTACACGCGCGGATACAAGGCCGGCGACCTTGTCGGTAAAATGGGAATCGAAAAAGCCTACGATTGGTATCTTCGCGGAAAGGACGGCGCAGAATACCTCGAAGTCCGCGTCTCGGGCGAAGTAGTCGGCCCGGTGGAGGGCCGAACGAATATCCCCGCAATCCCGGGCGCGGATATTGTCACTACACTCGATGTCGAGCTTCAAGCATACGCCGAAACACTTATGACATGGGTAAACGCCGGGGTTTTTATCGCGTTGGATCCGCGCAACGGCGAGATTTATTCGATGGTTTCGCGCCCGAGTTTCGACCTCGAACTTTTTACGAGCACGATAACGGATAGTATCTGGCAATTACTCAACGATCCAATCGCACATCCACTGCTGAACCGCTCCACGCAAGGAACTTACCCACCGGCCTCCACATTCAAACTGATTACGGCGATGGGCGCGGTGGACGAGGGAGTAGCCAACGCCAATACGCGCTTGGAGGCTTGCCACGGAAGTATCTGGTATGGTGACAGATGGTTCAGATGCTGGAATCGCCGGGGCCACGGCGAAATCGACCTGGTGGACGCGATCTCCCAGAGTTGCGATGTCTATTTCTACCAGCTGGTGTTATACCTCGGTCTCGACAAATGGAGTGAACTCGCAAAAGATAACGGCTTCGCGAAAAAAACAGGCATAGACATCCCACCGGAAGCCACCGGATTCATCCCGGACCGCGATTATTTCAACGAGCGCTACGGCGGTAGAAGCGGTTGGGGCAACGGAGTGCTGCTCAATCTATGTATCGGACAGGGCGAGGTGCTCGTTACACCGATACAGCTAATTCAGCATTTTGCCGCAATCGCTAACGGTGGCACGATATTCGCCCCGAGGGTAGTTCGGGAAATCCGGCCGCCTATGAACAGGTCGCTTGTCGTAGAACCGACAATAAACGGGCAACTTCCTGCATCGCCCGAGGCTTTGCGGATCTGCAACGAGGCAATGATCGACGCCGTGAACGCCCCGCTCGGGACAGGTGTATGGGCGCAATTGCCGGATATCCTAATCGCCGGAAAAACCGGCACCGCGCAGAATCCCCACGGCGAAGACCACGCATGGTTCGTTTGCTACGCACCGGCAGATAATCCGAGAGTCGTGGTTCTCCTACTTGTAGAACAGGGCGGCTCCGGCGGAGCTTGGGCACACCTCGCACGGGACTATATCTGGTATTTCTGCAACATCTGGGAACCGAGGGCATCGTGAGATCGGTCGATTGGACATTGCTAATCGCCGCGATCCTCCTGTCTGTAATCGGGATTCTACTCATCTACTCGGTGTCGCCGGACAGCAAGTTCTGGATAAGACAGGCGATATACTTCGCCGTCGGAATCGCGGTTATGTTCTCTGTATGGCGGATTCCAATGCGCGTGCATTATTCCCTCGGCTGGATATATTACGCAATCCTGCTAATTATCTTGGTCACCCTGCTTCTTCAGGGGGGCGAGGTCAAACGTTGGCTGTCTATAGGTCCGCTCAGCTTCCAGCCATCGGAGCTTGCAAAGCTGGCCATGGTTTTCGTCATGGGTCGCTATCTTTATGACCGCAAAAAAGATATCGAATCCCCGAAATTAATAATTGGCGCGTTCCTGCTGACCGGCCTGCCATTCGCAATTGTCATGGGCCAGCCGGACCTTGGCACCGCGATGGTCTTCACAGCTATACTAATCACCATGCTTTACACCGCCGGTATCGGCGAGTTGACTCTTTTCATCCTCGCCAGCCCTTTTCTCTCATTAATTTCCGCCGTGCAGTGGATTCCATGGGCAGTCTATTTTATAATCCTGCTTGTTATACTTTACGCGACTCGCTCGCGGTTAGTGGTTTTCTTACCGGTAGCCGTGGTAAACCTATTTATTGGGATTTTCACACCGGCGATCTGGCGCGGAATCCACGAATATCAGAAAGAGCGCATTCTCGTTTTCCTCGATCCCGGCCGCGATCCGTTCGGCGCGGGTTACCAGATTATCCAGAGTAAAATCGCACTCGGCAGCGGGCAATTTTGGGGCAAGGGTTTTCTCGAAGGCACGCAGGTAAACCTCGCCTTCCTCCCCGCGCGGCACACGGATTTTATATTTGCGGTTTTGGGCGAGCAGTTCGGGCTAATTGGTTGCACGATAGTGCTGGCGCTATTCCTGATTATGTTCTACAGGATTATAAAAATCGCCGACGACGCCCGAAACCTTTACGCACGCATAGTTGCGATCGGTGCGGGCACGATTCTATTCTTCGGCGCGACAGTAAATATCGGTATGGTCAGCGGCGTAATGCCTGTCACGGGCCTGCCCCTGCCGTTCATATCGCTCGGCGGCACGAGCCTTATAACTTCGCTCGCTATAATTGGAATCCTCCAGAACATATACTCCCACGGCATCGAAGGCCCCTAAAAATCAATGTAAAATTCTCTTGCCCACTCTGTCATCCCGGCCCCCGACGGGAATCTATTTCCGGTTACAAGTGGATTCCCTACGAGCCGTATGGCCGGATCAAGTTAGGAATGACAATACGGGGATTATGCGGTTTTAACATTTAAGCTTTGGATTTGATTTGACATTTGAGCTTTGACATTTAGATTTCTACTGGTTAATTGAAGCGGATTTATTGTCATTTATGCCTTTTTAGAACAATTGATAATACAGAATATTCCCACACACAGTGAGTGGAAAAACAGTTTTACATTGCTAACTGTTAAATGATAATTTTAAGTTGAAAACTGTAATATCGTTTTTTTACAGGAGTTATAGACGATTAAGCGAAAGGAACTACGATGCCCTTTTCGGAAGTTTTTTTTCATCTCGTAATGCGTATCGACCAAAGCGCTGGCAAACTTCACGAACTAACCCGCAAGGTAGTGGAGACAAAACTGGCGGAAGATATCACGGCGTTTGGCGGCGTATCTCTTGCCGTAAATCTTCTCCCTGACCACGTTCATATCTTGCTCCAATCGCTTCCGACAGCTTCGCCGGATGCTATAGTGGGAATCCTTATGGAAAATTCCACCGAGCTTGTCACCGGAATGGGTCGGGATGAAAAACTCGTGTGGGAAAAGGAATACGGCGCGGTCTCTGTCAGCAAGTCGCACATAGAAATCGTCTCGAAATATATCGAGACCCAACCCGAACGCCATCGAACCGGTAAACTCAACGATACACTCGAAAGAACAAATTCAGAGTGACGGAAATCTCTTGAAATCTGTAATAAATTAGATATACTATCGTCAGAAGAACGATTTAACGACGCACGTAATGTCATTTAAAAGAAAACAAAAAATCCGCTATCCATAGCCTCCCCGAGTTTATAGAGATTCATAATCACTTTTTTTTCACGTTTATATTCCCTTGAAACGGAGGCAATAATATGTCTATAGCCCTCGATGGGTCGAATCTGACAATAGAAAATCTCGTAGCAATCGCCCGGCGTGGCGAGAAGGTAGAACTTACGCCCGTCGTTATTGATAGAATTAACAAATGCCGTGCTCTTCTCGAAGAGAAAATCGAGGCTAAAGAAATAATGTATGGCGTTAATACCGGTATCGGCGAGTTTTCGGAGGTCGTCCTCGACGACGAGCAGATTAAGCAGTTCCAAAAATACTTGATTTACAATCACGCGGCGGGAATCGGCGAACCCGTCGAGATAGAACAGGTCCGTGGCGCGATGGCCGGGCGCATCAATGTCCACGCGCACGGAAACTCCGGTTGCCGCCTCATGATTACGCAGACCTTAGTAGAAATGCTCAATAAGGGCGTAACTCCGGTAGTTTGCCGGAAAGGCTCGGTCGGTGCATGCGGAGACCTCGCGCCGATGTCACAGATCGCGCTCCTTATGATGGGCGAAGGCGAGGCGTTCTACAAGGGCGAAAGGCTTCCCGGAAAGGTGGCATTGGATAAGGCGGGGATC
>Ga0272441_10004624_pt1 | contig 24684 bp, 20 predicted proteins | sample SSMProp6N_FD_193582 | JGI IMG/M metagenome (GOLD analysis project Ga0272441, IMG submission 193582) | Marine sediment archaeal communities from Little Sippewissett salt marsh, Falmouth, MA, United States - SSM-Prop-6N | ecosystem: Environmental > Aquatic > Marine > Wetlands > Sediment ...
AACTACAATAGCCCTCATTTTGTGGCACTACATTTCACCAGCCAAAAACGCAAAATCCTCATTCCTGACTCAAGAACAAAGATTTTGGCGGTGGATAACTGCCCTTACTGTAGAAGATGGGCCAAGGGCAGATTGAAACTCCACGCCGATATTGCCCATCCGATCAACACGCGGTGCCGGCACACAATCCAACGGACGGTGATCGCGGCCTTCAAAGAGGAAGTGAAGAAATCCAGGCAGCCGGACTACAAACCGGTGCAGATGGACGAACCTGACGATGATATTTGCGATGTGGTCGGGTAGGATCTACTGGAAAACCAGCGCCGAGCCAGAGGCCCGACATCCGCCGTATTGAAGAACACTGCTTTGGCGCCGTCAAAGATGCGAGGGCAAAGGCGGTCACACTGGGAAAGCCGGCATCCTGCCCCTCAAGCGGTCAATTCTTCCAGCACTTTGTCTAACACCAAATCGAGTCGTCCGGTCAGATCGTACCGGCCCTCGGTGATTTCCTGACGCACGCGAAGCACCTTCTCCCGTCGAATCTCAGGAAGACAGGCAATCCTCTTCAAGACCCGCCCCAGGGGCGTGCTGTGGATATTCTCGAGGATTTGCTCCATCACGAGATCCTCGTTCCGGCAACCATCCCGCCCGGGAGGATCGATCCAGCGGTCGTATCCGCGTCCAAATGTGCTCGAACCAGAGTCCGGCATCCGACTCACCTTGCCAAAGCAGTTCCGCCGAACGGAACTTCATACCACTACATCTTGTATGCCCCAAAGTCACCGGTGGGGCCAAATCAACATTGATATCGACACAACGCGCGCGAAAACTTTAGAAGAAATTGCCAACGTGTGATCCGCCCGGCGCAGCTTGATATCGCCTCATCTACCCCGCAAAACGCCCATGACAGCCCCAGGAAGGCCGATCCGCTCGCACTCCTACGCCCCTGAAAATACCGCCGTTCTGCAACGTCAACCCGACCGGCGTCAAAATGGGAAGCATACTACATATAGTAACACCGCGACGCTATCTCCTGACAACCGGGGATATTCCGGTAAAACAAGGCCGGCGAGACCTGGGCGGCAAGTTTAGTAATAATACCAGAAGGTGAAATCCACATCCCATTGATCGGGTAATTCCTTGTCCATGGTCAGCTTCACCTTGTCGCACGTGAGCTTGACCCAGGTCGACTGAATCCGGGAAAGAAACGTGGCGGCCTGGACGATATTGACGTCGGTCAACTTCACCCTGGCCTGCTGTTTCCTTTTGATCCCGGAATCGACAATACCACTAGCGCTGTAATCGCATTTACCAGCGGGTATTTTGCACAGAGTGGCTACGCGGTCGATCTCCTTGGCGTAGGAAAACTCCCCGGAGACCTCGCTGTCGCCGGCATAATCCAGGCGATCGGGGTCCAGGCGGAGAATATCCATGATATTCACCTGGCCTTCGCCGAAAAGCACCTTGTCGCTTTCCCAGTCCTCCTGGGTCCGCGGCAAATACACGGCCCAGACCAGCAACGGCCAGACCGCCACCAGCAAAGGAGCCAGGAAGTAGTACAACATCGGGTTCCTGTACACCTCTTTCATGGTTGCTCCTTCTTCGCTACCTGTTTCTTCGGCTCCAGTGTCACGGAGAAGTTGTCTCGCCCGCCCTCGGTGCTGAGCCGGTGATCCTGGACCTCCAGGCCCGCTTTCTTCATAGCGTCGAAGACGCTGAGCGTATTGCGTCGGCTGGAGGTATCGGCATTGACGAGGATGCTCCGTTCGGTAATGGTCACCGAATCCATGTTGAGATCGGTCTTTTTCGCACAACTGTTGACCGCCTGGAGGACCCGCACGAGCTTGGAGGAGATGGAGTTTTCGGCCCCGACCCCCGTAGTCTCGGCCTCAAGCCGGCGTAAAGCACTGTCCAGGTCTTTGACTGCGGTCTTCATCGCCTCGGGAAGCACATCCTCCCCGGGCAGCACGGCCAGGTAATCCGGCTCGAACTTGCTTCGCAAGGCAGCCTGGTCCCGTTTCACTTCGAGCAGCTGGGTGTGATAATACACGCCGACGGCCAAGAGAAGCAGCGTCAGAGCGAAGCTGAAGAACTTCAGGGCCCGCCGCTTGCGAACCATCGTCCCCTGGTAGGGCATATGATCGTTGCGAAAGTTGACGCTTCTCTCCTGGGAAACCGCCAGGGCCGCACCGTACGCCAGCGCCAAATCCACCGGCCCCGAACAATCGCCCCAGTCCGTCAGGTTCAAACCTGCCATCCGGGCCAAATCGCACGTCTCGGCCTGCAGCCCGGTCCGGACACCAAGCTCTCGCACGTCAACCTCGTTCCTGGCATCCAAAGCACAGAGCCGGCCCACCTTGCCGACACTCTCGGCCAAACCAGCAGAAACGAGAATCTCCCGCGTCAGCAACGGGGCCCGCTGCTGAGTCGAACCCACGGGAAACGCGCGCATCAGCGATCGCTGCGACGATTCCGCCGGCGAAACAAGATAGCCGCGCAAATCGGAAAGAAGAGCGTACAACGGCCGGCTTTCGGACGATTCACCGCCGCCGTAGGTCCGGAGATACTGCGAAAGGCAATACACGTCGGGATCTACGACCACCGGATCGATGCCGTGGCCCTGCAGGCAGAACAGCAGGTCCGACAGATCGCTTCGTTGCGCGGTGTACACATCGAGAGTGGAGCCTTCCTCGTCGCTCGACGTCATCCGAAAAGCCACGGCCACCTCGCTGATATCCGTGGCCAGGGCCTCTTCCGTGTCAAAACGAATCGTGGCCGCAATCTTCTTTTCGTCCTGGAACTCGCTGTGCACGGTATGCTGCATGAACATTTCACAGTCCAGGGCAACGCCGACGGCCCCGAACTTCACGTTCCGTTCGGAACAGGCCCGCCCGATGCGATCGGCCAGGGCCGAAGCGCCCTGCTCGGGCTCGTTGGCGACCGAGACCGAAAACGCATCCCGCAGTTTCCAGTCCCGCCCCTGCGCCGCCAGAGCGACCACCGTAGCCCTGTCCCGGCCCCAATAGATCCCCAGGTAGTTTCGAGATTCCACGTCGAATCATCTCCAAAAGTGGCAGCAGCAGCGCTGCTTGCCCTGTGAAAAGGCGACCCGAAGCCGCCCTTCTTTAGTCGGAAATTACACCGATCTCCTTAACTTTGTCCCCCTCTTTGACAACGGCGGCCACGGCCGTCACCGTCGCTACGCCGCTTGTAGCGGTGGCCCGGATGAGAAAATCCGTGCTCGCCGTCGTGAGGAAATCCTTGCACTTCTCGATGGAGTCCGAATATTCAAACACGTTGGTTTTCAACTCTTCAATGTCAGTGAAAGGCTTCTCGCGCCGCTGCTGTATGATCGCCTCGGCGATCTTGGGCGCGTCGGCGACGCTGCCGAAGGTCAGGGCGGCCTCGAGAACATGGCGTGGAGCCGAATTGACGTTCACCTTCCGCGCGGCCCAGAGCCCCAGGTACTTCATGGCGGATTCTTTCCGGTTCTCGGCGACCACGCTGGGCCGGGACAGCAGCTCTGCATCGACGAACGAGCTGTGAAACAGCTTCGCGAAAGCGGTGCTCTGCTGGGCGATCTGGTCGACGGCGGAAATCGTTTTCTTCTGGGTGGCGGTGCGGCGGACGGGAGTTTTGCTCGACCTCGTGCTGGAGGCCCGGCTGCGCACACTGCTCTTTGTCGGCTTGACCGTCTGGGTTACCGGTTTGAATTCCGTCTTGAACGTCCTGATTTCGCCGATTCGGGTCAGATCCTCCCGCAACGACCGGATCTCCTTGTCCCCATAAGCCATCCATTCGCAAAACGTCACAAAGCCCACATCGGCCAGCGGCTGGAGCTTCTCGTCGTCGATCAGCGCCCAGCCCAGAGGATACTTGGCGTTCTCGTCTTCGATCTCGATCTTCACGCGAGCCGAGCCGATCTCGAATTCGAGCGGACTGTCGACCAACGGCCATGGGGGCCCGTACGGGCCTCGTATGGTCGGCAGTTCCGCTTCGGATGCGTTCGTGCGATCGAAACCGAAGTCGTTGGAATCGTTGGTGTCCCCCCAGTACGAATCGTCCCCGCCGGCCAGGCCAATGTCAAGGTCTTCCCCGCCCGCCTCGGTGCTCAAGCCGTACTCAATCAGAAGCTCCTGATATTCCAGCTCGCTCATGGCAAACACGTCGGAGAAATCCGGATCGTTGGGACGACTGATCAGCTCCGGTTCGAGATTGCCCGCGGAAGCCAGTGCGTATTTCAGCGCCGAGGCACAGGCGTATCGCGCCTGCCCGTAGTCGATCATGTATTGATCCCGGTGCCGGCGCGCGGCCACCCGGGCGCTGAGCGTATAGCCCAGCGTCGCCAGGATGACCAGAATCACCAGGGTGATCAACATAACCACGCCCGAACGAAACGGGTCGTTATTTTCGCCTTGTCGATGGAGTCGGTTTCTCATCAGCTTTTTGTTTTGTCGGTTGAGCCGCTTTCTCATCAGCGGCTTCGTCTTTCTCGTCTTCCTCATCGGCCTGACCGGGCAGGGCTGTTTTGGCGGCGGTGAATTTGATCGCGCGCCTCCGGTCGATGGCGATGGTTCGACAGGTTTTCTCTTGCTCGAGCACATCCCACGTGCCGCGAACGGTCTCGTAGGGCTTGGCAAACGAGATGGTGACCCTCACGCCCGGGGGCAGGGAGGAGGCCGTCCAGCGATCGAGAAACTCACCCTCTTTGTCTTTGGGAACCTCGATCCGAAAGAACGTCACGCCGCGACAGATCGGGATCAGGGGATAATTGTCTTCCCAGCCTTCCCGCTTGGCGTCGAGAAGCTTGTCCTCCAGGTTCATCCCTTCATGGCCACGATAGATGATCAGTCCCGGCACGGAGCCTTCGTGATCGTACCCGGCCAGCCACGTGATTTCTTCAAATACCTTCTCCTGGTTCTTCGCGTCGCGGTACGTCCGGCGTAGCGTCAGCCGGGATCGGGCGAAACCGTTGTCGAAGCCCGGCTCGATCTTGATGCTGGTCTCGGCTTCCTCGGCGCCCAGCAAGCGGTCGAGATCTTCGGCCAGAAGCTGGAGGACTTCGGCCGCCAGCGCCGGGCTCTCGACCTTTGCCAGGACGGCGTCGGCAGCGCGGTTGGCCCGCGCATAGACGCCCAGGATGGCGGCGAGAACCATCGCACCGATCACCAGGGCCGCGAGCATCTCCCCCAGGGAGAATCCCGCCCGACAACGCGGTTGCGCCATCGGCTGTTTCACAAGCTGCTTCTCGATTTCATGCCCTCGGTTGCGCACGATCTACTTCTGTCGCTTCTGCAACAGCTCCATGACTTCGCGTACGTCCTTCTTTTCCAATTCTTCATACGGCAGGCCCGTGAGCGGGTCGATGCCGTCGGCCCCCTGCTCGCCGCCGAAGCGCTCTGTCTCGCCTTCCTGCCCAGATCGCAGCGACAGGGCCAGATCCTCGATGGATTCGACCTGGTCGCCCTTGTCCTGCTCGGAAGGATTGCCCTGGCTTCGCTTGTAGATATCCAGATTGTACTTGATGAAACGACCGTCGTCGGCGGTCAGCAGCCCGTTTTCGACCCACTGCTCGATCGTCTCGGCATTGACGCCGGCATACTGCGCCGCTTCTTCCGGCGTCTCGATAAGCTGCTCGACCGCAAGCTGTTCGAGATCCTCCTGCCCGGAAAGCTGGTCGGCCTGCTGCTGCGTCAGCTCCGCCAGCCAGTGTTCGAGCTTGACCGTCTGCATCTCGCCGGTGGTGTCTTTGAATTCCGCCGAACAGACCGCACGAATCCACATGTTGCCCTCAACCGGCTCGGAAAACGCTTCGATCACGGTCTGCCAGGAGATATTGGGATTCATGTCGCTGACCCCGTATTCGACGGTTTCACTGACGGAGTTCGAGACGAGGATTTTCTCCATGTTCTCGCGGGCGAGCGTAAAGGCCTCCATGCGCAACGTCGAATCCGCAGCGGCAACAACGCAGCGATCGATGACGACGAGCACGCTGGAGCTGACGAAGGCGAGAATCGCCAGAGCCGTCAACACCTCCAGCAACGTGAAGCCGTCGCGTCCGAACGGCCGACGCAGCCGGTGTCCCTTGCCCGAATTGTATGTCCTTCTGTCCTGCATCGTCGCCTGCGGGTCCAAACGTATGGACGAATTAAAGAAACGGAACCTCATCTTTGCCTTTGGGCGTCATGAGAGCGGGATCGCCCTGCACCAGTCTTACCATCGGCGAGAGCCGGCTCACCAACACGGTGTGCGTCTGCTCGCTGTCGTCGAGAAACACGATCTTGCCCCCATAATGCCAGCCGGCGCGGCCGGCGCGAAATTTCGCGGCGCTCTCGTTCGTATAGGCGCCGTCGTCAAACTCGATGTAGACGACCTTGCAGCTCTCGCCGAAATAGCCCTGCATGATGATCTCTTCGTCGAGGATCTCAGAGAGGTCCGACGAGCTGATCTCCCGCAGCAGAAAGGCCTGCTCGGTGATATCGACAATCACTTCGTACCGGCGTCCCTTCTCGGCCGCCGCGGCAGCGGCCATCTGCATCGCAGAGACGAACTCCTGCACGTTGGCCTCGAATTGGCTCCGGTGCAGAACGCCAAAGAGATTCACCTGGGCCATCATGACCAGCAGCGCGAGAATCGAGATGACCGTGATCATCTCGACGAGCGTGAAGCCATGCCGGCCGGTGCGTGCCGCAGCGGCGCCGTCACACCGCCGACGAGCAGGCTTAGCGGTCGGTGCTGAGCAGATCCGCATCGTAGCCCTCGCCTTCATCCTGACCGTCGGCGCCGAGGCTCTTGATCACGAACGGCTTGCCGCTCTCGGGATACAACTCGTAAAAGAAATCCCGGTTCCAACCGTCCACCGGGATGTCGGTCGTGTCCAGGTAGCCGCCCGGCGGCCAGTTTTCCACGTCCATGGGCTGCTCGATCAAGGCATACAGGCCCTCGTCTTCGGTCGGGTATCTGCCGTTGTCCATGTAGAACTGATTTACGGCGCTGTGCAAGAGCCGAAGGTTGGTTCTCGTGGTGGTCTTTTTTCCTTTGTCGACCTGACCGACGAAATTCTTGACCACGACACCCGCCAGGAGGCCCAGAATGATCAGGACCGCCATCAGCTCAACCATGGTGAAACCGCTTCTTCCGAGTCGCTTCTTGTGCTCCTTCATAGTCCTTTCACTCCCAACAACGCTTAGAATCCCACGACAGAGATGCGCAGGATTGGCAGAATGGTCGCATAGGCGATCACGCCCACGACCGCTGCCATAAAAATGATAATAACCGGCTCAACCGCCGAACTAAGACGCTCGATGACAACATCGGTGGAGGATTCGAGATTCTCACTGATGCTCTTGAGCATGATCTCGAGCTCACCGCTTTTCTCTCCCACGGCCACCATATGGGCGATAGCCGGATCGATCACACCGCTGTCGCGCAGAGGCGTGGCGATATCGGCCCCCGCCAGAATCCGCTCGCGCGCCTGCTGGACCGCCCGTTTCATCAACATGTTTCCCGTCGTCTCGGCCACGACACGCAACGACTCGGCCATCGCCAGCCCCGAGCCGATCAACGTCGACAGCGTCGAGGCGAAACGCGCCACCACGCGCTGGCGGATGAGCGACCCGAACACAGGCAACGAGAGGATGAAGCGGTCGCGCAGATACGCGCCGCGATCGGTCCGAAAGAACTGGCGGAACAACCCGACGATGAGCAGGATGGACGCGATCAGGACCGCCAGCCACCAGCTCGTCAAGACGTAGCTGAAGTTCATCAACTGTTGCGTGATCCAGGGCAACTCCTGGCCCGCTCTCTCGATTTGGGCGCCGATCGTCGGAATCACTTTCGTCGTCAGAATCAAGATGGCGACGAGACAAAAGGCGACCAGGACGAGCGGATAGATCATCGCCGTCATGACCTTGGATTCGACGCGCTGGCGCTTCTCCATAAAACCGGCGACGGTCCGGAGGGTCTGGCCCAGCGAGCCGGTGACCTCACCGACCCGAACCATGGCGACGTACACGATGTCGAAATAGTCGCTGTATTCCTTCAGCGCGTCGGTGAACGACTCGCCCGTCACGACCCGGTCGCGAATCTCGGCCAGGGCCGCCTTGAACCGATGGTCCGACGTTTGCAGCATCAGCACCGAGAGCGCCTCGGTGAGCTTGATTCCCGAGTTCAGCAGCGTCGCCAACTGCTTCGTGAAATCGATAATCTGGCTCTTGCCCGCCTTGCGCAGACGGAGAGAGAAAGTCCCTCCCCCTTCGCTGGAGGAAACCTCGGTCAGCGAGGACGGATGGACGCTGCGCATCCGCAACTGCTTGCGCGCCGCGTAGGGACTCTCGGCCGTGATGGCCCCTTTCACCTTCTTGCCGGTGCTGGCTATCGCCGTGTATTCGTATCTTGGCATAGGAGAATCTAAATATCAGAATACCGAAACTCTTTCAACGTCCGGCCCGATCCACAAGCGCGCGACGCACACCTTATCGGACATCCGCCTGGGTCACGCGCAAGACTTCCGCAACCGTGGTGACACCGTTGAGGACTTTGCGGGCCCCGTCCATGCGCAGGGTCTGCATCCCGGTGGCCAGGGCCTTTTTCTTGATCGTGCCGGCGGTTTCCTGCTTGTAAATGAGCTCTTGAATATCGTCGCTGATCAGCATGACTTCATAAATCCCGGTCCGGCCGCGATAGCCCGTCTGGAAACACCGCTCGCAACCTTCTCCCACGTAAAAGGTCGCGTCACGGGCATCCTTCAAAGAGTCCAGCCCCAGGGCTGTGAGCTCGTGGGCTTGCGGCTCGGCCGGTTTCTTGCAATTCGGACAGACCCGGCGCACGAGGCGCTGGGCGATAATGGCGATCAACGAGGAACTGACGAGATAGGGCTCGACGCCCAGGTCCAGCAGCCGGCTCACCGCCCCGGCCGAATCGTTCGTGTGCAGCGTGCTGAAGACCAAGTGACCGGTCAACGAGGACTGAATCGCCATCCGGGCGGTCTCCACGTCGCGGACTTCGCCAACCATGATCACGTCGGGGTCCTGACGCAGCACGTGCCGCAACGAGGTGGCAAAGGTCATGCCTTTCTTGCTGGCCACTTGAATCTGACTGATCCCCTTGAGCTGATACTCGATGGGGTCTTCGATCGTCAGAACGTTCTTCTCAGCCGAGTTGATTCGATTGAGGTAGGCGTAGAGGCTGGTGCTCTTGCCGCTGCCGGTAGGCCCGGTGACGAAAATCACGCCGTGGGACCGGTGCAGCAGCGAGTCGAGCTTCTCCATGTCGTCTTTCCAGAGCCCCAGCTCCTCCAGGGCAAACACGCCGGTGCTCTTGTCGAGGATACGCAGCACGCTGCGCTCGCCGTAGTTGGTCGGCACGGTGCTGACACGCAAATCCACCTCCCGCTGCCCGAGGCGAACGCTGGAGCGTCCGTCCTGCGGGAGCCGGCGCTCCGCAATATCCATGCCCGCCATCACCTTGATACGCGAGGTGATCAGAGGCAGGACGTTGCGGTTCAACGTCAAAACATCGTAGAGAATCCCGTCGATGCGATAGCGAATCTGAATCTTCGTCTCGTAGGGATGGACGTGAATGTCGCTGGCCCGAAGCTGCAAGGCGCGAAACAGGATGTCATTAACCAGCCGAATGACGGGGGGCCGGTTCACGACGTCGAGCAGGTCGTCGGAGGCGGTCACTTCATCGACCAACTGGTCGAGGTTCTGGGAATCCAGCTCCTCGGCCACCTCCTCGATCACGGTGTTGCGCTGCTCGTAGGCCATGTCGATCACAGCGGTAATCGCTGCCCGCGTGGCGACGGCGGGCTTGACGGCCAACCGCGTCATCTTGGAGACGTTGTCCAGAATGTTCGCATCCAGCGGACGAGACAACACCACGGTCAGTTCGCCATTGTCCCCTTCCGGCCGAATGCCGATCAGATAGTGATGCTGAGCGTACGGCGCCGGCACCGCCTCCACAAACTCCTGCGGAACCAGCTTCTCCGGGACATCCGGCAGGTACTCCCACCCGAGCGCCTCGGCAAAGAGTTTCAACACCACGTCTTCCGTGAAATACGGACAAGTGAGCAGGACTTCGTCCAGACGCCCCCGACCCTTGTTCTCTTCGATGAACTGGGCCAGACGCTCGGCATCGACCAATCCTGTTTTCTCTGCGGTTTGTACCAGCAATTCCTTCATGTTTGCCTATCGCCTGTTAGAAAGCATCTGCTATTGGGCATCGAGAACTTTTATGGGCTCGACCGGGCGGGGTTTGATGCCGGGCCAGTCCTCGTAGTTCTGGAACTCCAGCTCGTGCTTTTCAAAAGCGATCCGGTTTCTCTCGGAGATGGCTTCGAGATCGGCCATGCCCTGCCCGTGGCCGGCCGGCCGAATGATCTCGGCCTTGACGAACACGTAGAGCTTGTTCTGCCGGTCCGAGTTCTTGATGCCGCGGAAGAGCCCGCCGATCAGGGGAAGGTCGCCCAGAATCGGCACCTTGTCCCCGCCCTTGTTCTGGTTCAGTTTCAGCAGACCACCGAGGATGACGGTGCTTCCGTCGGGAACCGTGACCGCCGTGTTCACTTCACTGGCCGTCGTGTTGGGCGGCTGCTGCCCGGTCGTCTCGAGGAAATCGGACCGCGTCAAGCCGATGTCCAGGCGAAGCAGCTCGCCCTCGCTGATGTGCGGCGTGATTTCCAGCGTGATGCCGGCCTCGTACGGAGTGTAGTCCTCGGCCGTCTGAATGAGGGTCGTATCGGTCCCGGCGCCGCCGCCGCTGACCGGAATGGACGAGGTCTTCTTGACATACGTCGTATCGGTGGTCTTGATCAAGCCCGGTTCGTTGTCATTGACCAGGATCTTGGGCTTGGCCAGCACGCGTCCGTAGTTCTTGGACTGCACGGCGTCGAGCAGAACGTTGATATGATCGTCCCCGTAGAAGCCACGGAAGTTGCCGCTGTCCGACTGGAGATCGGTGAACCGGCTTCGGCCGCTCGAACCGAGCTGGCTGATGATATCGGCGCTGGTTTTGCCTTCCGTAATCACACCGGTCAGACCCGAGGTCGCCACCAGGTCCGGGAAACTCTGGATCAGATTGAGATCGTACGTGAAGGAATCCGTCTCGGTGATCTCCACCAGCGTCACGTCGATGAGCACCTGCGGACGACGCTTGTCGAGCTGCTCGACCAGATTTGCGATCCAGTCCTGGTTCTTCTTGCTGGCGTAAACGATCAGCGAATACGTGTTCGGATCGGGGACAATCGTGATCTCCTCTTCCTTCTTGATGATCTTCTCGATCTTTCCTTCTTTGTCTTCGACCGTCTCCTGGATCAGGCTCTCGAGGATTTCCGACAGGTGAGACGGGGAAGAATTTTCCAGGGGGTAGATTTTGTAGGGGATCTCGTCCTCGTCGATCTCGGTATCGACGTAGCCGATGATGATCTCGATTTGGTTATGCTGCTCGGTCGTGGCGTTGACCAGGAGCGAATTCGTCGATTCGACCACGACGACCTGGGGCTCCTCCACCAGTCCTTCCTCGGTCACCTCGGCGGCGGTCGCCACGTTGGACGCCACCTGCGTCCGGGCGGCCTGTGCCGCGGCCGACCTCTGGGCCGCGGTGCCGGTGGTGGTCTGGGTAATTCTCGTGGAGGTGTACGCCGACTCCGGAGCCCTGCTGATGATCCCCAATTCCTGGAGCTTCCGGGCCACTTCCTCGGCATCCATGTGCCTGATCCGATAGAGTTTCAACGAGCGCAGATCCTGCTGCTCGACGTCCAGGGCATCGATCAGGCCGTCCACGATTTCCAGTTGTTCCTCGACACCGATCATGAGAATACGATTGGTCCGCTCGTCGGCATCGAGGTACACACCGGGCTTGGCCTCCTCAGCCTGCGGCGTTGTCCGGGAAGCGGTCGCCCGAGCCCGGGCGGCCTGCGCGGCCTTGAGGCGGGCCAGGCGCGTCCGGTAGGCCGCCTCCGATTCGCCCGGAAGTTTCTTGGTCGGAATCGTCGAGGCTGTCTGCTTGGCCACCGTCACCGTAACGTTTTCAAGCTGTTCGGCCAGCGCCTGGACTTTCTCCGCCAGCGTCTTGGCCATGGTGTACTTCAACTGTCTGAACTCGAATTCCCGCGGTTCGCCTGGCTTGTCCACCATCTTCAGCAAGTGCTCGATCCGTCCCATGCGATGGGCGTACGCCGTAACGATGATCGTGTCGCTCTCAGCGATGGAGGTTACGCCCACGGTAAGTCCCATGCCGGTAAGGAGGTTCTCGGCACTGCCTGTATCGATGTGCTCGAGCTCGAACACGCGCGTCACCACGATGTCGCCGGCATCGACCTCGCCAGTCCCGGACGTGACCAGATCGGGATCCAGACTCAGGACCTCGGTGACCGGAACGATTTTGACGATGTTGCCCCTGTGCCGCGTCATGACCAGATTCTTGAATTGCAACACGGATTCGAGCAACTGGTACAAGTCTTTGACCTTCACCTTGCCGCTGAGATCGCCGTTGAGCTTCAGGGTGACCTCGCCGGTAATCTTGGCCGGATCGTATACATAGCTCAGATTGAGATACTTGCCCACGAGATCGAGCAGTTGGATGACCGGCACCTTTGGGGGCAAGGTCATATCCACAAGCTCGTCTCCGTTGGCAAACTGACCGGGCTGATAGGCCGTTGCCTCGGTCGCCGGCTGTGGTTCCGCATCGACAGGAACCGCTGCCTCGGGCTTGATCCCGATCCTCTCGGCCTCCACCGGCGGCGCCACGACCTTGTTCTCCTCGGGCGGAATGCGTTGTCCCGGCGTCAGAGTGATTTCCCTGGCAGTCTCGGGCTGCGACAGTTTATCCACCTGGAGCAAGGCTCCCACGGCGGTGTCGGTCTTCGTCAGTGCCCGGGGCCCGTTCGGCTCGATGATCTTGCTGTCGGATTGGCCTAACGAAAGGTCCATACTCGCCGGCCGGAAAGGAAGCGCCGTCGCAAGAGCGGGACGCAAATCGGGCACGAACACAACGTCATCGTGGGAGACATCAGCCTGCGGACGCGCTCCCGCCCACTGCCGCTGTACCGCGCCGGGCTCTGTGATCCTGCTCGAGGCGCTTGCCGCCAGTGCAGACGAACGCGGCGCCACAGGCGAGGCAATCTGTTCAGGCGATATGGCGCTTGCCCCGGCGGCCACCGTCTTACGCGGCCTGAGGTTCTCCGGACCCAGCTCCACCGCCAGCTTGATGTCCTGAAGCTGGAAGAGAGGAGCGATGGCCACCACCATTCCGTTGTGTATGTCGATCAGCGCCCTGGGCTTGCTGCCGCTCTGCGGAGGATGAGCGAACGTGCCGATGGACAGGTTGCCCAAGGCCTCGGCAATCTGCTCGTTGGAAGGCAGCATCCGGACCGCCGACGCGGCGCCAAGCTCCTTGACCTCGAACTCGCCTGGGGCGTCCACCACCTTCAGGACGGCCAGCGCCTTGGTCAACTCGCCCGGCTCGCCGGTAACCAGCAAAGCGTCGGTTCCCGGCAACCGGTTGGCGGTGCCGATCTTCAGCCGACTCAGAATCGCCTTGCCCTTCGCCGGCGAAATGTGCCTCAGAGGAATAACCTTATGGTCGGCCTCACCTGCTGCAGCATTTCCGTCGAAGGCAAACAGCGGCCCGATACCTAAGACGACCATCGCAAGGAGGACTACAGTGAGCGCCCGATAACGCTCCGTGCGGAAAAAACACCGTTCCATCATTGCCTGTTACCTCGTTCAAATTCACCCTGCTCCAGACTACTTCGAAGACGTCAAATCTTACGACGAAAAAATACACCGCCGACGGCCCGGCCCAACCGTCTTCGGCGAGCCTGACCGGCCAACGACCTTGTCTTTCCAAGCACCGAACCCGCATTCTTGACGCAGTAGCCCGGCGTGCAAAGACGCTTATCTAATCAGACAGTGCAAAGACGCAAAAGTTCCCGCCGCGACCACGAAAATCGCGCTTTTCAGTACTGGGAAACTACTTGGTCCCAAAAGAACGAAACCGTGCCGGCGGTGGTCTGAGGCAAGAATGCGTCCCCGGCGGCAGCGCGCCTTTCAGGACCTATAATCTACGCATTTTACGAAAGGGAGCGGAACGACCGACACAAGAACGTCGAACCGCGTAACGGCAGGAGAGAGTACAGAGACTACGCGGGCGCCGATACATAGCTCGCTATCGGGCGACCCGGTATCGGGTGGGTCTATCGGCCTCTGGGAGGCGAAGGCCGGTTTACCCGCTGCATCGCCTCGCGCCGCTTCTCGATGATCGATTTTTCCCTGGTCCCGTTGATCTGTTTGCCCAGATCGTCCAGCTTCTCCGCTTCCTCATCGCTCACCCGCGAGGAAGACTTGAACTCCGAGATCATTTTGTTCACCATGGCCGCTCGATCCTCGGGGTCGACCTGGGAGCCGGTTTTGTCCGACTGGAAGCTTCTCTGCATATCCCTGAGCCTGTTGACCAGCTCACCCAGCGCTTCTTCATCCTTCTCGTCCATCCCAGATGGGGGACTCGTCGTAGTGGGCCGGGGCGCTCGAAGGCTGGGCCGGGACATGCTGCGGTTAACGGTCCGGACCGGCGCAGGCCGGGACGTCTCTGGTATCGCCGGCGTCGCCGGCGCGGCGGCCGCACCGGATGTCAGCAGGCTGGACGTCTCGGGAATCGCTTCCACCGCCAGCTCGGTAAGACGCTGGCCGTCCAGGTACGTAATCGAACCGTTGCGAACCTCTTTGATCACCAGATGCCCCACCTCGCTGCCCTGCTTGACCCAACGGTATTCGTTGCCGGGCAAGCGAATATACGCAAAGGACTCCTCCGGAGCCGACGCCAGATGGCTCGTGCCCACGAGGTCGAACTTGGCGGTCGTTGGGACATCGGGACGCGGTCTATCAGGTATACTCGTTCTCGAGGATGTACTGGGCTTGGGGATCTTGACCGGCGGGTTCAGAATCCCCGCAAGGAGCTTCGCCTGCTGAACCAGCGGCGGAGTCCGGTCCTTGGTGGCAGAGACCTTGCCCCCGTGCTGGGTCTTGAACCTCTCCACCGCACCGGGCGAGCTGAGGACCTTACTCGCCTGCTCCTCGCCCGCTGCATCGCCCTTGAGAAATGGCACGAACCCCAGGACCGACCCAACGACCAGGACCGCAAAAACCACCACTAACAGACCCGTTATGCGCAATGTGTTTATCATATCGACTGCCCTACCTTCTGGTAATTTTTGACAAGGCTGGCAGCCTACGGTTCCCGCCAATGCGTGATTTTTTCCAGAAACTCGTCTTCTCGACCCGCATAACCGCTGCTGTGCTCGGGTGTATGGCACTGGAGGCACGTCATCTTCGGCTCGACCGTCCCGGCCACTCCAAAGCTGCTGACGTGCTCGGAGCCGGGCCCATGGCAGTTCTCGCAGCCGACGTTTTTGAACTGCGGCGTCCGTTCCGAGGTCACGAATCCGCTGGCATACTCCATCCCCACCACGTGGCAGACCACACATTCGGGGTCATAATCGGACCCCACCCGCTCGAGCGTCGCGAAGGCGTCGGCGTGGGCTTTCGTGGCCCAGCGCTCGTATTCGTACTCGTGGCATTTCTCGCAAGTCTTTGATCCCACGTATGTTAGGCCGCCAGGCAGCGGCAGACGCGGGTAGTTCTCCAGAAGACCGCTTTCCTTGACCACCTGCTGGTAGTACCGATAGAGCTGGCTTAGAGCCGGATCGTCGGGCAAGTCCGCCGTTACGGGTATGTCCTCGAACTGCATGGCGCTTTGCCCCGCCTGCCCGCCGACCTGTACGCTCAGCTTGCAGATATGGCGTCCAAACCGCCCTACCGAGAAGACCAGGGGACTCTCGTCCGAATCGGTGAGAAGCTGAGGCTCGTCGAATTCCGAGGGGTAAACGATGCAATCGACCGCATCCGGCGCCGTCGCCAGGATATCTTGCACGGAGATTCCCCCGTGGTCGCTCAGAATCAGGATATTGAGCGTGTCAGCCGCCTCGGGGAAAAGGTCGGCGGTCTGCTGAATGTCGTCCTGCTGCAAATCGAGAGCGGCAACATGGACGACAAGCCTGCCTCCGGCGGTCTCGCATTGCTTCACAAAGGGACGCGACCGACCGTTTTCGGCCGCGGCGGCCAGCATGATATCGAAAGGCCTCTCTGCATCGGCACGAATGTTCAGCATCGCGGCGATTTCCAGGTCGCGTGCGGTTAGATGGACCAGATCGTAACCCAGGAGCCCGTACGCTTCGAGGAGAACGGGAAATTTGATCAGATCCTGCTCACGATCGCCAGCGACCAAGCCACCCGTATCAACGACCAGGCGTCCGGCCGGCGGGACACGACCGAAAATGCTCGTTCGCTTCTCAAGGCCGCCCAACTGGCCCCCGGAACAGCCGCAGGGCTTTAGCGCGCCCAGTTCGCTGCCCGTAAAGAACAGTACGACCTCGTCGCCCCGTTCTGCCGAGGCCGCCGGCCCGCGCGACACCGGCGCCGGACATGACAAACCGGCCACAAGAACGTAACCAGTTAGCAATACTAACTTTACACGTACATATCGGGATTCGGGCCTCGGTCGTGAGCAGACCGTCCCGGCCTCATTTCCTGCTGACACGACGGCACCGGCTTTCTCAATAGAATCCCCGACACGTGATCGAGAGGGTCGCACCGTCTTTGATCTTCACATCCAGGATGTCCGAAAAAACGGCGCGTTGGCCCTCTACCGGCGGCGGAGTGATCTCAATCTTCAGTTGATACCGCACTCCCGGCCTGCCCGCTCCGACGGAACTCGAACTGGTCGCGGTACCTTTGATCTTCTTCTTCTCCAGCAGATTGACGGTTTCTTTCCTCGACGTGACCGATTCGATCTCAAAATCATCGGAATAGTTGCTGAGAATCCAGATCTCGCGCTGTACCGCCTTGCCCTCGACCTGATTGAACAGCAGGATCTGCGGAGGGTTGATCGTGAATTCCGGGAGAACGTCGTACAGCAACCGTACGTTCTTGCATTCCGGGTGGCTCATATTGATGCTGATCTGCCCCTTGAGATTCCGTTCGAGCTTGGCCAGATCGGCCTGAGGGTGCAAAACAAACTCGCTCGCCTGCACGTTCGGATCGAAGTCGGCCCCGATCGAATTGGCGGTCGACTCGAAGCCGGTGATGGAAAAAGGCCGCCCGTCCGTGCTGGTCAACGTGATATCGCGAGCCCCCGCGTTTTTTTGTCTCAGAAAAAGGCGGAGCCTCTTGGGCTCGTATTCCACACGCCGAACGATTTTGGCCCTCAACTTCAGTGTGACCACGTCCTGCACGGGATCGTTGCTCTGGATGTAAAGCTTGCGATCTACATCTCCGGGGTGCGCCCCGGCGCTGTAACTGATGTTCAGGACGCCGCCCTTGCCGGGGCGGTACACGTCTCCGGCTTTGACGCCGGTGGCGCCAACGCCGCAACAACTCTTGACCCGGACGATCTTCAGCGACTTGTTGCCCGTGTTTTTGAACTTGAACTGCCCTTTTTGCTTGGTCTCCGTGCCGATTTCCCCGAAATCGCACATGACCTTTTCGAAAGTGATCCTGGGTCCGTTCTTGGCAACGGGTTGCTCGGGCTTTTCTTCCGGCGTTTGGGCGGTCTCTGCGGCCACTGCCGGTTCCGGGACCGATGTCGGCGCCGGTTCAACGACCTTTGCCGGCTCCTCCCCGACGACGGGCGCCTCCGCAGCGGCCCCTGGCTTGTGACAGCCAACCTGCGACGCCAAAATCGCGCCGCAAATCAAAAGCATTAAGAAAACACGAGGCATAGTCCCCTTTGCTCGGGAGACAACCGCCCGTATCGTTGCACATTCCTTGATCATACTGCCAACTCCCAAAAAGAATTCCTGCTCTAAAGCCCTTTCTCGCAAGGCATTATAGCCGGTATTCCGCTTATCGGCAAGAAATCCGCGTCCTTTCGACAAAAGCGGCAAAATCGCAAGAATCCTGTTGAAAATTGCGCCGGCGGTAGTAGAATACAGGGTTTGTAAAATGAACGGGAGTCAGCGTTATGAAGAAAGACGTACATCCGAAATATAACAAAGTGGTGGTCCGTTGCGGGTGCGGAAACACGTTCGAGACGCGCAGCACCGCCAAGGAGATCCACGCGGAAATCTGCTCGATGTGCCATCCCTTCTATACGGGCAAGCAGAAATACGTCGATACCGCCGGCCGCATCGAGCGGTTCCAGAAAAAGTACGGCAAGTCCTACATCAAGCAGACCAAAAAAGAACAGCAGCAATAGCTATTCTGTACCATGTGTGCATCAGCTCCTACTCCCGCTATGCCGGGAATGGGAGCTTTTTGCTGTCCGGAGAGAACGGGCCACGTACAGGACCGAAGAACCGGCACCGGCGGCACCGTCCATGCCATAATGCGGAAAACCGATGGTCGAAGAACAAAGCAGTCTGTTAACCAAACTCGACGAGATCGACGGAAGATACTGCGAGATCGAGCAGGAGATCTCCGATCCCGAGGTGGCCCAGAACGCCGCCAAGCTCGTGGCCCTGTCCAAGGAACAAGGCAAGATGCGGTCCGTCGTCTCGAAATACCGCGAGTACAAGAAGATCAGGGCGGGAATCGAGGATGCCCAACAGATCGTCGATGATGAGAGCGTCGAGCCTGATTTCAAAGCGCTGGCCGAGGAGGAAATCGAGCAGTTGACCCGCCGGGAAGAGATCCTGCTCCAGGAGATGCAAAACACGCTGGTGATGGCCGACGACATGCACGTCGGTTCGGTCATCATCGAGATTCGAGCCGGCACCGGCGGCGAGGAAGCGGCCCTGTTTGCCCGGGACCTCTACAACATGTACACGCGATACGCCGACAGCCGGCACTGGCGGGTGGAACAGCTCGATTTCAGCCCGTCGGAAAGGGGTGGGTTTCGCGAAGTCATTTTCGGTGTCAAGGGCGAAGCGGTCTGGTCCGAGTTGGGTTACGAGGGAGGTGGCCATCGCGTGCAGCGCGTGCCCGAGACCGAATCGCAGGGCAGAGTCCACACCTCGGCGGCCACCGTCGCGGTGCTGCCTGAACCCGAGAACCTGGACGTTGAGATCAATCCGCAGGACGTGGTCGAGCATGTGAGCCGATCCAGCGGCCCCGGCGGACAGAACGTCAACAAGGTCAGCAGCGCCATTCGGCTCGAACACGTCCCCACCGGCATCACCGTCAATATGCAGGACGAGCAAAGCCAGCACAAGAACCGCGCCAAGGCCTGGCGGATCCTGCGCAGCCGCGTTTTCGAGCTTCACGAGAAGCAGCGCCGGGCCGAGCGAGACTCGCAAAGAAAGACCATGATCGGTTCCGGCGACCGCTCGCAAAAGATACGAACGTACAACTTCCCCCAGAACCGCGTCACCGATCACCGCATCGGCTTGTCGCTGTACAATCTCGACAAGATCATCACCGGGGACATGGGGGAGGTGATCGCCGCCCTGAGAAACCACGACCGGCAACAACGGCTCAAGAATCTCTAACTCTCGCGGCGGACGCGAATTCAAACGCAAAGGTTATCGAACGAAGAGGCCCGACGCAGGCACATGATAGTTGTCGTGACAGGAATGGTGGGCGTGGATAAGAAGCGGTACCTCGAGAGGGTGTGCCGCTTCGCCGGTGAGAACGAAACGGAAGTCACCCTCTGCAGCGTCGGCGATATGATGTACGCCGAGGCCCCGGACGTGGCGCCGGGGCGCATCCTGGACATTCCGCTCAAGCGGTTGCATTCTCTGCGCCGCAGCGTTTTCAAGGACATCATCGCGCGGGCCGAACGCACAACGAATCTCATCGTCAACACGCACGCGACGTTTCGCTGGCGGCACGGATTGTTTCCGGCCGTGGACTTCGATCAGATGCGACAGCTCGACGCGGACATGTACGTCTGCCTGATCGACGGGGTGGTCGCCATGCACCGCCGGCTACTGGAAGAACACCACCTCGAGCACAGCCTCAAAGACCTGATCGTCTGGCGCGAAGAGGAAATTATCGGCACGGAGATGCTCTGCAAGGGAATCGACGACGCCATGCCTTTCTTCTCTCTGGCGCGGGGAGGCTACGAAGACACGGTCGAGACCTTCTATCGCCTCGCCTTCGAGACCAACCGCAAGAAGGCATATCTGAGTTTTCCGATGACGGCGGTGGCGGAAATCGACTCGGTGCTGGGCGAGATCGAGCAGTTCCGCCGCACCATGAAGCAGATGTTCGTCTGTTTCGACCCGGGCGACCTGGAAGAAGCGTATCTGCCCGTGAAAGCACGCCGGGCCGCCGAGCAGGGACACGCCTGTATCGACGTGACGACCTCCGCCCGAACCCTGCCTCTGGACGTCAACGAGGTACTCCAGATCGAGCGCGACATCAACAGCCAGATCTACGCCCGCGATTTCCTGCTCATCGACCAAGCGGACATGATCGTCAGCTTTATCCCCTCAATGCCCGACGGCAAGGCCGCTATCTCCAGCGGCGTCGAACGCGAACTCCAGCACGCCCACGAGGCCGCCAAAGAGGTCTACGTCATCTGGACCGCCAGGCAAAGCCCCTCGGTCTTCGTGACCCAAACGGCCAACGCTTTGTTCTCAAGTGTTGCAGAGGCCGTGACGTTCCTCGAAAAGCGGTACGGCCCGCAAAACCAGGCGGCACAACGTTCGTAGAACACGTCAACGCCGCACTCGGCACAAACCTGCGGTATCTGGAGTGCGGCTTGAGACGAAAAAAGAAACTACAGGCAGGACCGCTGCCATGAGGACAAAAGCAGCGATTGCACCAGCGCAGAGCCGCCAATGCAGGGTCCGTTGCAAGAGGATTCGCATTCCAGCCAGCCGTGCGGCCGTAAGTGAGGTGTTCTCACAATTGCCCTCCGCGTCGATCCTGGGCGGTAATATCGCCAGCGCGTGGGGGAAAGGATGGAGCTATTGGGCAGCCGAGCCCAAGGCAATCCTCAAATTCAGGTCGGGCGAAAGCCGGCCCTTCCGGAAATTCGAAAAAGTATTGGCTGCGTATCGACTTGCCGACGATTGCTCCGCGGAACTGCCGAAAGGGACGTTCTGCGGTGGCTGGATCGGGTATTTCGGCTACGAGCTGGGCCGATACATCGAAGAATTGCCCGCGACCACGGTCGACGAATTGGACACTCCGCTGATCCGGCTGGCATTTTACGATCGCTTCATCGCGTACGACTCTCACAACGGCATCTTCCGGATCGTAGCCCTGGAGATGCCCGATGATTCGGAGAGCCCGGATGAGAAAATCGCTACCCTGGAGTTCCACCTGCGCCGGGCGCAGGAAATCGCGGTAGCGGACGCTCGGCGAGTCGATATCGAGCGTCTCGATCTCTCGAACGCTGCCTGCAACATAACGAAGGAACAGTATCTCGATGCCGTCAAGCAAATCAAGTGCAGCATCCGCGACGGGGACGTGTACCAGGTAAATTTCGCCCGCCGACTCAGGGAGCGTTTCGCAGGCCGGCCCATCGAGCTTTTCCACTGGCAGAACCGTTACAATCCCAGCGGGTATGCCGCCTATCTCGACGCCGGGAGCTTTCACGTCGTGAGCGCCTCGCCCGAGATGTTCATCAGCATCGAAGACGGGATCATCCGCACCAGGCCTATCAAAGGCACGAGGCCGCGGATCGGCACGGCAGGCCCGGAGGCCGATAAAATCAACGCGGTCAATCGAGAGGAGCTGCTAACCAGCAGCAAGGAACAGGCCGAGCTGAATATGATTATCGACCTGGAGCGCAACGATCTGGCCCGAATTTGCGCGCCGGGAACGCGACACGTCACGCAACCACGAACGATAGAAGCCCACCCCACGGTGTTCCACGCCGCTGCCACCATCGCCGGAACGCTGCGGAAGGACGTGACGTTCAGCGACGTTCTGCGCGCGACGTTTCCCGGCGGCTCGATCACGGGCGCCCCGAAGATTCGCGCCATGGAGATCATCGACGCGCTCGAACCGACGACCCGCGGTCTCTACACGGGCAGCATCGGGTATATCGGGATCGACGGAACGGTCCGCTTGAACATCGCCATCAGAACGATTATGATCGCGGGTTCCAATGCCTTCGTGCATACGGGAGGTGGGATCGTCGCCGATTCCGACCCGGAGGCGGAATGGCAGGAGACCGTCGTCAAGGCAAGAGCGCTGCTGGCAGGCATCAGGGCGATCAACGAATCGTGAAGCTCGCGGCGGCACGAAAGACCGAAGGAAATGTCCGAAAAAGTTTTTCTCAACGACAAGCTGATCGATATCGAGAAGGCCTCGCTGCCCGTCACGGACAGCGGTTTTCTGTACGGCGCCGGCCTGTTCGAGACCATGCGCAGTTGCGCCGGGGTGGTGTTCTGTCTTGAGGACCATCTGGACCGGCTGTTCGCCAGCGCCGCCAGTCTGGCCATCACGCCGCCGTATGACAAGGCGTACGTCAGCGAGGCCATCGACCGGGTCCTCGGCGCCAACGAGCTGGCGGACGCACGTCTGCGTCTGACTCTGACCGGCGGCCCGATGATGGCGACCGAACAGCAGCGCCAACCGACGCTCCTGATCACCGCGACGCCGTGGCAACCCTACCCGCCGGAATTCTACGATACCGGAGTCACCGTCATCCTCTGCCCCTACCGCCAGAACGATACGGAGCCGACCTGCGGACACAAAACCACCAGCTACTTCCCGCGTCTGCTGGCCCTGGGCCTGGCCCAACGCAACCGGGCGGCCGAAGCCCTGTGGTTCACCCCCGACAATCGCCTCGCCGAGGGCTGTGTCAGCAACGTATTTCTCGCCAAGGACAAAACGCTCTACACGCCTTCGGTCGAGACGCCGGTGCTGCCCGGCATCGCCCGCAAAACCGTCTGCCGCATCGCCGGGCGGGAGTCCATGGAACTGATCGAAAAGGACCTCTACATCGCCGACGTTCTCGAGGCGGACGAGGTCTTTCTCACAAACGTGATCATGGAGGTGCTGCCCGTTGCCCACGTCGAGAAGCACGCTGTCGGCGACGGGAAGGTCGGGCCAATGGCAAAAACGCTGAGAGAGAAATTCACCGCAACCATCGAACAACAGTGTCGGAGAAAGAAATGAAGGTCAAAGACGTGGCCGCTGCGGTCGAGGAAATCGCCCCGCTGGGTTTGGCCCAGGACTGGGACAATGTGGGTTTGCTCCTCGGCGACCCGGACCGGGACGTAAAGAAACTGCTGCTGGCGATTGACGTGACCAAGGCGGTCGTCGCCGAAGCGAAGAAGCTCAAGACGGATATGATCCTGAGCTACCATCCGGTCATCTGGGACGGGCTCAAGCGGATCAGGGTGGACGACTCCAGTTACGTCGTCCACGAGCTGATTGGCGCGGGCATTTCGGTTTTCTCCATTCACACGGCCCTCGACGCGGCGGTCGGCGGCGTCAACGACGGCCTGGCCGAGATTCTCGGCATCCAGAACGGCAAGCCCCTCGGCGATTACGTCAACTATGCACCCCGGGAAAATCACAAGCTCGTCGTTTTCGTCCCCGTCGATGCGCTGGAGGAGGTGGCGGACGCCGTTTTCGCCGCCGGGGCCGGGGCGATCAGCAGCTACCGCGATTGCGGCTTTCGCACCGAAGGAACGGGCACGTTCACACCGCTGGAAGGTGCCAAGCCCGCGATCGGCAAGAAGGGCCGCAAGGAGCAGGTCCGGGAGATGCGCTTCGAGACCCTCGTGCCCGCCGACAAGCTGGATAGTGTGGTGGAAGCCATGAAAGCCGCCCATCCCTACGAGACCCCTGCATTTGACATTTTCAAGCTCTTCGGTTATGGAAATAGGTTCGGGCTGGGACGCATCGGCCCGCTGGGCAAACCCGCGAAGGTTGAGCAGCTTGTCGAACGGATCAAGCGGCAGACCGGGGCCCGGGCCGTGGGGCTCGTCGGCGATCCGAAACGCCTGGTCAAGACGGCGGCCGTCTGTGCCGGCACCTGCGGCACCATCGTCAATTCGGTCATTGCCGCCGGCGCCGACGCGTATCTGACCGGTGAAATGAAGCATCACCACGCGCTGGCCGCCCAGGAAGCCGGGTTGACCTGCATTTGCCTGAGCCATACGGTCTCCGAGCGGTTCATTCTCAAGAAGCTCGCCCGGCAACTGCGGAGCCGAACGAAGGACGTAACCATCAGGATCAGCAAGAAGGACGCAGACCCGTTCACATGGAAGAGCATATGACGCAAGAGCCGAAAGAAACGCTGACTGACGAGCCCGAGGCTGCGGTCGAAGTGACAAACGAACCGCAAGACGACGTACCTGCCGCAGAAGACGAAGCGCCAGAGAGTCCGATAGATCGCGAAAGTTCAGCCGTGGAAGCCGAGGAAGAGGCCGAGGAGGTCGTGCAATCGGACCCGGAGGCAATAGCGGAACTGACCGGGCAGGAAAACAACGCCGAAGAAGAGACACCCGACGAACCGCTTGACGAGACGGACGCCGAAACCGAGGCCGAAGACGTGGAAATGACGGAGGTCGAGGAGGCCGCGCCGTCGGACGCCGAAGCAGCGGCGGAAACGACCGGGCAGGAAGACAACGAAGAAGAAGCCCCCGATGAGACGCTTGACGAAACGGACGCCGAAACCGAGACCGAAGACGAGGAAATGATGGAGGTCGAGGAAGCCGCGCCGTCGGACGCCGAAGCAGCGACGGAAACGACCGGGCAGGAAGACGACGCCGACGAAGAAACC
>Ga0272441_10004625_pt1 | contig 24677 bp, 24 predicted proteins | sample SSMProp6N_FD_193582 | JGI IMG/M metagenome (GOLD analysis project Ga0272441, IMG submission 193582) | Marine sediment archaeal communities from Little Sippewissett salt marsh, Falmouth, MA, United States - SSM-Prop-6N | ecosystem: Environmental > Aquatic > Marine > Wetlands > Sediment ...
TTTAACTGCCCGGCTACTTCTTTCCATCTAGGCCCAATCAGATCTATGCGAACCTCATATAGATCTACCTTATCCTCAATCACTTTTATGGCATTAAAATCATCAGTTACGATACTCGCGCAAATTCTCGGCCTAACTATCGCGGTCACTCAATACCTCCTTAACCAGAGATAAATCTACCTCATCAACAACCACTGCTTTACCTATCGAGTCCAGTAATACAAACCTTATCTTACCTGCTAAAACTTTTTTATCATGCCTCATCGTCTCTATAAGCTGGCCTATATCGAATTCAGGTAACATTGTAGGCAATCCAAATTTCTTGATTATATCTTTTATTCTGTAAAGCTGATTCGGACTTAACATGCCCAGTTTATTCGATATTTTTCCTGCGGCTATCATGCCAATAGCTACCGCTTCACCATGTTTAAATTTAAAAGCTGAGAGTGTTTCTATAGCATGCCCTATTGTATGACCATAGTTCAAGATATTACGCATATTGGTATCTTTCTCATCCTTCTCGATAACTTCTGCTTTAACCTTTACTGCCTTTACTATAAGCTCTTCAATTACCTCAGCATCAAAAGCTATAATCTTGTTAAAATTGGTCTCGATGTAGTCAAATAGTTTTTCATCCCAGATAATTGCATGTTTTATTATCTCCGCCATACCATTAACAATATCTCTTTGAGGTAAAGTATGCAGGGTTTCTATGTCGGTAACCACTAATTTAGGTTGATAGAAAGCACCGATCTTGTTCTTTAGTTTATTATAGTCTACTGCAACTTTTCCGCCTACACTACTATCAACCTGTGCCAATAAGGTAGTTGGAACCTGGATAAAGGGAACGCCCCTTAAATATGTAGCGGCAACAAAGCCGGCCAGGTCACCAATAACCCCACCACCAAGAGCTATAATCGGTGTGTTTCTTTCCGCATGGCAATCACTTAATTCACTATATAATAAACTTGCATTCTGTAGCGTTTTTTGTTCCTCTCCTTCAGGAACCTTTAAAACAGTTACTTCAAAGCCACCGCTAGTAAGGCTTTGTTTAATCATAGTGCCATATAGATTTTCAATAGCTGGATTAGTTACCATTACCAGTCTGTTGCCTGCAACCACTTTCCTTAGTAGTTGACCAAACTTACTAATTAGTCCAAAGCCAATATGAATTTGATAACTATTTTCTTTAAGATTAATCTTGATTGTTTGCATTATTATTTATTCGTAATCATACCGTGAATAGTATTACAAGCAGTGATAATGTCTTTAAGTTCATCCGGTGTAACCATCTGTTTCCCATCGACTATAGCTTCGGCAGGGTTATAATGAGTTTCTATCATTAAACCATTGGCTCCGGCTGCTATGGCGCTGCAACTCATACTAGAAATCAGGTCGCGCCTGCCGGTGGCATGGCTGGGGTCAACAAAAACCGGTAGAAAAGTTTCTTTCTGAATGACTGGAACTGCAGCCAGATCGAGAGTATACCTTGTATAACTTCTACCTTTGCCCACCGGTACTATTCCTCTTTCACATAATATAATATTTTTATTACCTTCAGCAGCAATATATTCACTAAAGGAGAGGAATTCTTCAACACTGGCGCCAAAATGCCTTTTTAGAAAAACCGGTTTATTTTTTTGAGCTACTTTTACCAGTAAATCCTGATCATACATATTCCGGGCGCCTATTTGGAGTATGTCGACATATTTAGCTACAAGGTCGATTTGTGATTCTCCTCTTATTTCTGTTATTACCGGAAGGTCAAATTCTTTTCCAGCTTCATATAGCCAGTTTAGCGCTTCCTCAGCACCCTCTGTACTTGCAGATCCGAGTCCCTGAAAAGAATGAACAGAACTTCTGGGCTTAAAAACACCTCCTCTTAGAATATGTGCTCCAGCCAGTTTCACTCCTTCTGCAATTTTGAATAATTGAGTTTTACTTTCGACCGCGCATGGTCCGGCTATGTAGACTGGTTCACCTGTCCCTATTGAGAGTTCGCCAACGCGTATTACAGCTTGGTGGATTTCATCGGTGCAATATTTGGCGTATTCTCTGCTGATCAATTTATAAGGAATTTCCACCATGGTTGCTTCTTTAACACCAGGGAGAACTTCCAGCCTTTCAAACGGAAGTTTTCTTTCATCACCAACAGGTCCGATTACTGTTATATGTTCTCCTTTTGATACATCAGCCCTTAATCCATACTTCTCTATCATCCTTACAACTTGATTAATCTGTTCCTGGGTAGCATCTGTCTTCATAATTATCATGGTCTCACTCCTTTATTATTTTATTTTCCCCTTTTTAGTTAATCTATCGCTATCTAGCAAAAAAAAACCTCCCATTTGGGAGGATGATCTCTGTTTTTATTTTTCTTTACTAGTTTAATATTTCAATGATGTTCTCTCCCAAGCGTATTTTCTACGCGCCAAAACATAAAGTAGCTATAATAATATACATTTAATTGACTAATGTAAGTTAACATCTATTTATTCCTTTGCCTCAGTAAACATTCTAACACAATATTACGATTTATACATTTTGTTATGATTTTAATAATCATAAATTGGTGGAGGCGGGGGAGGGTCGAACTCCCCGTCCAAAAAAAGGTTGCCAACATCTACTACAGGCTTAGTCAACTCTCTTTATCTCATCCGGTTATCATAAGTTGACAGAATCCAACCAGACCAGCCAATTATTCTTACTCAATTTTTATTGGCGTTAAAATCGAAGCACCTCGACTTTCTTACACCCGATCCCAATCCGCCGAGGAGAAATCAGGCCGGATGGGTAACTTAAACTAAGCTACCTATGCGAAAACTGGTTCGCCATTTGTTTTTTGTCACCTGTTTAAAGAGGTGGATGACACCTCTGCCTGCAATGCTGTAGGCCTTCCCCTGTCGAAGCCACGCGCCCCCGTATAACTGCTGATATCTGTTTATTACCTCCTCCTGAATTTCAAGGCTCTACCCATCTCCCTGTCCATATCGCGCTGAGCAATTGTTTCTCTTTTATCATACTCACGCTTCCCCTTGGCAATTCCCAATTCTATTTTAGCAACACCATGTTTAATATATAATTTCAAAGGGATAAGCGTCAAACGTTGTTGTTTTAGTTCCCTGCAAATCTTAGTAATTTCATCTCGATGTAACAATAACTTCCTTGCACGATCGACTTCATGTCCATTGTAGCTAGCGGCGTCATAGTTAGCAATATGACAATTATATAACCATAATTCATCATTATCCGGACGTGCGTAAGCATCACGTAAGGTTATTCGTCCAGCCCTGATCGCCTTAATTTCAGACCCTTTAAGCACAAGTCCCGCTTCAACCGTTTCTTGAATAAAGTAGTCGTGATAAGCTTTTCGATTAACAGCTATCTTTATAAACTGATTAGCCATAAGAAAATTCTAGCATTGCTCTATAGTATTGTCATATCTACCTTTTTTACAATCTTTTACTATAAACACCATATCAAATCAAGTACTCTTTTTCATTTTTCTGTATACTACACATATATATTTAAAGGATAAAAGATGTATTATGAATCGTTCTGATAAATATTACCTATCTATAGTAGTAATACTGCTGTTAATGCTGTTAACTGGTGCTATAAAGATATTATCAATACCTGATAAGAGTCTTTATATGGAAATAATTCCTTCACCGATGGAATCAGCACAACTAAGTGGTGAAGTATATATCGACGGTGCGGTATCCTGTCCCGGAATATTCCCCTGGAATGAAAAGGATACTATTGTATTTCTTCTAGCCGATGCAGGGACAAAACAAGAGGCGGACTTAAACTATCTAACTATTTATGTTCCTTATAAAGGTGAAAGACACGTGTCTCAGAAAATAGATATTAATAGAGCTGAGACTTGGCTACTTCAAGCATTACCCGGGATAGGCGAGATCAAAGCACAGGCTATCGTAAATCATCGCGAAAAGGAAGGCCTTTTCAAATGTAAGGAGGATCTGCTCTTTGTAGATGGACTAGGAGCAGGGACGCTCGACAAAATCAGTGATTTCATAACAGTATCAGACTCGAGAGCTATAGATGTGGATACTTTATATTAGCTGTTCCTGGGTAGCTGGAATATTTTTAGGCTCAAAAGCCAGTTTTACTGTTCTATATTTCATTACAGCTTTCTTACCACTATACTTTCTCTCCATCCTACCCAAATTCAGATCCGATTTGATAACAGTAAGTCTATGTTTAGTGGCTTTCTTCGGCGGTGCTTTGTATTACACATCAACGCTACCGCAAATAGGCGAACACACGCTTCAGTTCTACAATGATAAAGGGGAGCTACAGTTTCATGGAATGGTGGCAAAGGAACCGGATATCAGGGATAATTATTGTCTTCTAACACTGTCGGTAAGTGGTATAGAAGCAACAAACGGAGAGAGAGAAGTGTCCGGTACTGCTCTGATACGGACTAACAGATATCCTTCCTACCGTTATGGAGATATATTAAGTGTAACAGGCAAAATTGAGATACCGTCTGCCTTCTCTGATTTCGATTATAGAAGTTATCTGTCACACCAGAATATCTATTCCATTGTCAACTATCCCGAAATAGAGATGCTAGATAGAGGACAAGGTTCAAGTTTTTTTCAACGGCTATATCTTTTCAGAGAGCATCTCTCTGCATCAATTAACCGCTTTTTACCCGAGCCGCAGGCTTCTCTCGCTCAAGGGATTTTGCTTGGGATTAGAGGTAATATACCCGATCAACTATATCATCAGTTTTCCATAACCGGAACAGCACATTTGCTGGCTATCTCCGGATTGCACATCAGTATTATTATCATTATATTTTTTGGGATCAGTATTTTCATTATTGGTAGGCAAAGTTCATTTTATATATGGGTTGTACTTCTGGTTACCTGGCTTTACGCATTACTTGTCGGAATGCGACCGCCGATTATTCGAGCTGCAACCATGGCAACTCTTTTCCTAATAGCTGAGCTGTTAGGCAGACAGAGAAGTGCCATTACGGCACTGGCCTTCGCAGCTTCTGTTATGCTGGCAATAAACCCTCAGATTCTATGGAGTTCTTCTTTTCAGCTTAGCTTCACGGCAATGTGTGGTATTATTTTCCTCTATCCTCACTTTTATAGACTCGGAAACAAGGGAATAATAGCTCTCTTAGCAGAGAATAATAAAATAATTGCTGCAGGCAATGTAATGGTAACCAGCTTTGCGGCAACATTAGCAGGTATTATGGCAATATGGCCTATTGCAGCCTACTATTTCCAAATCATTTCATTTGTTGCTTTACCAGCGAATCTATTTGCTTTACCAGCCTTACCCTTTATCCTAGTCAGTTCAGCGCTGGTATCTATCTCAGGAGTATTTTTCCCATTTGCTGCCACTATATTCGGCTGGATAAGCTGGCTTTCACTGAGTTACCTGCTTCTCGTGATACAAAGTTTTGCTACTTCACGGTTTTGCTATCTTGAATCAAACCATATCTCCACCCTGCAGATATGGTTGTACTATATAATTCTCACAATTGTATTAGTAATTTTTAATAATCGTAAGCAAATACATCACTTCTTCTCTAAAAAAATACCCAGGCTACATGACAATGAATAAAACCAGCGGACAAGCAAAAATATGCTTTGCGATTAAATGGTGCATAATTCCTTTATTGGTAGTTGTTGGAATAATCTGGATAACAATACTTACATTCCCTGATAAAAAACTTCATGTGAGTTTCCTCGACGTTGGTCAGGGGGATGCAATCTTGATTCAGACTCCATATGGTCAAAACATTTTAATAGATGGTGGGCCAAGTCCGCAGGAATTATGCATGGAACTGGGTAAAAAGTTACCATTCCGGGTACGGAAAATAGATCTGATTATATCCACCCAGCCACATGCCGATCATATCACCGGCCTTGTAGAAGTACTGCAGCGATACGAGGTAAAACAGGTTCTGCAAACTGATACTAACTATGACTCATCGGTCTATCAGAAATGGACAGATATCCTTGAAGAAAAGGAAGTCGAGTGCTGTTTTGCCAGAGCCGGACAGGAAATAAAGCTTACCGGCGATATTCTAATAGAGGTTTTCAATCCACCTGTGGATTTATATAAATGTACTAGTAGTGACATCGATAACAATGGCATAGTACTGAAATTAAGTTATGGGAAGATTAGTTTTTTATTTAGCGCAGATATCCGTTACGAAGCTGAACTCAACATGATTATGCAGCGATTCGACCTGAGCAGTACTGTGCTTAAAGTTGCCCACCATGGTAGTAAAACATCAACCTCGCCGCAGTTCCTCTATCTCTGCAACCCTGATGCAGCTGTTATTTCAGTTGGTTCAGAGAATTCTTTTGGGCACCCGGATAATATCGTATTAGCCAGGCTCTTCGACAGCATCGATAAAGATTATGTTTACCGAACAGATATTGATGGGACCATTTCATTCAATACCGATGGGGAAAGGCTCTGGGTACAAAAAGAGAACTACTAAGCACTACCCTTAAATTAGTGGTAGTGCTTAGTAGTTCTTCAATCTTATAGCTATTATTAATTATCTTATATAGGCTTACCCTATCTTCCCATCAGGTTTGTTCTACCGCCATTGGATGCCACAAGTTCTGCACTGATGAACGAAGCATCATCTGAAGCCAAAAATAGAGCCAGATGTGCAATATCCTCCGGTGTGCCAACCTTCCCTACGACAGTCGATTTTTTTCCTTCCTCAAGAAAGGCAGCGGCTTGTTCTTTTGTCATGCTTTCATAAACCATAGGAGTAGGGATCCTGCCAGGAGCGATAGCGTTGACATTTATGCCATATGGGCCTAACTCCTTGGCTGAGGCCTTGGTGAATCCTACAACAGCGAATTTCGAGGCCGTATAGGCGGATTGTCCAACAGCAATAGCACCCAGTGCACATGTTGAGGATATATTGATTATCTTCCCGTACTTCTGTTTAATCATATATTTAGCTACTGCCTGTGTACAGAGTAAAACTCCTTTAAGGTTAGTATCTATAACCATATCCCAATTATCTTCGCTCATTTCCAGAATAGGAGACATATGTCCGCTACCCGAATTGTTTACCAGAATATCGATTTTCCCAAATTCTTTCACCACCTGCTCTGCCATGCTATCCACCTGCCCCTTGATTCGAACATCTGTGGAAATTGCTATGGAACGCCTTCCCATTTCCTTTATCTGTTGACTTACCTCATCTATTGTTGACAGTCTTCTACTACACACAGCCACGTCTGCTCCAGCGCCAGCCATTTCGAGAGCAATCGCTTTCCCTATGCCGGTCCCACCACCGGTGACTATGGCTACTTTTTCTTTTAATATCATGACCATCTCCTTCTATTCTTTAAAGGTTTCCTGTCAAGTCAGAAATTATCTTCCCATTAGATTTGTTCTGCCACCATTGGATGCAATTATCTCTGCAGTGATGAATGATGATTCATCTGAAGCCAGGAATAGAGCCAGATTTGCAATGTCCTCAACTTTGCCCATTCGTCCGAGCACAGCGGATTCTGTTCCCACTTTGATAAATTCCTCAACTTGTTCCGGTGTCCTGGTACTATATACCAAACCTGTCATTATTCTTCCCGGGGCAATAGCATTAACATTGATTCCATACGGCCCGAATTCTTTTGCGCATGCTTTTGTAAATCCATTAACAGCAAATTTTGAACTGCAATAGGCTGATTGCCCTATAACGATTGCACCCAATGATGAAGTAGATGAAATATTGATAATTTTTCCATATTTATTCTTCACCATATCTTTCGCTACCGCCTGCGTACATAGAAAAACGCCCTTCACATTCGTATCTATCACCATGTCCCAATCCTCTTCTGTAAACTCCATAATAGGACACATCCGACTTGTACCGGAATTGTTGACCAGGATGTCAATACGACCAAACTTGTCTATAACCTTTTTAACCATGCTTTCCACCTGTGTTTTTTTACAAACGTCAGCAGCCACAGCCAATGAACTCCTGCCAAGAGCTTCGATCTCTCCGCATACTTTGTTCAGGTTGTCGATATTTCTACTGCTAACAGCAATATCAGCACCTTCACTGGCAAATTTAAGGGAGATGGCTCTTCCTATCCCTGTACCCCCACCTGTAACCAGGGCCACTTTATTTTCGAGTCTCATTATGTCCTCCTCTTTCTAATATTATTACTTATATTAAAAAACACCAGCAACATAACTGGTGTTTTAATCACCACTAACTCAGTTTCTTCCCCTTTCAGAATAGAGTATCTCTTATATGAATGTCAAGAAACACAGAGAGGTATTATGTAATGTATCGGCTGTAAAGAAGTATACTACCTCTCAGGAGTGTAATGTTACCTAGCATAGCTACCATCTAGAGCAGAAATATGTTATTTCAGCTTGTAGTACCTATGCATGCAGTAACTCGACAGATTTTTCCACTCCTATATATTCCTATGACACCGGATTTTTATTTTTTCTTCTTTTTCGTATAACTATTACCAGTATAGGAATCCAGACCCAACAGAATATACCAATCCATATCAAGATTGTTATTAAACCTCTTACAAATGCTACTACTCCGTGTGCTGCTGTTTTCAATGTATTCACTATGCTCCATGGACCGGCAATGCTTCCTGTTTCCATGACACTGACTTCAATGATTCCCATATCAGAAACGCGCTCGAGGTAATTCATCCGCCCCTTAATTTGTTCTATCGATCCACGCACATTGGAAAGCTCTCTTTGCACCTGTAGCATTTCATCTACAGTATCTGCCCTATCCAGCAACTCAAGGTATTGGTCTTCTGTTGCCTCCATGTTATGAAGTCGGGCTTCCAGGTCAATATATTCTTCCGTAATATCTGTACTATCAGTACGTTCATATGGTACATTTTGGGCTATCTGGCGAAGTCGCTCAAATCCTTCGTCAAATTTTTCCGAAGGAATCCTGATGCTTATTTCGCCGGAAATACCTTCTTCATTCTCATATTTATATGAGGAAACTACATAGCCGCCCATAATAGCAGCCACATCTTCAACGCTGTTCATTGCCTCAATAACATCGTCGACCTCAAGAGTCATACGCCCATTTCTTATAATTCGACGCTCTATATCGCCTGTATCAGCTAAACCAGTTATTTCATTATAGGAATATGCTTCATCGCGATCACTGTATTCTCCAGGAGTTGGCGCCATTGTTGGGGCTGGTACAGGTGAAGGCGTCGGTGTAGGTGGAGTTCCTTCCCCAACCTTCATCGCTGAACAACCTGTTATTGCTATACCAAGGATGACTAGCAGTGTTATTACAAAGAAGAAGTTCCTTTTCATTTTACATTCCTCCATTTACAATTCAATTTCATGCCTTGTTAAATATCTTGCCATTTCTTTAGAGTATAACGTGAATCAAAAATAAATGTTTAGACTTATTATCTCTTAATAACAATAGCAGTCATATTATCGGCTAATATCTCCTTATAATTCTAATTATATTATTATAATTCCTGTACTTATACTATGTACAATGATAAGTAGGTAATATTACTGTTAATAATTTAGGAATCGTCAGTTTATTCAGTTAACCTGCCTGAAGTAATAACTAACCATTTAATACGTATGGGTATTGAACCGACAGGTTATTTGTACTAACATGGCAAATAAACAAAAGCTATTGGTGTGTGAAGATGGATATCACAGTAAATAATACTCTACTAACAAGACTTTATGATGCTGCCTACATGCAGCGATGGAATGACAAAATACGTCCGGTAGAGCTAACAGAACTTGATAAACAGGCCCATAAAATGATAATCGCTTATATGCTTGGAAAATTCGAAGGCGACAATAGTAAATTTAACTGGATAAGCCTTATTGAAGGAGGCATATTTGAATTTTTACAACGATTGGTTGTTACTGACCTGAAACCACAAGTTCTATATAAGATTAAGGAAAATGCGGATACGTATCGAAAGTTAAACTCCTGGGTATATATGCAATTGGAACAATTCATCTCACCACTGGGAAGTGAGTTCTGTACAAGATTCAAGAGTTATTTTACAAATACCGGTGATACTATAGAAAAGAGGGTATTGAGTGCAGCTCATTTTTATGCAACTAAATGGGAATTCAATATTATCGAACGTACTGATCCTTCTGGTTATGAAATGAAAGAAATTAAGGCAGATCTTCAAGCACAACAGGAGCAATACTATGACCTCAAAGGTATACAAAAACTGGCATTGTCTTCAAACCTCATGAACTTTATCGATCTGTGCGGATTGCTACGGTTTCAATTGAGATGGAGTCGTGTGCATAGAGTCCCTAAAACCTCTGTGCTTGGACACATGTTAATTGTAGCCATAATTTCATATCTGTTTTCTGTACAGATTAACGGGTGCCACAAAAGGTGTATAAACAACTACTTTACCGGGCTATTTCATGATCTCCCGGAGGCACTCACCAAGGATATCATTTCACCGGTCAAACACTCTATCAAGGGGCTTGACAGCCTTATTAAAAAATATGAAAAGGAACAAATGAAAGAGAAAGTATATCCACTGATTCCTGAAAGCTGGCACCCGGATATAAAGATGTTCACGGAAAATGAATTCAAAAACCTCATTACTGTAGACGATAAAGTTAGAAGTACTACTCTCGACAGCATTAGTCAACAATACAACAGTGACAAGTTCAATCCCCGAGATGGCGAACTCGTGAAAGCGATTGATGAGCTTTCTGCATTCCTTGAAGCATATCTGGCAAGAAAAAACGGGATAGAGTGTGACGAACTCAAGAATGCTGAATCAGGTTTAAGAACTAAGTACCGGAAAAAGACCATTGGTCCTATTATTTTTAGTGAAATCTATTCTGCTTTTCAATAATTGCATGATTACTTACGATAAGGAATTAACAGTGAGGCCCGATGAATGAAATTGAGAAACCAGTTATAGCCATCACCATGGGAGATGCTGCAGGTATTGGTCCTGAAGTCATTGTTAAAGCTCTCCAGTCAAAATTTATACATGAAATCTGCCAGCCTCTTGTAGTAGGCGAAGCTGCTATCATGAAGAAAACAATAGAGATGATAAATAAAAACATAAAGCTGCATTGTATTAACGGAACGGAAGGTATTAATACGACACCAAGCTTTATTAATTTAATTGACCTTCAGAACCTTGAAAGCAATGATGTTATTACAGGAAAGATTTGTTCTGCCTGTGGTAAGGCTGCAATGGAATTCATTCAACACGCCGCAGATCTGGTGCTTGCAGATAAAGCTAAAGCACTGGTAACTACGCCAATTAATAAAAAAGCAACAAAGCTGGCGGGTTATGGCGACATAGGTCATCTTGAATTTCTCGCACATCTCACAAAATCAAGGAACTATGCCACAATGCTGGTATCCGGTCCACTTAGAGTTGTACACCTTACCACCCACTTCTCACTAAAAGAAGCCTGCAATTTAGTTACTAAGGAACGAATCTTCAGTCTAATAAAGCTGACTAACCAGTCTTTTGAAAAATGGGGAATCAAAAATGCCCATATTGCTGTTGCTGCACTAAACCCACATGGAGGAGAAGAAGGGCTTTTTGGTCGTGAAGAAATTGAAGAAATTCTACCGGCTATTGAGGATGCAATTTCAATTGGAATAGAAGCATCTGGTCCATTTCCCGCTGACTCTATCTTCAATCGTGCAATTAAAGGTGAGTTTGATGTAGTAATTGCCCTGTATCATGACCAGGGGCATATCCCGATAAAGGTTTATGGTGTTGAGAATAGTGTGAGTATTGCACTTGGGTTACCTTTCATCCGGACTTCAGTGGACCATGGTACAGCTTTCGACATCGCCGGTAAAGGCATCGCAGATGCACATAGCCTTGAACAGGCAATAATAATGGCTGTCGCTCTTTGTAAGAAAGGGGAATTAATTACTACAAAATAGAGCTAATCATTAACGTATTTTACATAGTTGTCCCGTGCGATAATGAAAGGGAAGTATTGGGAAATAGCTAACATTTACTTGTCTATAACCTCACAAGGCGACCAAATCTATTATAAGAGTTGATAATGTCCATCATGTTTGACCACTTCTACCGGAATTCCAAAAAGTTGGGAAAGCGAAGCTGAAGTAAGAATATTTTCCTTCATTCCATCTTCGACAATCTTTCCTTTCTTGATTAGAATAACACGTTTTATTTCAGATATTATGTCTGGCAGGTGATGAGTAACCATAATTATACTTGTACCTTCAGCAGCAATTTTTTGCAGAATAGTGTGTAATTCAATAGTGGCGCGCATATCAAGGCTCGAAGTTGGCTCATCAAGGACAAGCGCCTTAGGCTCATGTACTAAAGCTCTACCTATCAGAAAGCGTCTTGCTTCACCAGTCGACATGTCGCCAATACGGCGATCACCTAAATGTGTTATCTCCAGCAGTTTCAGTACTTCAGCCACCTTATTCTTCATAAAAGATGTTACCTGTTGATGCCGCCAAATTCTCGAGCTACTGAAAAAACCGGATAATATAACTTCTCTTCCTGAGAAATCTCTGGCCCGTCCTTCAAGTAGTTCATTAGATACCACTCCCAGTAAAGATCTTAATTCAAATACGTTCCATCTATCTTTTCCCATAATACGAAGATATGACCCCCGAGTTTCAGCATACGGGTATAATTCTCGCGTAATTGTTTTTACCAGAGAGGATTTTCCGGATCCATTTGGGCCAACGATAGCTACGTGCTCTCCCAATTTAATTGAGATATTAACGTCATTTAATACCATCCGCCCACTACGCATTACCGAGACATGTCGATATTCAATCAATGGTAGCGTATTATTAGTGGTTGATTTCACTTTATTGTGCACTGGTCCTATTAAGAATTGACATTAAAGAGTTTCCTTAATAATTTATTAGCTACATTTGCTCGTATTTATAGCAAAGAGTAAAACCAACTCCATAAATGAAGATTGTCATAAATCACTATATTATAGCTTAGCATTATTTAGCTAACTTTAAAAAATTTACAGTAACAATTATACTGCGCTACAGGTTTTTACTGCGGCTGTTTACCTTTGTACTCTTTATATTATCCTTCCAATCGTGATATCATTCGAATTATATGGCAAGAATAGATGGCAGGATGGTTGATGAGCTCCGCCCGGTTCATATTACCCTCGGATATCAGAGTTTTGCAGAGGGATCTGCATTGATTGAACTTGGTAAAACCGTGGTTCTATGTTCAGTAAGTATGGAAGAGCGCGTCCCCTACTTTCTCAAAGGCAGTGGGAAAGGCTGGATAACTGCCGAATATGCTATGTTACCACGCTCAACTCTCACTCGTACTCCTAGAGACAGAATAAGTGGAAGAAATCAGGAGATTCAGCGACTTATAGGGCGGAGCTTGAGATCTACCACCAATCTTGCGGTTCTGGGAGAAAGAACATTTTATATTGATTGTGATGTACTACAAGCAGACGGCGGTACCAGAACCGCAGCAATTACCGGTGGATATGTAGCCCTATTTCAGGCGTTTTATAATATGAAAAAACAGGGAGCTCTGTCATTTCTACCACTACAGACAACTGTTGCAGCAGTCAGTGTTGGCGTGGTAGACGGCACCGAGCTTCTTGATCTCTGCTATGAAGAAGATTTTCGTGCTGAGGTAGACTTCAATGCAGTAATGACTGATAAAAATGAATTCGTAGAAATCCAGGGGACTGCAGAGGGAAAACCATTTTCAAAGGATAAAGTAGATATCCTTCTTTCGCTGGCAAAAGAGGGAATACAGCAGCTATTTAGCGTTCAGAAAAAGGCACTGAAACCCCTTGGTTAAGTTCTTATTTGACCTTCACCTAATATAATCCATTTATAACTGGTAACTTCTTTTAGTCCCATAGGACCTCGTGCATGAAATTTCTGAGTGCTTATTCCAATCTCAGCGCCCAGACCAAATTCTTCGCCATCTGTGAAACGTGTGCTTGCATTCGCATAGACGCTGGCAGCATCTACTTCATTGATAAATCGCATAGCAGCCGAGTAGTTCTCACTGACAATCGCCTCAGAGTGACCTCCATATTTATCAATATGTTCGATAGCTTCTTCCAACGAAGCAACTACCTTAATCGCTGCTTTTAGTGACAGGAATTCTCTACCCCAGTCTTCATCCACAGCATTCACCAATTTCAGTGAAGGAATTGAGCTTAATATAGCCATTGATTTCTCATCACAGTGCAGTTCAACATCTGAGCTGGCCAGTTTCCTGGCTATGTGGGGTAAGTAATCACTGGCAACCTGCGTATGAATAAGAATACAGTCCAGTGCGTTACAAACACTGGGGCGCTGGACCTTTGCATTATTTATAATCGCAGTAGCTTTCTCACAGTCGGCATCCTTATCTACATAGATATGACAAACACCTACACCTCCTGTAATTACAGGCATGGCAGCATTGTCTCTTACAATGTTTATCAATTCAACACCACCACGTGGAATTATCAGGTCAATTATTCCCTTCATTTGAAGCATATGATTTACTAAAGCATGATCTGTTGATTCTATGATTTGTATTGTCCCTGCGTCTATACCTGCCTTTTGACAGGCATCCTGCGCTATTCTTGCCAGCACAATGCTTGAGTTTATAGATTCCCTGCCACTACGGAGTATTACTGCATTTCCCGATTTGATACATAAACTAGAAATATCTATAGTCACATTAGGACGACTTTCATATACAGCACCTATAACTCCAAGAGGTACCCGTTTTTTTCCTATCTGTAGCCCATTGGCAGCAGTATGCATATCGAATATCTCACCTATGGGGTCTGGTAGAGCGACAATTTTCTTTACGCTATTCGATATCGCCTCCAAGCGAGCAGGTGAAAGCATTATTCGATCCAGCATGGAGCTTTTTATACTTGCCGCTTCTGCATATTTATAGTCAACCTTGTTTGCTTCCAGTATATCGCTCTGCCTGCTGATTATCGAATCAGCAATATTGGTCAAGGCTTGATTCTTAGTCGCTGTAGAAGCACGTGCAAGCTTTTTAGCTGCTTCTCTGGCTACTATGCCTTTTTCATCAAGTTTCTTAATATCCAATTCCATTATTTCTTCTCTCCTGCCCTGGAATCATCCCCACATATCACTACCATATTATTCCTGTGTATCATTTCATCTCCATATTCATGTCCCAGAAGACTCAGTATTCTATTTGAATGTTCACTCATAATAATGGTTGATTCTTTAGAGTCATAATTAGAAATACCACACGCAATCTGTTTACCTTTTTGATCGATTACATCAACAACTTCGCCTCGTTGAAAATCACCATATACCTTTACTACACCAGCCGGGAGTAAACTCTTTTTATGCTTTTTTATAGCTGAAGCCGCACCGTTATCTACAATAATTTTACCTCTTGAGGCCAAACCACTGAGCATCCATCTTTTGCGACTTTCCATTTTATCAACCTGTGCGGGGAAAAAAGTGCCAACTTCTTCACTTCTGTTAATTTTTAACAGTACATCTTCTTCCCTCCCATCGGCAATAATAACATTTACACCGGATGAGGTAGCCAGTTTCGCAGCTTCTATTTTGGTCACCATCCCTCCGGTTCCCTGATAATTTGTTGTACTTCCTGCCAGGCACTCAATATTTTCGTCAATCTTTTCTACTCTGTGAATAAAACTGGCTTCAGGTTTAATATGGGGATCAGCCGTATATAAACCAGGTGTATCAGTAAGCAATACAAGGAGGTCAGCATCAACAAGATTGGCAACCATAGCCGAAAGATTATCGTTATCTCCGAATCTATATTCCTCTATTTCGTCAAAAGCCACCACATCATTCTCATTTATTATACATATTATTCGTAAATCTATTAATGCCAGCAGGGTATTACGTGCATTAAGATACCCTGCACGTTCAGCAATATCACTCTTAGTCAGTAATGCCTGTGCAATTGTTATGTCTTGTTGACTGAAAAGCCTTTCATACGTGTACATCAGATGGCTTTGTCCTACAGAAGCCATGACCTGTTTAAATGGCACATTTTTATATCCGGAGCTTTCTTTAAGCCTCTCTCTACCGGCAGCAATTGCTCCTGATGACACAATCAACATCTCCTGCCCACAATTATGCAGGGCTGCTATCTGCCGCACCAGGCTGTTCATAATCGCCAAGTCCAGTTTGTCACTACCTGATGTCAGCAAACCCGTACCAAATTTTACTACTATCCTACGAACAGACATTTTCATAAATTATAGCAATGCTGCATAATGGCAACAACACAAGAAAAGCTAACTTATGATAGCATTATGCGATGACAAATTTATCTCTTTTACTTTCCATAGTCAGAGAACTTCCTGCCTACCAGGAATTAACAGGGCAGTTATTAAATAGCAAAACTACACCCAAAGTTATTGTGCTAAACGCTGCCCGGGCGTATTTGATTGCCAGCCTATATGGTGACTTGAATTTACCGTTGATGGTGATTACTACCCAACCTGAAAATGCAAAAAAACTCTATGAAGAACTCCAATTATGGTGTCAGCCGTCAACCAACCTGTGTAATTTTCCCGAGTCTGAGTTCTCGCCATATGAGTATTCTGCTCTATACTCCAGAACTGCAAGCAGAGAAAGACTTACTACATTGTCCACGTTATCCCTCTACAAGCAAACAAAAACAAAGAATCCTGCTATCTCTGTGACTCCCTCTACTACAAAAGCAGCACCGGTGGGTCACCATGCTCAAACCAGAGATGACCGGGACCGTATAATCGATTTAGATACAGGGAAAAGTCTGGAAACTACTCCTCCTCTGGTAGTCAGTTCAGCTCTTTCAATAATAAGCAAGACAATAACTCCACAAGATTTTTACTCTTCATCTCATGTTTTATCTCCTGGAATGAGTATGGATCCACTTAACCTGCTGGCTAAATGGCAGGAAATGGGCTATGAAATGGAGGATTTCGTGGAAGCACCAGGAGAAATGAGCAGACGGGGAGGTATCATCGATATCTATCCTATTTGCGGTGAATACCCGGTGCGTATCGAATTCCTGGGCAACGAAATAGAGAGCATGAGATCATTTAATCCTGACAATCAGTGTTCAGTTAAAAAAGTATCTTCGCTTATGGTAGGCCCGGCGAAAGAAGCTATTATATCTAAAGAGAATATTACTCCTACACTTAACTCCATAGATTTAAACAACTGCCGGCCTGAGGTGAAACAACAGATAGAAGAGGACATGATTCAGCTAAAGCAAAATCAATGGTGTACCAACGCTGAATTCTACTTCCCAATATTTAATAAAGGAAATATATTTGACTATCTTCCTGATGAGACCATCATCATACTCGACGATTTAGAGGAAATTGAAAAAGTAATAGAAAGGTTGAACAAAGAGAGTACAGCATCACGAGATATAAAAATAACCGAAGGTAATTTGCCTGTAAATTTTCCTTCCACATACTTAACATGGGAAGCAATAGATAAGGATTTAAGGCGCATGCAGAATCTTATCATACAATCATGGCAATCTGATGAGCATAATAGTCTATCCATGCCTTTTACTTCGGCTCCAGGCTACGGAGGCAACCTTGAACTTTTTCTCAATACAGCCAAACAAATAGCCGAACAAAAACAACGTCTTCTCATTGTCAGTCAGCAAACCAAAAGACTGGCTGAGTTAATGCAGGATGAAGACTTATATACAGTGCCAACAACACAGCTAACAAAGATACCACCTCGCTCTTCTATTACACTCTTACAGGATTCACTGGAGAATGGTTTGGTTATGGCTGACGAGTTAATTATACTCACCGATGCTGAACTCTTCGGGGTGATAAAACAACGTCGCCCACGTCATAAAACAGCCACTGAGAAAAGATGGTTGGTTCAACAGTTCAATCCAGGCGACTATGTAGTTCATATAGATCATGGGATTGCTCATTTCAGCGGTTTAACCAGAATGCTTGCCGATGGAAGGGAGCAGGAATATCTTATTCTGGAATATGCTGCTGGGGGAAAACTCTACGTACCTACAGACCAGATAGAGCGCGTCAGCCATTACGTTGGGGCAAGTGGTAGGGAACCTGCTTTAAACAGGCTGGGAAGTACTGAGTGGCACAAAACAAAAAAGAGAGTTGAGGAATCCGTAGCTCTTATAGCCCAGGAATTACTTGGCCTTTATGCCGCCAGAGAAGTAGCTCCAGGCTTTGCATTTTCTCCGGACACGTTATGGCAACATGAATTGGAAGCCTCATTCCCTTATCTGGAAACGCCGGACCAGGCGGAGGCGATAGATGAGGTTAAAAAAGATATGGAGAAAATGAAACCCATGGACCGCCTCATCTGCGGTGATGTCGGTTATGGTAAAACTGAAGTGGCATTACGTGCTGCGTTTAAAGCAGTTATGGATAATAAACAGGTAGCTGTTTTAGTTCCCACTACGGTACTGGCACAACAACATTTCAATACCTTTAATCAGCGGTTGCAGGCCTTTCCTCTACGAGTAGAAATGCTAAGCCGGTTTTGTTCTACAGAGAAAGGGAAGGAAATCACTGATGGGTTAACTGATGGTAGCGTAGATATATGCATAGGCACTCACCGTTTGTTACAGAAAAATATAGTCCTCAAAGACCTGGGGCTGCTTATAATCGATGAAGAACAACGATTCGGAGTTGTACAAAAGGAAAAGTTAAAGCAAATCAGAAGTGAAGTGGATGTACTTACATTAAGTGCCACTCCCATTCCTCGTACACTTCATATGTCTCTAGCCGGAATTAAAGATATGAGTATTATGGAAACACCACCCGAAGAACGTTTGGCAATAAAAACTTATATCGGTGTCTACGATGAGACACTTATACGACAGGCACTACTAAGAGAACTGGAAAGAAATGGGCAGGCTTTTTTCGTTCATAATCGGGTTCATGATATTGCCGCTGTAGCTGCGAGGTTGGAATATTTCGTTCCTGAAGCAGCTATAAGCATAGCACATGGTCAGATGTCCGAAGATAAATTAGAAAAGGTTATTACGGAATTTGCTGCAGGCAAGAGTAATGTTCTGGTTACCACTACTATCATCCAACTGGGATTAGATATGCCCAATACTAACACATTGATCATTGATAATGCTGATAAATTTGGACTAACCCAGTTATACCAGCTAAGAGGGCGCATAGGACGTGGTACCAATCAGGCATATGCATATTTTCTTTACGACAGAGAAAAACAAATATCTCCACAGGCTCGTAAAAGATTAAGAACTATTTTTGAAGCTACTGAATTAGGTAGTGGCTTCGCCATTGCCATGAAAGACCTTGAAATCAGGGGGGCTGGAAACTTGCTTGGGGTCAAACAAAGTGGTCACATAGCTGCTATAGGTTTCGACCTTTATTGCCAGATGCTAGCAGATGCAGTTGAAGAACTAAAAACGGGGATTAGTAACGATAGACAAAGCTCTATTAATAAACCCGGAACAGTGCAACCACCGAGCATTGTTCTGCCGATTACCGCCTATATACCTGAAAAATATATTGCTAATCTGAATACGCGGTTAATCCTTTATAGCAGGCTGGCAAAAATTAGACGCCACGAAGATCTGGATAGTATTACACGGGAACTAAGAGACAGATTTGGCCCATTACCTGAACCAGCAAAGAATCTACTCTATGTAACCAGCATAAGAGTATCAGCCATTCAGGCTGAAGTAAATTCAATATCAACTCATAGAAGACATATCACTATTAAGTTATCCAATAAGGTAAATATACCTGCTGATAAATACCACAACAAGGCTATTAAAATAGGGGTAACTCAAATTAGCATTGATACCAGATTATTGGGAATACAATGGAAAAGCGTGCTGGAAAAAATATTACAGGATATCTCCAATCACGCTCAAACCATCGCTACTAGATAACTACAATAAAAGCCTGGGAAGCTTGAAATATGCGCCACTTTTCTGCATTAGCTATTTTTTACTTATAAAAAGGTAAAACTGCTTATTTTACAGCTAGTTTATTCGTCTTTTACCCCTTTATTCTTTATATAATCTACTGCTCCCTGTACAGTCTGTATCATCTCAGCATCATCATCAGATATTTCCAATTTTTTTCCCGGAACACTAAATTCTTCTTCAATCGCCGTGATAAGCTCCACCAGATCCAGTGAATCAGCATTCAGGTCATCAACAAGAGATGTTGACAGACTGACATCCTTTTCTTCAACGTCTAATTGTTCCATGATGACCTTCCTCATTCGCTCGAAAATAGTTGACATTTTTCCTCCTTAATCATCTTTCATTATCTGAGTTTACCACATGAAATTCACTAATTATCGATCCCAAAACACCATTAACTAATCGTGGTGATGAATCACCTCCATACATTTTAGCAATTTCAACTGCTTCATCGATAGCCACCTTAAATGGGGTATCTTTATTGAACAAAATCTCCCAAATGGCAATTCTCAATACACATCTATCAATAGCCGCCATCTGCATAACGGGAAAAGCCGAGGCAAACTGCTCAATGATATCATCAATTCTATGTCTGTTGTCTAAAACACCTTTTACAAGGTTTTCGACAAATCTGCGATTCGCTTTTGCTAATAATCCTCCTTCTATAAGATGGGCCATCACATCCTCAAAGCTATGATGTGTACGGTCAAGTTCATAAAGAAATTGTAATGCACTTATTCTAGCTTTCCGTCTCGAACTCATATCCAGTCGTTAGTCAGATATAAACATGTTACTTAATCATACAACGCTTTGTTTGCCTGAAATAGTAAATATCTCAGCATCAGGGTAGATCCTTTTAATTAATCCACTCAAAACCTTTCCGGGACCAATTTCATAGAAAGTTGAGACTCCTTTATCCCGTATATATTCAATAGAGGACTGCCATTGAATGCAACAGCGAAGTTGTTTCACCAGTTCTTCCCGTATTTCACTGATACCAACAAGTGGTTGAGCAGTCACATTAGCTACAACAGGGTAATTTGGAGTGCTTAAAGGTAACTTCGAAATAAGTTGTTGAAATTCAGCCATGACTGGTTCCATTAAAGAAGAATGAAAAGCTCCACTGACTCTTAGAGGAATGGCACGGCGTATTTTTTTCTCTTTGGCTAATTTACTTGCCTCATTTAAAGCATCAATAGCACCACTTATTACGATTTGTCCAGGGCAATTAATATTAGATATGTTACATCCGCTGTACAAACATATCTCTTCGATAAGGCCTAATTCTGTTCCAATAATAGCCAACATACCACCCTTATTTCGTTGCCCCGCTTCATACATCAATCTGCCTCTTTCTCTAACCAGTTTCAAAGCATCGTCAAATTCCAGTGCTCCGGCAGCTACCAATGCAGTATATTCACCAAGGCTGTGTCCGGCGAGAAATGAAGCTGTATTTAGCGCATCAACACTTTCCTGGGCATACTTCAAACAGGCAATGCTACAAGCCAAAATGGCCGGCTGGACATTCACGGTTTTTACAAGTTCTTCTTCAGGACCATTAAAACACAGTTGTGACAGAGAAAAACCCAATATATCATCCGCCTGGTAAAATACCTCTCGAGCTATTGGAGAACTCTGGTACAGATCAAAACCCATTCCAACCTCTTGAGATGCCTGACCGGGAAAGACATAAGCAACCTTTGCTGCTCCTGTCATCTGCTTATCTAGCCTTTTCCTGCAGTATCCTTTACTTCTATAACCTGTCTATTATTATAATATCCACAGGTAGAACAAGCATGATGTGCCAATTTTGGGCTATGACACTGAGGACATATATCCAATTCCGGAACTGTCACTCTGAGATGACTTCGCCTCTTTCCCTGGCGCGCTTTTCCATATTTCCTTTTTGGTAGAGCCATACTAAACAACCTCCTTATTTCCGATACAATCAGGCTTACATAGTGCCTTCATTGGTAGATTTAACAATGCGTACTCTCGTAGCAGTTCGCCAAGGTTAAGCATATTACGACCATCGATAGTATAACCATCAACTTCCTCAAACAATGGAATATCCTCAGACGTTCTCTGCAGATATATAGCTTCCTCTTCAATACGAAAACGTATAGGTTGTAGATATATATCTAGACAACGACTACAGGTAAGCTCCACTTCTACTTCAGCTTCACCCTGTATTATTATTCCTTTCCCAGTACGAGTTACCGTAATATATCCTTGAATTAAATCTCTATTTTTACTTTCAATTATTTCATTTATATCATAGCTACAGCTCGACCCAACAGGTTGTCCCAATAACTGAGCTAAATTGACGAAGCCTTTAAAAGGCTCACCGGTAAGATCTTCCGCCCTCATGATTGTAAATAAAAAACCTAGAAATCAGAACTCCACATAAAGTATAATAGCAAAGCGTGGAGGTTTCAAGTTTGAAGAATATCAAGAGTTTTAAATCTATAGTTAGCAATAGTATAGATCAACAAAATAAAGATCTAACCGAATTAAGCCATAAAATACATGATAATCCCGAACTTGGCTTTAAAGAGTATAAGGCAGTCTCCTGGTTAACAACTTATCTTAAAGACAATGGATTTCAGATAGAAACGGGTATTGCCGGGTTAGCTACTGCCTTCAAGGCTAAATACGGTCGAGGTAAACCACATATTGCAGTTATCGCCGAGTATGATGCCTTACCTATATTAGGTCACGCTTGTGGTCATAATATTATAGCAACCTCAGCTATAGGAGCCGGTATTGCTGCTAAAGCTGCCGTGGATGCTTTTGGCGGTAGCCTTTTCGTTATAGGCTGCCCTGCGGAAGAAATATTCGGTGGCAAGATAGATATGGTTAAAGCATCAGCTTTTAATGACCTGGATCTTGCTATGATGGTGCATCCAACTGCAGTTAACAGAGCGACAATACTTGCACTGGCACTAAACAATCTTGAAGTCGAATTCTTTGGTAAACCAGCACATGCCGCTGCTCATCCCCATAAAGGTATAAATGCCCTTGATGCTATGATTTTATCTTTTAATAATATTAACTCGCTGCGGCAGCACATAAGAGAAGATAGCCGCATCCATGGAATTATCACCGATGGAGGTGAAGCCCCTAATATAATACCAGCACATAGTGCCGGCATATTTATCATACGAAGTATGGATAATATATACCTCGAAGAATTAAAGCTTAAAGTAGTAAACTGCTTTAAGGCAGCAGCAACAGCCACTGGCGCCAGGTTGGAGTACAAATGGGAAGATAAAATGTATGCTTCCATGAAAAATAATTTAACCCTGGCTGGATTATTCGATAAAAATATGAGGGCACTTGGACGTAAAATGGAGGATCTGAAACCAAGTTACGTAATTGGCAGTACCGATATGGGAAATGTGAGCCAGATAGTACCGAGTATACATGCAACAGTATCAATAGCTCCAGCAGATATTGCAATTCATACCACTGAATTTGCCAATGCTGCCGTATCCGAAGCTGGAACCAAAGGTTTACTTGATGCTGCTAAAGGTATGGCAATGACTATTGTCGATATCTTAAGTGACCAGAAAACTATTGAAATAATTAAACAGGAATTCAAAAGCAGCCAGTCTTAATCATGTGTAAATAATAATTATTTCAAACTGAGATGAAAAAAATGATACAATACTTACTTCAGTTACGATCTGTTCACTATAATGGAAATCCAGTTATAACCTTACCGAAAATAGTATTCTATAGTAATTCAATGTAATTACCACTAACCTGAGCAGGAGATATGGCTATGCAGCTTGAACCTATAAAGGATACTGAGTATTTACAAAAACTAATTGATGATGGTTATACCATTGATGGACCCAGACAAAACACAGACCGAGACCTGTCAGCTATTAAAGCTTTCATACGAAAGGGGCTTGTTTTTTCTCCGGAAGAATGGCTGGTAAAACAGGGATATCAGTTTATTGAGCCAAATACCTTTACCAAAGGCTTCCGTATTGCCTATAAACTGATAGATGACTTCCCTGACGAGCTTTTTAAATCGAATTACAGTCTTTTTAAAAAGGGCAGTGGTATACCTTTGTATTTAAAAGTCGAGGTTAAGGCAGAAAAGGAATAACAGGTATATATAGTTATGTCATTTATAGATTTAGTTGCCATGAAAGCCGGAAATCTGTTAAAGAATATACTGCTGTAACGGTAAAAGGATTATACTATACACATGAAGGTAATATTTTTAAGTAATGTTAAAGGCATAGGAAAAGCTGGTGAGTTAAAAGAAGTAAGCAACGGTTATGCAAAGAATTTTCTCATACGCAATGGTTTAGCCTTACCAGCTACAACATCTGCCATTAAACAGGCAGAGTTGAAAATTAAAAACGAAGGTATCTCAAGAGAGCTTGATCGTGAGGAGTTAGCCAGGATTTCAGGACAGATAGATGGGCAAACACTTCATTTTACAGCTCGGTCAGGGGCCGGTGAACGACTCTTTGGTTCCATAACTGCTTCAGCAATAGCCGAGGAATTGAGTCAAGTTATAGGTTCATCAATTGATAAAAGAAAGATAGTCCTGGATAAAGCCTTACGCGAGATGGGGAGCCACCAGGTAACGGTCAGGTTAAGTAAAGAATTTGAACCTTCCATCACCGTGGTTATTGAGCAAGAGAAGGTTTAGTACATGGCTCAGGAAAAAACACTTCCGCAGGATGT
>Ga0272441_10004626_pt1 | contig 24674 bp, 22 predicted proteins | sample SSMProp6N_FD_193582 | JGI IMG/M metagenome (GOLD analysis project Ga0272441, IMG submission 193582) | Marine sediment archaeal communities from Little Sippewissett salt marsh, Falmouth, MA, United States - SSM-Prop-6N | ecosystem: Environmental > Aquatic > Marine > Wetlands > Sediment ...
GCCAGGGCTGACTTCGGAGCAGAGATGGAGGCATACTGGAAGAGGCAGTTTGGGTTCAGCCGAAGTGAGGACGCAAAAGGAATAGCTGTGCTGCAAACGGGAGCAGGAAGATGATCGAAATGGTGCATGTACTACTCCGGCTCACTGAGACCCAGGATGCAGTCAGACGTGCACAGGCTCTCCTGGTGAAGATGCCGGACGACCGGGCAATCATCTCGACGCTCGAGTCGCTGCAGAAGAGAGCTGCGAAACTGGAGGACGCCTTTGTGCACGCTTCAGCAGCGATGGGGCTCGAAGTGTGTGCGTACCGGATTGTCCCAGAGGACCTTGAGCGGTATCCAATACGATCTCTTGGACAGGCCCTTGAGTCATTCCAGAAGTGGTTTTCGACCCTCTATGATGCGCTGCGGAACGGGCCGAAGGTCAGAGCGAAGCTTGCACCTGAGACCCTCGAGGAGTCTGCGCTGGACTTCGCATTCAGCTTTACTGGCTCACTCGGCATTGCGATGACAGTGCCAAGCGAGAAGCAGCTCTTCTTGAGTGATCTGGAGAGAGCGATGGTCAAGACCACCGAGATGCTCCACGCCGATGACTTGGATGCGATACATGGATTCTCCGATGAGTTGGGACGGGCGGCTGTTCAAGCGTTCTACGGTTGGCTGGAGATCCACGAGGCGTCGAGCGCGGGAGCGCGCATTCAGTGGCTACGCGGGCAGCAGGAGATTGCCTCCGTGCGTGCTGACGTGTCACGCGTGCACAAGGTCGCGCAGCTGATTCGAGAAACGGCAGCTCCTGACGTAACGGTCGTTTCCGTGAGTGGACTGCTGGTCGGGGCAGACACGAACAAGCACACATTCCACATGGTCTTCAAGGATGCGGATGAGTTGCGAGGGACGATGTCCGAAAGCATCGGGATGGAGGAGACCGTGGAGTTGCCACAGCACTACAGGGCGAAGATTGAGAAGACGTCGGTCGCCAATCCCGCGACTGGTCAAACGAAGGACACGTACCATCTTCTGGAGCTCCACAGGATCGATCAAGGGTAGAAACTCCTGGAATGCAATGGTTGTCTCTGCTGCATTGGTCAAGGAGGCTGTGGTGCTGTTGTAGATCGAGGGACACATACCTTATTTCGACGCGGAATTGTTGTGGGTCCGGCTCACATCTTGCTTCCTGAGCTCAGACTTCGAGCTTCTCCGCGCATCTTGCGCGGATCACGACGAGGGCTTCGTCGTCGCAAACCGTTTGCCGTCTTCGGCGCAGAGCATCTGCGCGACTTCGCGGCCGGCCATCGCGGCGCCCGGTAGGCCGCCGGGGGCCGAGGTCACGCATCGCAGCACTGGGTTCTAGCTGATCCTCTCTGCGTTGTGTGCTGCGCTGCAAGATCCGACCCTCGCCCTTCTGATCCTCTACTCGACGGAGGCCGACGAACAGGATTCGCCCCACCGGTCGCGAACGGACTTCACGCGGCACGCGTCGTCTCCGTGATGTCATATGGACGCTCCTTCTCACTTGTCTCAACAGCTCCCTGGCTCCAGCACGGGCCATGCACTCGTGAGGAACGCACCCCGTCCCGGATTGCCTAGCTGCCGTCATTCGCCGGTGTGGGTCTCAGGAGTTCGGGGGACACAATACCGAACTCGCAGATTTCGGCCCTGGCTTCCTTGGAAGGTGGCGACGTCCGGTGAACTTCTCAAGGTGCTCAAGGAAGGATTCGGTTCCGAGTGGCCGGCCAGTAACGAGTGGTCAGTGAGCTGTGCCTTGCTGTGCCCCGCGTGTCCTGCGGACACGTCACAGAACCTGTGGTTCTGCTGGGGCGAATCTGCGTGGCTCATGTCCCTGTCCTGCACCAACCGCCCACGTGTAGTGCTTGTGGCAATCGAACGCGAACCACCGTAATTCCGGGGACACAATACTAAACTCGTCACCGAACCGAGAGGATGCCAACCGCTTGCTGACGCGAAGCTCGGCCTACTCCTCCGCGACGATCTCCATCACCCGACCCACTTCGCCCGTCTCGAGGCGCACCTTGATCCCGTGGGGATGGGTCGAAGACTTCGTCATGATGGCCTGCACCACGCCTCTTGCAGGTTGACCCGATCCCCACCCCCACCCTGCCCTCCCCCGTCACCGAGGGGGAGGGAGAGCCCCGAGCGAAGCTTCCGCAGCAGCTCAGCGTCAGTGGCGTTCAGCACTCACGGGCTCGGAACTCGAGGGCCGCATCCTGGACATCATATATGCGCGCGCGTATAATAGTGTGTGCATACTGCCCCAGGGAGGCGAGACGTGTCCCTCGAATACGCAATCCTCGGATTCCTCGAGGTCGGACCGAAGACGGGCTACGACCTGAAGCAGCGATTCGACCGATCTGTTTCCGGGTTCTGGTACGCAGACCAGAGCCGTATCTACCGGACACTCGACAAGCTCAGAGAACGGGGTTGGGTCAGCCAAGAGGTTGTTGCACAGGCGAAACGACCGGACCGGAAGCCGTACAGCCTCACCGATGCGGGCCGTGAGGCGTTCTACCGATGGATGGAGGCTCCTGAATCCGGCTCACCGACACGGAACGCGTTTCTCGTGCAGTTGTTCTTCGCGGGTTTGCTCAGCGACGAAGAGGCGATCCGGCTACTCGAGGCCAAGCGCGGTCGCGTTCTGCAAACGCTCGCCTCGTATCCCAAGCGATACCGGATGGCTCCCGAATACGAGCACGACGAGCCTGAACGTGTCGACTTCTTCCACTGGCTGACGCTCGACTCGGCCGTCTGCATGCGCTACGCATTTCTGGACTGGATCGACAGAGCGATCGATCGGATCCGGACGCACGAATACGAGAAGGGACGGGAGGGGGCGGTGACCCGCTGGCCGCCTTATCGGGACCCGCGCGAAACGGACTCGTGAAGCAGGAGTCGCACTCGTGGTCAAAGGGACAGGAGAGAAGCATGGCCAAACTCAGAAACGCGTCGAGCACGAGTCTCTGCGTGCTCATCGGCATCATCACGGTTGTCCTGTTCGCCGTTCTATCATCTGCTTCATTGGATGCCGGGACTCCTGAAGATCAGATCAGAGAGAAACTCGCAGCCGCGGGACTGACGTCCGTGCCGAGCAATGTCATCGAGACGCTCTCTACGTTGGAGAAGATCGATGACTATCCCGTCTACACGATGACCTACTATGGCCCATACATCTCGACGTCCGAGCTCTGGGCCGAGTACGGCACATCGGAAGCGGATCGGGCCATCTGGGGATGTTCGCTCTTCGCTGCACTCGGAGACCCCGCTACCCCCATGCTGGGCCGCAACTTCGATTGGGAGTACAGCCCGCTGCTGGTTGTCTTCCTCGTCCCCGAGGTCGGGAACCGGTCGGTCATGACCGTCGACATCGCCTACCTGGTTGCCGAGGATCTGTTTGACTGCCTGGACCAAGCTACCGCCGCGGATCTTCTTCCCCTCTTGAATGCACCGTTCCTGACAGTGTTCGATGGGATGAACGAGCACGGACTCGCGATTGGCATGGCGTCGGTTGACTACGAATGCGACTATCCGAGCGACCCTGACAAGCGGGACGTGGGGGACATGGCGCTCATGCGCGAGGTACTCGAAGCGAACGCCACCGTGGTCGAAGCCATCGCATTCCTGGAGGGAATCAACCCTGTGAGCCAAGGTGGCCCGAACATGCACTACCTCGTTGCGGACACGACACCGGCGGCCGCCCTCATCGAGTACCACAACGGGGAGAGGTACGTCTTCCGCAGCAGCGTGGAGACTCCGTGGCAGCTGGGGACGAACTTCCCGGTAGCACTTACGGGCGGAAGCCCCGCGGGGGAGTGCTGGCGCTACGATCAGATCGAATCGGCACTTCGCGATCGAGGCGGCGCAATGTCCGCAGCCGAAGCCGCTGAGCTGCTCCAAGCGGTGTCGACGCCGATGACGCGCTGGTCGATTGTCTACGATCTCCTGAAGCTGGACATGCACTTGGTGGTCGAACGGGACACGGCGAAGGCGTACACCTTCTGGCTCGATGATGCGTCGGACTAGCTGCCGAGTTCGGGGGACACAATACCTAACTCGATGGCTTCGGGCCGCGCTTCGTTGGGCGAAGCGTGTGGCCGCAACCGCCGAGTTCGGGGGACACAGTACCTAACTCGATGGCTTCGGGCCGCGCTTCGTTGGGCGAAGCGTGTGGCCGCGACGTTCGACGAGCGCGTCGTCTTCGAGGCGTTCGACACCTCGGACCGTGCCACCTTCTCGAGTCGGGCACTTCCGACGCCCTGTTCATCGGCGGCAAAGAGGCCCGCGCCGGCCCGCCGTCCAGTGAATTCGGGGGACACATACCTTATCTCCTTCACGAGTTGTGGTTTGTGTCCCCCGGTGCACCCCCGGTCCTACCACGTCGCGATGTCATCGAACCACAACACGAGCGAATCGCCGGCCCCTGCGGCATCCGGCCCCGCGCTCCCGACGATGACAGTTGTGCCATCTGCGAGGATTGCCGATCCCAAGAGGGACACTTGCTCGTATTGGTCTCGACCGAAGGTCCGCTGCCACAGCAGATCTCCATCCTGATCGGTTTTCACAAGGAGGCCTGCGTGGTAGTTCAGCAAGCCGTAGCGGCCGACATGCGTGTCTCCGAGCATCAAGTAGCCATCATCAAGCTCGACCATGTCCCAGAAGGTGTTTCCGATGGCCTCGTCGCCAACCACCTTGAACCAGACCTCAGTTCCGTCTGACTCGAGCTTCAAGAGGCGAGCGGTCGGTGCTCCGCTCCCCATCGACTCAATGCAGCAGACGACGATGTGCCCATCGGTGGACAGAATCAGGTCCGTACTGCTGTCTCGCGTTCCCGGATTCCACGTCTTCCACCACTCGAGGTTCCCGGCTGCATCCATCCGCGCGACGAGGATGTCTCGTTCATCCCAGTTGTCCGGTGCTTCCCATCCACAGATGACGAATCCACCATCCGGCGTCTGCTCAATGGCTTGTCCGAGGTAGAGCACGCCCTCGCCGTAGGTTTGGGACCAGAGCTCGTTTCCGTCCTCATCTGTTCGGATGAGAAGCAGATCTGACTGAAACCCGCCTCTGGTCATGAACCGGTCGACCTGAGACCCCAGGATCACGAGGCCGCCGTCCGATGTTTGACGGACCTTGCTGACGTGATTGCCGCCGTCTCGCTCGAAGACGCGCCGCCAGATCTCGTTGCCGGACCCGTCGATCCTGACGACGAAGATGTCTCCTTCGTTCGGTGCTCGCGGTACATCGATCTCTCCGACAAGCGCGAACTCATCATCGGCGACCTGAACGATCGATGTGAAGTGGGAGTCGAGTCCTTCACCGTAGTCCCGTTCCCAAAGGATGGTCCCCGAGGCATCCATGCGCGTCGCCCTTGCCTGCCCCGGAACCACTCGGTGCGATGGGCCAGAGTTGTTGGCGATGCCTGTGATGAGCAGACCGCCGTCGGCGAGTGCGAGAACGTCATAGGCGCTGTCGAACAGATCTCCACCGAATGTCTTGATCTGTGACGCTTCGGCCTGCGGAATGTGCTCCGCCTGGCCGAGAACGAGAGCGGACGTAATCCACGCGATACAGAGGATCATGACGAAGGTGTGGGTGCGTTTCTGCAGTCGAAGCACTGGTTCCTCCTTCGATGATTGCGGTTCCTGCGCAGTGAGGCGGAGGCTCATTGTGCCCGCAGATCTTCGTAGGGCGGCCACTGCGTGATGGCTCCCTCGCGCCCCTTGGTGTATTCCTTTCGACGAATCCGGTCGATCGCGCCATCGATCCACTCGATGTGCGCATAGTCAAGCCAAATGGCCGAGTCGAGTGTCAGCCAGTGGAAGAAGTCGACTCGCTCCGGCTCGTCGTGTTCGTACGGCTCACCCAAGCGGTACAGCTCGGGGTACGAGGACAGAGCATCGACAAGTCTCCTCCGCTTGGCCTGGAGCAGTCGAATCGCCTCGTCATCATTCACCAAGCCGGCGAAGAAGAGCTGGACAAGGAAGGCATTACGAAGTGGAGGGCCGATCGGATGTTCTTCCATCCATCGATGGAACGCCTCTCGGCCCGCCTCGGTGATCGTGTGGAGCTTCTTGGCTGGCCGATTGGCTTGAGGGATGACCTCCTGACGAGCCCACCCTCGCTCCCGAAGCCTGTCGAGTGTTCGGTAGATGCGGCTTTGGTCAGCATGCCAGAAGCCCGAGACGGATCGGTCGAACCGCTGCTTTAGGTCGTAGCCCGTCTTCGGCCCGATCTCGAGAAAGCCGAGGACGACGTACTCTATGGACATCGACAACTCCTTGGTTGGAAGCTGAACTCAGGCGCATATTATATGCCAACGCATATATATGCAAGCGCGACATCGGAAGCCGCTGCACGAAGAAGGAGAGATGTGGCGTGGGATACGGGATCAATGGAGTTCGGCAGAGTTCGGGGGACACAGTACCTAACTCGATGGCTTCGGGCCGCGCTTCGTTGGGCGAAGCGTGGATAGATCGAGGGACACATACCTTATTTCGCCGCGGAATCGCCATGCGCCCGGCCTCACATCTTGCTTCTTGACCTCGGGTTTCCGCTGCTCACGCGTCGGGGCGTGTGGCTACGAACCGCTTGCCGTCTCTTGTGCACAGCATCTGCGCGACTTCGCGGCTGGCCATCGCGGTGCCGGTGGGCCGCCGGGGGCCGAGGTCACGTATCGCAACACGGGGTTCTAGCTGATCCTCTCTGCGTTGTGTGCTGCGCTGCAAGATCCGACCCTCGCCCTTCTGATCCTCTACTCGACGGAGGCCACTGCGATGGCGTGTGTGCCGTTGATGCGACCGAAGACACTGCCGTCGTCGGCCGTCAGGTACTCTCTCTGGAGATCCGCCGCAGCGTGGTGCGCAACGAGCCGAAGCCCCCGATGGGCGAGGAAGGTCTCGATCTCGCCTTCTTCGATGCCGAACGTCCACCCCTCTCCCGCCCTGGAGACTCTCCGGAAGATCTCCTTCTCGCCGTAGTACCTGTTCTCTCGCCTGAGGACGGACCCGTAGATGTAGTCAAACGCGACGCGGCTTCCTGCGCCGCTGCCTCGAATGAAAGCAAGCGTGCTATCAACGGCTTCTGCCTTGAGGTACATCGTTACGCCTTCCCACAAATAGAGGCTTCCTTGGCCTTTCTCATAGCCCGCAGCGAGCAGAGCCTCGGACAGGCTCTGCCGGTTGAAGTCGATCGGCACGAAGACCAGTTCTTCGGGAAGCGGGATCCCTTTCCGCGTGAGGATCTCTAGCTTCGGGCGCTGAGTGGTCCGGATATCGAGCTCGAACACCTTCGTCGCGTGATTCCTGCTGCTGAACCGAAGCGCTCGGGTGTCCATGCCGGCGCCAAGCAGCACGATCTGCGGCCATCCATCGTCCAACGCGCTGACGAACAACTCATCGAGCAGCCGGGTTCGTGCCATGACATACTCGTAGATGCCCGGCGGCGCGATCCGACGGAAGAAGAACTTCCTCAGCGCCGGCACGCGAAGGATGGCCTTCGCGAACGCCGGCAGGAAGATCCTGGCCAGGTGGTCCGGTCCGCGGAAGCCCTCGTCTCTTTCGCAGTTCGCGCCCGCCCGCGAGAAGCACGTATAGCCCGCAGTCGCGGAGAAGTTGCGGTCAACTCTGCGTTCTGTCATCGTGCTTCGCCTCCAGCCGCCAGAGCAAGTCGATCGGTAGTGCATGGAGGTCCCGGCCCAACGGGAGGGATTCGCCGCCGGTGTAGAGTACCACTCCGCGGCAGAATCGATCTCCCGCGAGATCGCGGAGCAGCTCGAGTCCTCGTACGTCTTCGTCTCGGACACGACGGGCTGCCTTCACCTCGATCCCTACGATGTCGCCGGACGGGCTCTCCAAGACCAGGTCGACCTCCACGTTGTTGTGCGTGCGGAAATGATACATCGCCGGACGGATTCGGCTCCACGTGGAGTTCGGGGGACACAATACCTAACTCGATGGCTTCGGGCCGCGCTTCGTTGGGCGAAGCGTGTGGCCGCGACGTTCGACGAGCGCGTCGTCTTCGAGACGTTCGACACCTCGGACCGTGCCACCTTCTCGAGTCGGGCACTTCCGACGCCCTGTTCATCGGCGGCAAAGAGGTCTGCGCCGGCCCGCCGTCCAGTTACGAGAAGCTGAAGGGCTGATCGAGACGCGGCTGAAGAAGCCGCAGCCGTCGACCGAGCCGCTCGTGGGTCAAGGATGTTGCGTCGCAAGGTCTGCCCCTCGCGTCTCCGCATGTGCTGGTTGACGCGTGGAGACAACTGCCCCATCAGTAGGGAGTACGCGGGGAACAAGGGCCTGACCGCGACTCGTTGGTTTGCCCGCGCGCCGCCTCGAAGATAGGCTTGCGCAAGTCCCGAGCGAGGTACCGCGCAACAAGTGGAGCTACTGCGGCTGCCTCAAGCGATGAGCGCCGCGCGCTGCGGTGCGTTTGCCCGACAGACAGGGCCCGCTGACGATTCGATCGCCGGCCAAGGGAAGCCGAAGCTGTGGAGGTACGACCATGAAATCGCGCATGTCCCCGGCATGGTGGCCGGCCCTGGCTGTCGCTTCCCCCGTCCTCGTCCCGCTGCTTGCCGTCCGGAATCGTCGGTTCCAGACCAACCGCAGCCGCGCCACCGAGCGGAATCGGGACCGCATAGCTCATGCCGTTCCGCTGGAGATGCCGGGATTGGACACTCTGGAGCTGACGGTGTTGGTGGAGTGGAAGGCGAAGCCTGGTTTCCTCGGCGATTCGGGGGTGTCCTACGTGCTCACAAGCCAGCTGGGCTCGCTAACGTACGACATCGGCTACGGCCCGGCGACCCCGACGCTTTCGCACAACGCGGCGAAACTTGGCTTTCACACGGACCAAGTGGACGCAGTAGCAATCTCTCATCTGCATGGCGATCACATGGGCGGGATGCCCGCCGCACAATCCCGTGTGATCACCGTGCCCAGCGAGCTGATGCCGTCACACGCGAAGCCCTGCTACCTGCCCGATCGGGGTGAGGCGAGCGGCTTCGAGGCCGTGCAGGTCGAAGGTCCGCAAATGCTGGCGGCGGGCATCGCCTCGACGGGCCCGCTGGCCCGAAGCCTATTCATGCTTGGCTATACGGAGGAACAGGCGCTGCTGGCTCGCGTCCACGGCAAGGGACTCGTGGTCATCACCGGGTGCGGCCATCCGACCGTTGAGGTGATTCTGAAGATGGTCGGGCGCCTCTCCGATGAGCCCATCTACGCCATCGCGGGCGGCCTCCACTTCCCGATCACCGCAGGGAGAGGCAACCGCGCCGGCATCCAATTCCAGATGATGATGGGCACCGGCAAGCCTCCGTGGCGACGGATGACGGACGCCGATTTGGATCGAACCATCGAAACGATCAACGCGGCGGGGCCTCAGCGGGTTCTTCTATCGGGGCACGACACCTGCGACCACGCTCTCGGTCGGCTGGCGAGGGAACTGCAAGCCGAGACCGAAGTGCTCGAAGCCGGCGCGGCCTACCGCTTCTGATCCCGAAGAGCCGAGCAGGCTCTCCAGTGGACGTTACTCAACCAAGGTACCCGGGACCTCTCCCCAGAGGCACGATAGTTCGCTCTGGAGCTTCTCTATGAGCGCAGGAACCCTAACAATCAGGTCCTGACCCCGACGAGACGGAGACTGGAGATAGGGTATGTGCCCCCCCGAACTCCCCGAACTCGTGTGTCCCCCGAACTCGAACTCGGGTATGTGTCCCCCGAACTCCCTCTCGATGCTCGGCTACACGCTTGACCGCGTCTTCAATCCCAGACTGAGGGATTCGTAGCGATCGCTGAGAGGGAAGGGGTCAAGTCTTGTTCTTTGACCTTTTGAGCGGAGGATAGCCATGTCTGCTCGGAGCATGAGCGGACTTCTCGGCGCTTCAGCGAGCAAGCCTTGCGCCGTTCCGACCCCGGGAGCATCAAGGATCAAGACTTGACCCCACTCAATTAGGGGATGAGTCGTTCATCAGCCGTTTCGAGGATTTGCCTGGCCGAGGGTTCAAGAAGCGCAAGCCGCGGCCAGGAGATAGGGGGGGGCGATCCCACCCCATGTGGAGATGCTGCCGAGACGGGCGAACGACACGCCGCACACCCAGGAACCCGACGACGCGGAGCGTCGATGGCTGATAGGAAGGCGGGGTTCCTCATGCAAAAACTACTCGAATCCCATGGTAGATGGCCCAGTATCTCGTTGCCACATGATACTAAACAGAGTAGGCTGCTAACATGAGCGATCGCAACCCAAGCACAGAGACAGCCATTCCTCAGAGGATCGAGAAGAGGGAGTGGGTCAGGACTGTGGGGAGGTGCCTTCGCTACGTGACGATCCGCAGTATCGTTGTGTTCCTGACCGTTCTCGTCGGCGTCTATGCCGCCATCTGGGTCACCAACTTGGGAGGGTTCGCCGACGCGCAACGCAAGAAGGACATCGAATACGGCGTGAGAATGGCGCTGGCCAACGCGGAGGATTGGTACTGGACCCTACCGACAGACGAGCGGGAGGCGCGTTTCCAGGTTGTGTTTGATGCTGCCTGCGACGCAGCCGATCTGGGCCAGCCATTCTTCCTGCGAAGTTTCCGCTACTTCCGCAACGCGCTCACGTTCTCGCTCGGCAAGACCGTACGGATGACGGGCTTCGGAGGCACCAATGTCGTGCGCGAGATCCTGTGGAGGGGACTGCCGCTGACCCTGCTCCTGTTCGGCGCGGCGAACATTCTCACCTTCTTCGGCAGCCTGTTTATCGCCCTGCGCCTGTCCCGGCGTTACGGGAGCTTCCTCGATCGCGCGGCCACCCTGCTTGTTCCCGCCTTTGCTGCACCACCTTGGTTTCACGGCATCTTCCTCATCCTGATCTTTGCTTCGATCGCCAAGGTTCTCCCGTTCGGAGGCATCGTCGGCGTCCCGCTTCCTGAGACGACGTTCGGCTACGCGTTGAGCCTCCTCAAGCACATGATCCTCCCGGTATCGGCGTTGGTGCTCGGGACGATGCCGTACGCCATCTACGCCAATCGCTCGTTGTTCATGATCCATTCGAGCGACGACTACGTCGAGCTGGCGATGGCCAAGGGCCTCGGGTCACGGAGGCTCCACAACCGCTACATCCTCCGCCCCGTCCTCCCGCCGATCCTCACCAATTTCGCGTTGATTGCGATCGTGTCATGGCAAGGGGTGATTCTGACGGAGTACATTTTCAACTGGCCCGGTCTCGGCAAGGTGCTGATCGAAGCGATCCGATCTTACGAAGTCGCCGTTGTCATTGGCGCGGTCACGATGTTCGCGTATCTGTTGGGGGCGAGCATTCTTCTCCTCGACGTCCTGTATGTTCTCGTCGACCCGCGGGTGACGCTCGGAACAGGCGGGAAGAGGTGATGGAAGCGTTCGGCCGCGTGTGGACCATGATTCGGCGCTACCCAACGATCGCAGTATCCCTGTTCATCATCTTCGTGCTTGTCGGTATCAGTCTCTACGCGATAATCTGCATCCCGCTCCCCGAGGCGGTTGCGTTGTGGAGAGGGCGTGATCAGGTGTGGAGGTACACACCTCGGTGCGCTCAGCCTGCGTGGACGAATCTCTTCCGTCGCGAGAAACTGCCGAAGACGATCATCCTTCGCTTGGATGATGTCGAGAGCACCGAGGAGGCGCTCAGCGCGGCGACGTGGCGCGAGACGACCCTCTTGACCTTTGACTACAGGACGCCGAGATACCCGAGCGAGGTGAAATTCTTCTACGACGTCCGCTACGACACGAAGCGGCCGCTTCTGACTCTGACGTGGATCAAGCCCGACGGGGGTGAAACGGAGCTCTTGCGGACCGCCGCGCACGGAGGGCCTGCGCGAATGGAGATCGATCCGAGCGAAGCCTTCGAACCGTCGCGGCAGGCCGAATCCGACATCGATGGAGAGAGCCAAGATCCAGGAGCGGCGCAAGGTGAATATGCGCTGCGCGTTCAGGTGCTGACGTTCGAAGAAGTCGGATTCTCCCTCACCGGACAGCTCGTCGTCTACGGCGGCGTCTACGGAATCGCCGGAACGGACAATGAGAGACGCAATCTCACGATCGCTCTTCTGTGGGGCACACCGATCGCTCTGATGTTTGGCCTTCTCGCGGCGACCGGGACGACGTTGTTCGGGTTCGTCCTTGCAGCGATTGCGGCGTGGTACGGCGGATGGGTCGACGCAACGATACAGAGACTCACCGAGGTGAGCATGATGATCCCATTCCTGCCAACCATCCTGATGGTGGGATGGTTCTTCTCCAAGAGCATCTGGGTGCTGTTGGGATTCATCGTCGGGTTCAGCATCCTTACCGGGCGGCTCAAGTCCTATCGCGCGATGTTTCTCCAGCTTGTGCACTCCGAGTACATTGAAGCCGCTCGAGCATACGGCGCGAGCAACACACGAATCATCTTCCGCTACATGGTCCCTCGCGTCTTCCCGACCGTACTTCCGCATCTCATCCTGGGGATCCCGCTGTTCGTCTTTCTTGAGACGTCGCTCGCGTTCCTGGGAATCACAGATCCGGGGCTCCTCACGTGGGGCATGGTCCTGAGCGAGGCTCGCGAAGCCCTGTACATGGGACACTACTACTGGGTCCTCGGACCGGCGTTCCTGTTGCTCCTGACCGGCATGTCGTTCTCGATGCTCGGCTACACGCTTGACCGCGTCTTCAATCCCAAACTGAGGGATTCGTAACGATCGCTGAGAGGGAAGGGGCCAAGTCTTGTTCCTTGACCTTCTGAGCGAAGGATAGCCATGTTTGCTCGGAGCATGAGCGGACTTCTCGGCGCTTCAGCGAGCAAGCCTTGCGCCGTTCCGACGCCCGAGAGCACCAAGGATCAAGACTTGACCCACTTCTTTCCAGCCTCCTCCGCATGCGACTGAGTCGGCGTATAATGCCTGCTCCCATCCGAACTCCTCGATGCCGGAGGTAGAGACATGAGTGGAGAGGCAAGCCACGAAGAACGAGCCAAGGCGATCTTCGGTGAACGCGCAGATCTGTACACCACCAGCGCAGCCCACACCGATCGAGCGGTTCTCGACCGGTTGGTCGAGATCGCCGAGCCAAAGAGCGATTGGCGCGTCCTCGACATTGGCACGGGCACCGGGCACACGGCCCTGGCACTCGCGCCGCACGTCCGCGAGGTCGTCGGTCTCGACCTGACCGAGGAGATGCTTCGCGAAGCACGCAAGCTGGCACAGGAGAGGGGCGTCGACAACGTGACGTTCCATGCGGCGGACGTGCACCTACTCCCGCGCGAACTCGACGCGTCGTTCGATCTGGTCACATGTCGTCGTGCCGCCCATCACTTCAGCGACATCGATCGTGCGCTGGCCGAGATGGTTCGCACACTTCGTCCGGGTGGGATGCTGCTGATCGACGATCGGAGCGTCCCGGAAGACGACTGGATCGACGAGACGATGCATCGGCTCGACTGTCTACACGATGAATCACACGTGCGTCAGTATCGGGCCAGTCGCTGGCGTGTACTGCTGGAGAAGGCCGGGCTTTCCGTTGAGGTTGCCGAGCCGTACACGAAGCATCGCCCAGTGGCAGCGCTGACCGATCGCGTATCGCCGGAGAACGTGGCGAAGATCCACGCCATTCTCGACGGCCTGTCGGCGGACGAGCGGTCGAAGCTGCGACTCGAAGCCGTAGACGGCGAGGATCGATCGACCCACTGGTACCTCATGGTCGCGGCGCGCAAGCCGTGACGAGACCGCGCCAACGCAAAGGTTATCTCGAAGTCAGGTGCAAAGAACTGGGAGACACCCACCCTGTTCCGGCGCGCAATCGTCGCGCTAAGGGCCCATCCTACTTGTGCGGCGGGCATTCGCTCCCTACACGTCGAGCTTCGTGGTCGCAAACCGTCTTCCATCTCCTGCACAGACCATCTGCGCCACTTCGCGGCCGGCCATCGCGGCGCTCGGGAGGCCGCCGGGCGGCACGGTCCACATGCTGGCGATGTAGAGGCTGTCCAGCCCGGGAACGGTCTTCCGAACGTACCCATACTTGCGTGGAAGCCAGGTGAAAGCATCCACCTCATGAACATGCCCTTCCCGTTGCCGTTGTAGCGCTCGAACGTCGGCGGGCTGGCGACGTCGGCCACTTCGATCGTGTCCTTGAATCCGGCGAGATACGTTCTTCATCATGGAGGATTGGCGCGTTCTCAACGCCACGCGTAGCCTCGCGTCAACCCTTCACGTCGACGTCCTTCGTTCAGTGGATGATGCCGCTCTTGTCGCGCTGTCAGGGGGTCGATTTCGTACGATTGCCGCCATGGAATGCAGTGGGCTAGCGAGGCTTCGGAGACAGGATCTGCAAGTGGCAGCGCGGATGTGTGCACACGCGTTCGAGGAAGAGCCGCACACGGTGTACTTCTTCGCGGACGAGGAGCGAAGATCACGCGACTCCGTCGAGTTCTTCCGGATGCGGATCCGCTACGGCCTCCGATACGGCGAAGTCCGCGTAACGTCGACTGACCTTGAAGGAATTGCGGTTTGGCTCCCCGCTGAGCGCGCGGCGATGACGATGTGGGGACAGATCCGTTCGGGTGGGATGGGGCTCTACCGCGCCGTGGGGAAGGATGCTGTGGCGCGGATGACGCACGTTGCCGAACACAACGAGCGGCTTCGTCGACAGCACTTGTCTGGCCGTCACTGGTTTCTCAGCATCCTCGCGGTCGATCCCGAGCACCGGCACCGCGGGCATGCCTCGAAGCTCCTGCGTGCGATGCTCGATCGCCTCGACCGCGATCGGATTTCCTGCTATGCGGAGACGACCCAATCGGACGTGCTGCCTTTCTATGAGCGCCACGGATTCGAGATCGGTGCCGAGTCCACTGTCCCCGGGACGGATCTCACCGTCTGGCCGCTGGTCCGTCTCCCATCCGAAGCGAGCGGGCTCTAGGAACGCTCGAGCCGAAAGCTGCCGTCACAGCTCGCCGGGTGGGGAAGGGCGATCGTAGATCCCTGCGGAAAAGGATCCGGGATCGGACCCGGAATCTTAGGATTCTGCGGAAGAGCTGCGGTCAGGGTCCATTCCTGAACCTGCACCACGCTGTCACTCACCGGCTATTTCTGTTTGCGCCTCAATCTCCCGAAGAGGATGTCCAAGTTGAAGACCTGGTTCAGGACGACGGCGACGATCGTCGCGGTCGGCAGTGGATCGGTGAACAGGGTCTGAACGAAGTGAGGCGCCCGGGCATACAGACTGGGCAAGAACGCCGTGCTCAATCCGAAGAAGAAGGCGATACCTACGACGAAGGTCTTTCGCGAGCCCCACGGCTCGCTGAACATCTGTCTCAGGCCGGTACTCACCATGAAGCTCCCCGCGAAGATCAGCGAGGCCCCCATCACCGGCTTGGGCATCATCGACAGGATGCTGATGAGCCTGGGGAAGAAGGCCAGGATCACGAAGATGACTCCCGCGCCGACACTGATCCACCGGCTTAGGACCCTTGTCGCTCCGGCCAATCCGACGTTGCTCGATGACGTATCGACTGCCATTCCTCCCAACAAGCCGGCCAGCACGGTCGAGAATCCGTCCGCGAGAAGCCCCTTCCGGATGGGGGCAAAGTCCGTCTCCTCCAAAGCCGGTTCCGAGACGCTCTGAGCGGCAAGAAGGTTCCCGAACGACTTCAGCGAGCCGCTGATGGCGATGACAACAAACGGGACGACCATCTTGAGATCGAACGTGATGCCTCGAAACGCCGCCCCCATCGCAGGCAGAGCGAGGATCGGAGCGTCCTTCACAGCGACAAGATCATGCCGGAATTCGGGGATGAGGATCGCAGCCAAGATCCATCCCGACAGGATCCCTATCAGTAGGCAGTACATCTTCGCGAAGCGCCTGCCCCACAGATTCGCAAGGACCATGACCATCAGAGAGAACAAACCGACGAGCATGTCGGGTGCCCGGATCGCGTCTTCACGAAACGCAAGCCCGAAAAACGATGTGATCGACGGCGCGAGGATGCTGACTCCGACCATCGCCACGACCAGGCCGACGATGAAGGTGGGGAAGACCTTCCGCAGTCTCTCGATGATCGGAGCGATCGCCATTTCCACCAAACCGGCGACGATGACCATCCCCCGCATGAGCGGCAGTCCCCCGACCCAAGCGGCCGACAAGGAGAGGCTGAAGTAGGAAGGGCCGCAGACATTCGGGCACAGATACCCGGACCCGATAAACGGCAATCCGACGGATTGGATCACGGACCCCAAGCCTGCTGCGAGCATGGAAAACGCGATCAGGCTCGCAGCGAATTCGGGGGATCCGCTCACCTGGCTTGCGAAGAGAATCGGGATCACGAGGGAGGTCACCATCAACAGGACATGTTGGATCGACGACACCAACAGGTGCGCTGCCGGCGGGACTTGATTCACCGAGTACCCGCGATCTTCGACTGCTCTTGCCATAAGGACTCCGATGCTAGTACGGCGGTTCAGGCAGGTCCGTAATCGCTGCCACGTAGACCTGTTCGTCCACCAAGGTTGCCTCGCGGATGTACAGACACTTTCGTATCAGCCGTCTCTGATACGGGCCTTTGGCCATGAACATCTCCCAAACGCTGTCTGCGGACTCAAGCTCTTCCAGAGCCTGCGCAAACGGCTTCTGCCCGACCTCGTCGACGCACTCCAGAAGGTTCGTCTGAGAGAAGGTGCTGTTGATGGCGGGAGAGATCAGCATCTCGCCGTCCTGGCGGAACACGAACACCCGGACATCGCGGTAGTTGTACTCCGAGACCGGATCCGCGATGTCGACCAGCGCGTCCGGCCCCACCCGTTCGATCAGCTCGGCGGCATCATCCACGACGATTCGGATGAACTCCTTTTCCTCGTGGGGGAAGTTGATTCCCCCGCCGACGATCAGTTCCTCACCGTCCGGCGTCGCGACCTTGAAATGACAAGACGATTTCGGGACCGGGTAGAACCTCCCGGGCTCCCACCATGAGTAGTGCACCCAAGCGTGGGGGTTGTTCGCGTCCTCCAACGCCTCGACAATCAGCGGGAAGATCCGCTTGCCGTTCTTGTCGGTCACGTCCCAAACGTTCTTGCCCTCCATCTCCTCCATTCCGGCATGATAGAAGTTCGTGCCGGTCGTATCGTAGATATAGAGGTAGTAATCCGGGGTTTCGAACCGTGCGCGATTGTCCCGGAAATACGCCAGACTAGTCAGGCCTTCTTCGCTCAGGATGCGCGACGCATCGTAGACGAACTTGACCAGGTTCTTCGTGTCGCGGTACTGGTACATCGAGAGATCCAGCGCTTCGTATCTGCTCTGACAGCCAGAGAGGACAGCCACCAGGATCATTAGAAGGGCGAGCACAACACCGATGACGAACCGGCGCCTGCGTGAGCGGTTGTCAGATTTGCGGTGACTCCGGACGCTCTGTAGAGCTTGCTCACCCATGCGGTCGGCCTCATCCATGCACTTGATGCAAGTATCTGACCACATCTCGGCGACCGGCGCAACTGCCATCGGGGAGGATCGACAACAAGGAGAGCCCTGCTCAGGCGTTCCTCTCGGCGCCCCATCGGGCACCGGTTCTTGTTGCTCACTGCCCGCCGCCCACGCCAAACGCGATCACTACTGCATCTAGTACTGCCAAACGCTAAGCGGGCGCGCAGGTGTCGGAACGTGCCATTCCCCGTCCTGCGAGGAGCATCCTGACCCTACCAGCGCGCGGGGTCTTGCCGGAAGAACTCTGACAGGACGGCGTAGAGGTCGGCCTCCTCTTCCGCCAGCTCCCTCGGGATGAGAAAGAACCCTTCGGTCGCGACGGCGAAGAACTCGGCTGGATCCTCGGTGCCGTAGGGATCGAGAAGCGTTTCCTCTCCTGCCTCATCGGCCTCGACTAGCCGATCATAGGCGTCAGACAGCACGTCGGTCCAGCGGCTGCGCAGGTCACGATCGGCAAGGACCGGGGCGCCGTTCGTGTCGCCGGTCTCGGCGTCGAGCTGGTGGGCGAACTCGTGCAGGACGACGTTCTGCACGGCGCTTTCGAGATCGCGCTCGACGTCCTCCCACGAGAGAACGAGCGTTCCCAACTGCCACGATTCGCCGATTCGCGCTTCATCGACCTCTTCGATCAGGCCGTCTTCCGTCTCGACCTCTTCCTGCACGGCGTACTCGGCGGGATAGAGCAGGACACTCGTCAGCTTCGGGAAGAAATCGGTCGAACGATGGAGGAGCAGGACAGCCGCCTGCGCGGCGATGATGAGCTTCATCCGGTCGCTGACCTCCAGGCCGTCCGCCCCCTCGAACCACTTCTCCGCCAGCAGGACCTGGACGTGGCCGTGAAGCTCTGCGCGATCCTCCGGCGGGAGCCGGCGATAGAGCAGGACGCTCTCCTCGAGGATCGAGCGCCACGCATCGGGAAACGGGCGCGCGCGCGCGATCTTTCGCCGTCGTTCTTTTCCCCCGAACATTCGATCTCCTTGGGTCCGCCGACCTGCGATTTTGCCGGAAGCGTGACGCGATCAGGTACCCAATCCTAGGAACAGACTCTGAGGGAACCGGGGAGCATCCCTCCCTCTGACGTCGGTCCTCCGCGGGCTCAGGCGCCGGGTCGTGTGGTCACGAACCGCTTGCCGTCTTTCGCACAGAGAAGCTGCGCCACTTCGCGGCCGGCCATCGTGGCGCCTGGTAGGCCGCCGGAGGGCACGGTCCACATGCTGCCGAGGTAGAAATTGTCGAGCCCGGGCACCATCTTTCGGACGTACCCGTGCTTCTTCTGGAACTCAGGCGACAGCATCCACGTCATGAAAGAGCCCTTCCAGTTGCCCGTGTAGCGCTCGAAGGTGGGCGGCGTGGCCACGTCGGTCACCTCGATCGCGTCCTTGAATCCGGGGTAGCGGGCATCGATTGCCTCGGCGCACGCGGCGGCAATCTTTTCTTTCTCCGCCTCGTAGGCGCCATGGTCCTCGCGCAGCCGATCCCAGAATCCCCAGTCCGCCCTCAGGATGGAGGTCACCACCGAGCAGCCGTCCGGGGCAAGCGACGGGTCGAAGCCGTAGCTCTTGACGTTCATCCACTCGACAGGAGCTCCGGCAAGCTTCAACGGATGCTCCAGCGTGAAGGATTCTCCGAGGCATTCGTCCAGCTCGTGGATCACCCGTTTGACCCCGAAGCTGACCTGAACACACGGAGCATAGAGCTTTCCCGACTCCAGCAGCGTGCGGTGCGTTTCGTGCTGTCTCTTCCCGTCGAGCAGCGAGTGCAGCGTGGCGCGCAAGTCGGCGGCGGATACGACGTAGTCGGCGTCGATGCGTGTGCCGTCCTCGAGTTCGAGGCCGACGGCCTTGCCGTCCTCCTCCAGGATGCGAGTCACCCGCGCTCCGTAGCGGATCTCCCCGCCCAGCGCCAGGTAGCGCCCCTCGATCGAGCGAGCGAAAGGCAGCGATCCGCCGGCCGGGAATCCCGCGGCGCGCTCGGCCATCGGGACCAGCGTCATGATCAGTCCGATCAGCGGCGTATCGCTGCCGATCGCCTCCGACAGTCCCGCCGCGAGGAGCGGATCACTGAAACGCCGGGCGTACTCCCCCATCGTTGTCGCGCTGAGCGTTTTCAGCGCGCCCAGGTAACGGCGCATGCGGAAGGCGAGCCTGAGCATGTCCCATTTCGACATCAGCTCTCGCGGCTTCCCGGCGGGCATGTCGAACGGGAGGAACTTCCGGATCCACGCGCAGAGCTGCTCGATCGGCTCGGCATCGGCCGGCGACAGCTCCTTCATGTGCGCTTCGAGCCGATCCGGATCGGCGTAGAGAGAGAAGATCCGCCCGTCGGCTCCGACCGTTCGCCAGAAGACGTCATGGTCGTACATCCTCTTCCCTTGGACCGCACCCATCTCCTGCCAAAGCGTGTAGATCGAGTCTCCCGGCGCCGAGCCGGTGAGCCAGTGGATACACCCGTCGAAGGTGTATCCCTTGCGGGTCCACCCGGTGCATAGCCCGCCCGGCAGGTTGCGCGATTCGAAGATCTTCGTCTGGTAGCCGTTCATCCGGCCGTAGCATCCCGCGGAAAGGCCCGCAATCCCGGCCCGATGATCGCAACCGTCTTCTCACTCATGGCATGCTACTTTGATGTGCGAACCGCACTCCCGGCCATGCTACTCGATTCGGCTCCGAGGAAGAAAACGCGGAGACTTCGGTCCGAGTCACGGCATTGGCCTTCGCGGGAGGTGGCCGATTAGACCAACTCTAGAAGTGGACCGGCTATGGGGGCTGGTCAACTCCACGTGTCTCGCTGCGGTGTGAAGCCAGCCGGGGACCTTCAAGCCCCTCACGCCTGCGCGTACTGCCAGGCTGACGTGCCGGGGGTAGTATTCGCTCGTCGTCGCAGGGCGAAGCGACGGCTCCCGAGTTCTGAAGCCGGGAGTCGTCATCCACCTGCTGGACTCGATCGGTGCTACATAGGAAGCGGGATGATGCCCGCGTCCATCAGGGCCTTCACCTCGGACTGAGCATGAAGGATCTTCGTCTCGGCCTCTCTGCGCAGCTCATCCTCACTGAGCAGACGTCGAGCGATTCCCTGCTCGATGGCCTTCATGCCAACGGCGACGGCCTCGTTGATGAAGACGTTCGTCTCCATCATCGTCGGGACGATGTACTCCTCGGTCAGCCCCTTTTCCTCCGCCGTCTTCGCAATCGAGTAGGCGGCCGCAATCGCCATCTCGTCAGTGATCGTCTCGGCGAAGACGTCGAGCGTTCCGCGGAAGATACCGGGGAAGCCGATCGAGTTGTTGATCTGGTTCGGGAAGTCGGATCGTCCTGTACCGACGACGCGGACGCCGGCCTCCTTCGCCTCCCAGGGCCAGATCTCGGGGATCGGGTTGGCCATGATGAAGGCGATGGCGTCGGAGTTCATCGCTGTCAGCCATTCCTTCTGGATCGTGCCCGGGCCTGGCTTCGAAGCCGCAATCAGAACGTCGGCCCCGGCGATCGCCTCGGCCGCTCCGCCCGTCCGTCGTTCGCCGTTCGTCTCGTTTGCATACTTCCACTTGTAGGAGTTATTGGCCTTGTCGGTCTCGAGATCCTCGCGCCCCGGATGAAGGATTCCCTTGGAGTCGACGAGGATGATGTTCCCGGCCGGCACCCCGGCGGCGATCAGGACGCGGACGAAAGCGATGTTCGCTGCGCCGGAGCCGATGACCGAGCAAGTCACCCTGTCCATCTCCTTGCCAACCAGCTTGACGGCGTTGATCACGCCGGCAAGCGTAATCGACGCCGTCCCCTGTTGATCGTCATGCCAGACGGGAATATCGAGTTCCGCACGAAGCCGGTCGAGGATCTCGAAGCACTTCGGGCTGGCGAAGTCCTCGAGGTTGATTCCGCCAAACCCGGGCGAGATCCACTTGACGGCCTGGATGATCTCCTCGGTGTCTTGGGTGTCGAGAACGATCGGGAAGGCGCCGACGCCGCCTAGGTACTTGAACAGGACAGCCTTTCCCTCCATCACCGGCAGGCCGGCCTTCGGGCCGATGTTGCCGAGCCCAAGGACGCGGGAGCCATCCGAGACGACGGCGATGGCGTTCGCTTTGTTGGTGTACTCGAACACCTTGGCGGGATCGGCCTGGATCTCCCTGCAGGGCGCGGCGACTCCGGGCGTGTACCAAATGCCAAAGTCTTCGACGCTCGTAACGGCACACTTGAGCGTCGTCTCGATCTTCCCGCGGTAGAAGGCGTGCATTCCCGGGGCCCTCTTCCCCGGCAACTCGGCGCGCTCCAATCGCTCTTCGAGCGTCAGATTCTGATCCTCGCCCATCTCAAGACCCTCTTTCTCTGGGTGAATCCCCGCCCCTGGTGGAGCGTCCGCTACGATCTGTCGATCCGAGCCGCGATCGCCTTCATATTCTCGGCGATCCTCGGCTCCAGTTCCTTGTAGAAATTCCCTCCGTCGCTCGCCATCGTGACAAGCAGAGGACCGAATTCCTTTACCGCGAAGATCCACGCAGCCTCTGGCATTCCGAGTTCATCGAGCCAGTAAACATCCTCAACCCGCTCGATCCGCTTGGCGGCCAAGGCGCCCGCACCGCCGGTGTAGTGCACGTAGACGGCGCCGACCTTCTCCATCGCTTCCTGGGTGCGATCGCCCATCCCGCCCTTGCCGATGATGATTCGTGGGGCGAATGCCTCGAGGAATCGATCCTCGAAGAGCTCCATCCGGAAGCTCGTCGTCGGTCCGGCGGCGATGACGTCCCAGCCGTCGCCCGCCGCTCGTACGACCGGTCCGCAATGGAAGAGAGCCATCTCACCCGGCTCGAACGGGAGTGCGTCACCCTCCTCCCGCATCTTGAGCATCGTCAGGTGCGCCTCGTCTCGGGCGGTGAAGACGTGACCCGTGAGGAACAGGATGTCCCCTACGCGCAGCTCGCGCGCCTGGGACTCATTGATCGGCAGATTCAGTCTTCTCTCCATCACGCCACCTCAACGCCTCCGTCAGACTGAACGACTACGCGCGCGCGCCGGTCGGCCCAGCACTGTATCAGGATCCCGAGTGGCAGGGACGCCGGGTGCCGGTACGCATACTCGACGTGGACGGCGAGGCACGTGGTCTCGCCTCCGACGCCCATCGGCCCGACGCCACTCATGTTGATGAGTTCGAACATCTCGCGCTCGTAAGCGGCGACCTGCGGATCCGCGTGTGCCGACCCAATGTCCCGCAGGATCGCCTTCTTGCCGAGCTTGAGTGCGATGTCCGCACCCCCGCCGATCCCCACGCCAACGATCGTCGGCGGACAGGGCATACCCTGGCAAGAAACGACATGCTCGACAACGGCCTTCTTGATCCCCTGTAAGCCGACGCCGGGCGGTAGCATCCTGAGCGCCGACATGTTCTCGCTTCCGCTGCCCTTCGGCAGGACCGTGATCCGCACCTCGTCGCCGTCGACGATGTCCCAGTTGATGAACGGCATGAAGCGGCCGCTGTTGTCACCCGGGTTGGTTCCCTTGAATGGGTCGACCGTGTTCGGGCGAAGCGGAATCTGACTCGTCGCGGCGACGACTGCGGCCGAGATCCACTCGCGGATCTCGGCGAGAAACGGGCTCTTGACGCCGGCGTCGACGAAGAACGTCTGCAGGCCGGTGTCCTGGCACATCGGGATCGACGCCTCGCGGGCGATGATCACGTTCTCGAGGATCGCGTCGAGCTGCGCGGCACCGAGATCGGAGGTTTCGCTTTCCCTGGCGGCCTTCAGTGCGTTGAAGACATCGTCCGGCAAAGTCGTCGACGCGATACGGAGCGCGTCAACCACCGCGTTCCGAATGGTCTGGTTGCTCACTTGGCACCTTCTCTAGGCTGCAATCCGATGAAGCGGTTCTTCTTGACGCTCTGCTCCTCGTAGGCATGGAGGAACGTCAGGCGCTCGCGCTGGATGAATCGTCCAACCACGTTGCCGCCACCGGGGATGATGTCAACGTCGGCCAGATCAGCGCCATGGCGGATCGCGCTCCGCTCGACGTAGTACATCAGTTCGTTGAGTCCCTCTCCAATCTTGCTTCTGCGGCGGTAGTTCGACAGCGGAAGGCTGAGCGTCCTGGCGAGCCGATGCACCTGGAAGCGTCGCAACCTGATCGCCGGCTCAACCCACTCCTTGAGGATCGCATCCGGCGTCTCCTTGGCAGTCTCTGCACTGTCGACGCGTCCCGCGCGACGGGCCCGATCGACCGTGACCGCGAAGCAGAGTGCATGTCCGATGTCCTTCGCTGCCTCGATGAGAAGCGTCCGCACGCGCCGCTGCCCCAGGAGGCGCTCGGCCGCTTCGCACACTGTCTTCTCATCCTGGGCGAGGGTGACCCCGCTGCCGTTGCCTCGACCTCGCGCATCGATCCGCGCCTTGACCACGACGGGCAACCCCAGAGCCTCGGCCGTCGTCACCGCCCTTGACGAGGCGATGGGGATGCCGTGTTTGGAGAACAGCTCCTTCCCCCGGTGCTCAAGGATCTTCACTCGGTGTGGTCGGCCTCCTTTGAACTGTACTGACGCGTAAGTATGCGAACTCCCTCAGGCGTCGCAAGGCGAATCGCCCGGTCAGTCCGTAGAGCAGTCCGTTGAAAGGGGCCTGATCCTGCGGTATCGTCGGAACGACCGGGTGACTCGGGGAGGGACACGATGAAAGGGATTCTGATCATCGCGGACGGCCTTGGCGGTCGTCCAACGGACGTCAACGGCGCATCCTGTTTGGAAGCAGCCCGAACTCCTGTCCTCGATGCCGCCGCGCGCCGAGGAGCGATCGGATTGATGGACCCGATCGGACCCGGGATTCGCCCGGGCAGCGACACAGCGCACCTCTCCCTCCTCGGATATGACCCGTATGCTCTCTACACGGGGCGCGGGGTGTTCGAGTGTCTCGGCATCGGAATGGACGTTCGCGCAGGTGACGTGTGCCTGCGAGCGAATTTCGCCACGGTCGAAACGCGCGCCGGCGCGCTCGTCGTCACCGACCGCCGGGCCGGGCGGATCGATTCTGGCCAGCAGGAGCTGGCCGACGCGCTGAACAAGATGGAGCTCGAATCGGTGCCGGGTGTCTCGTTTGAGTTCCGGGCGAGCACGCAACATCGAGGGGCTCTTCGTTTGCGCGGCCCTGACCTCTCGCGCCATGTCAGCGAGAACGATCCCCATGAGGTCGGCAGGCCGCCTGTCCCGTTCGCTGGCGAGGCCGGCCGGG
>Ga0272441_10004627_pt1 | contig 24673 bp, 46 predicted proteins | sample SSMProp6N_FD_193582 | JGI IMG/M metagenome (GOLD analysis project Ga0272441, IMG submission 193582) | Marine sediment archaeal communities from Little Sippewissett salt marsh, Falmouth, MA, United States - SSM-Prop-6N | ecosystem: Environmental > Aquatic > Marine > Wetlands > Sediment ...
TCTGTAGATACTAATTTTCTATGAAAACCATCTATAATAATAAATTGTTCAATTTCTTCATCATATATAGTAACTATAGGAAAACAAAAACCATTTGCAACAATAGATTTAATTAATAAATCTAATTTATCATCTGGAACATTATTTGGATTATAATTATTCGCTATAACTAATTCAGTTTTTACCAATATTGTATTTACACAAGGAACTTCAATTTTTCCTTCTTTTTTTGAATTTATATAAATAGGCTTTATTTCTTCTTTAATTTTTAGAAATTCTTCAATTGTATTTATATAATATGTCATTGTAACTCCTTTATTATAAAACATTTTTATAATAATTTATTTTTTCTATTCTTGGATCTTCTTTATTATCAATTGGAAAATTTCCCTCATAATCATTTAAAATTAATGATTTTGCTTGTTGCCTTGCTACAAATTCATTTTCTAAATGCTTAGAAAATCTTTTTATAAATATTTTTTTCTTTTCTTTATCTGGATATGTTTCCAATAAAAAATCTCTATATTCACTCCATGTTTTATAATTTTTTGGCAATTTTCTGACTTTAAACATTTCAGAGTTTTTCCCAGTCTCCTGTGCAAAATTTATCCCTTGAATTCTTTTACATAACTTATTATATGTATTCATTTCAAATTCTGGTAAATCTACTATACTCTGAAAAGACTTTTCATGTATAAGAGAAGAGACTCTCATTTGGGAAGCGTGAATACCTTTTTTAAATTGAATATCATAAAATTTATGATATTGTATATTATTTTCATAAATAAATCTCCATATATCATGATAATTCCAGTCATAGATTGGATACATAGACACATTACCATATTTCTTTTTTGTAGCCCAAAATATATTTTTATTATTTATATTTACAGGATTTTTAACCATAGCTCTCCACCTATTAGGGGATTCGGTTGCTCGTAATCCAATTAAAAAAGCAGTATTTTCATAACAATTTTCAAAATTATTTATAACATCATAAAACCCAAAACCCTTATTTTTATCTTTAACAGTTTCTTCTTTTTTATCCCACATTCTATATTTAATAGAAAAATCTTTTTTGGTTCGCATCCATAATTTATGTTTGCCCTGTTCCCAACATAATAATTGACTTTCCTTTAATGATGTAGCATTTGTTAAATTAAATTCTATTTGTAACCATAATTTATTACAATTATCAGGAAATAATTCCATTATATATTCTATTTGTTTTATAGTATTTTCATATACAACTTCTTCATCTAAAAAAAACAAACCAATTTTTCTTTTTCTTTTATTCGCTTCTTGTAACGCTAAATATGCTAATACAGTACTATCTTTTCCTCCAGAAACAGAAACAATTATATTTTCAAAATTATCAAATATAAATTTGATTCTTCTTTTAGATGCTTGTAATACGGTTTCTTTATTATTAAATGATTGAATATACATATTCTAATTCCCTTATCCAATTATTATATCTCTCTAAATACCATCTATCAACTTTTACATCAGCAATTAAAATATCAAAAACATTTTGTTTAGATAAACTAACAAAATCAATAAAATTTAAAAAATTATGACATAACTCAAATATAATATATTTTTTATCATATTTTATTTCTTTAAAAGTAAAAAAATTATCTAATTTGAATCTGTTATTCCTTCCAATATAATATTTATTTGGAATAACATAAGATACTTTATATTTACCAGACATAAGATATAAATTTCTTGGAATGGTATCAGGATCTTTTAATCCTATATTATTTATTAATTTATTTTTTTGTTTTTCATATTTATTTTTAAATAATTCATCTGTTTTTATTTTTATTTCATTTATTTTTATTTTTATTTCATTTTTTATAATAGTACAATTTTTTAATAGATTTATGTCTATTTGTCCTTTCCATTTAGTTTTTGTATCAAAATCAAATAATATAAACAAATCATTAATATTACTAATAATAGGTATATATTGAAATATAATTTGATGATTAGTTTGATTTAAAAAATGCCTTATACAATTATAAGTTAAATCATACCTATTTTGTTTCCTCAGGCATTCATTTATAACTATTAAAGTATTTTTATCTATTTCTTGTAATAATCTATAAAAAAATTTATACATTATTATATTTTTCCATTCTATAAATTCAACATTATTTAAATCAATATCAAAATAAAATTTGTCGGGGGATAAAATAAATACTTTTTTTATACTATTTTTTTTTATATATTTATGAATTATTTCTTCTTTATTAATATTGCCTAAATATATCATAAAAAACACTCATATTCTTTTGAATTTATCCCAAAATAAGGAGGTCTAATTGGATTAATAATTTTATTTCCAATAGGAGGCAAATGTTTTTGCCTAATATATTCACAAGGCAGTGGTCTAATATAATGTTTTGTTGCATTATCAAATAACTCTAATTTATTTATTTGTTTTATTTTAAATTTGCATTCACCAAATCCTATTGATGTCTTTTTTCCTATATTTAAATTATTATATAATATTTTTTCTATCATCTCAATATCGCCAATCCCTTTTATTTTATATTTTTTATTTGTTGAATATAATATAGGTTTTTTAAAATTCTTAAAGTTTCCACTATTAATCCTAACTCGCCTTTCTTTAACTATATTTAAAATTGGTTCTTCAGTTCTTTTTGTGGAAAAACATATTTTATTAGGAATATCAAATATCCCACCTGATAAATAAAAATATTCTCGATATCCATTTTCGAAATAAAAATATTTTTTTTGTATCGGAATACCAATATATAATCGTTCATCAAAATCAACAGATAAATTAAAATATTCTTTCTCTAATACATGATAAAATGCAAAATGCATTAATATAGCATCAAAAAAGATAAAAGAGTTTCCATTTCTACCGACAATGAAATTTAATTCAATTTCAAATGGTGAATAATATTTTGGTAATCTGTTTTTTAATATTAAATTAAATTTATTTGCTTTTTCCTTAATGTGTTTAGGTAGTTTTCTCATTTTTATACCTACATATTTAAAATATAATTTATTATTTCATTTTTATTATCAATTAAATATTTTTCTGCTATTTCTGGATTTATCTTATAATCAGAAACTAAATCATATTTTATTTTTCCATATCCAGCACGACCTAAGCCACCAATTTTACCATCTTTTTGTAGTTGAATAAGTGTCAAATCGAAAAATGATTTTTCTAATTCTGATAAATAAAAAGTATCAACCGACCAATTAAATTGAGATCCCATTTCTATACACATTGCAGAATATTTCATTTGAATAGCACTACTTTTCTTTTTCTCAGTTTCTTCATCCACTACTCCTTCAAAATCATCTTTCCGAGTCATAAAATACTCTTTTAAATAACTCATACCATCACGTTTATTATCAGGATTAGTTTCATTACAATCTAATAATGCAAAATTCCAATTCATTTTACCTGGTAAATCTTCTTTGCCTAACATTGCGCCAAAAATTGAGAGAAAAGGAATGGTTTCTCTTAATTTTATTTTTTCTTCAATATTAATAAAGCCTTCTGCTGTTGTTAACATCCCACCATTAAAAAATGTATAATAAATTTCTGCTTTTATTTTTTTTTGATAATTATTTCCAAATAACTTTGAAAAAACATATCCCATAATACAACGTCTAGCATGACCACGTAATGAATTACCGGGTATTACTGGAATAGTTATATCAATTTCTATTTCACATAAATCATCTGATATATCAAAATCATTTTTAAATAAATTTGAATCTTCACAGTAAATTGCCGATGTAACAAATATATCAATATTTTCTCTAGCCCATTGAATTAAACTCATATTTTCTTCTCTATTAAGAGATAATGCAAACTTAGTAATATATTGATATGTATCTTTTGACGATAACTCAATTTTTTCTTTCAATATTGTGAAAAATTGTGAAATAGTTGTTGTCATTAATGAAGCGTAAACACGATCTCTGAATATATCAGCATAGCTTCTATATCCGTATGATTCATGTCTTGTATTCCTATATATTGATCCAACAATTTTTACAAATTCCTTTAACTTATCTTTATCTATTTTTACTATTTTTTTTTCTTCTTGAGGCAAATGTAATATATAAGGCATACGAATTGTAGAAACAGTATCACTCCCTATATGAATAGGACTTAAAGCGGTTAATAGAAATTCAATTTTTTTTCTCATTATTTTTCATCCTTAATTAAACAATTAATTATCAACTCATAACATGAATTATTTTTATATTTTTTAATAATAATTAAATCATTAAAAGTAACTGCATATTTATTTATTTTTTTAGGATCAATAATACAATTTTTTAATTCATCTTTGGAAACACCTAATTGATACAACCTATTAACTATTTTATAAATTTCCTTATATTTGTCTCTTTCAAAATAAATATTTCCTTCCTCTGTACAAACAAAAAAAATATTTTTTGAATAAGAAAATTTTGCTTTATAAAAAATATGTTTCTTTCCTAAAGAGGTAAAACATAATAAAAATGGAAGCTTGAAAAAATGATCAAATAAATAATATATTTTTTTATCATAATTAATAATTTCAAATTTATTGTTTTCAATTAAAAAACTGTATAATCTCAATCCGCATTTTTTACCTTTTGGTGAATCTAAATAATTATTATTTAATAATTTTCTACAATATTCACATACAAATTCACAATTTTTGTTTTTCATATAATTATATTCTGTAAAACTTTTTGATAATATTTTATTTTTTTCATGAAATTTTTCTGATTCTATTTTTCCACAAAAACAACATTCTCCAGATATCAAATCTATATCTTTTTTTTGTTCAATTGCATTAACAATAAATTTAGATATAATTCCCATTATTCGCTCCATTGATAAAATGAATACTTGTTAATCCCAAGCGGATCTATACTAAAATAGATATCTTTTCCTTTTACTTTTCTCAATTCTAAAATTTCAAAATGTAGATGGGTCTTTTTAAATGCATATCTTCCTGAACTTCCTTTATATCCTATACATGTTTTAGTTGTTACAGGATCACCTTTTTTACACCAAATATATTTTAGGTGTGCGTATCGTGTAATGTGATTCTGATGCATTATTGTAACCATATTTCCATAATCAATATCATAAGCGCAATCAATAACTATTCCTGATGCAGCAGCAAATACCTCTGGATTTCCTATTAGATCAATTCCTCTATGTGCTTTATCTTTTCCCCAGGGTCGCCAAGAGCCATAGAAAGAAGTTATTTGTCCATAATAAATATTGTGTAATGGATACTCAAAACAATCTATCAACTCGTAATTACACAATGCCCGTGGGTTTCTTTTTTGTATAGCATAAAGCATTTCTTTTTCTGTTCTGCTATTTTCCTTTTTTGGCTTTTCCCTGGTTGTTGCAAGAAATGCAAATATAATTATCATAAATAATAATATAGCCAAAAATACTTTTGTAATTAATATTAAATATCTTTCAGTTTTCATTTTTCAATTTTCCTTTTTAAATATTTATATATATTATTTATTGATGATTGTTTATATCCCCAAAGTTTTATATCTTTTTCAATAAGATATTCTATCATATATGGTATAAGCACCTTTGGGGTAGCTAATATTGCTATTGTATTATCTGCATCTTTCGGTATATTTGTACAATCACAAAAGTCAGCAATTATAAATTTATCTCCAAATTGCCCTATATATCCATATCTTTTTTTATCCATCCATTTCCAGAAATCATTCATCAATAAATCCTTGAAATTATAAACATTATAAATAATATATCGATTATTGTACCAACGGCACATCCGAGTATTATTGCATATATTGATTTAACTTTCATTTGGGTACTCCTGTATTATTTCTAAATGTGGATATGATTTATAAATTGATTCTTTGTAAAATAGTGGAATATCTGCCCTTTTTTGGAAAAACATTATATCCTTAAAATATAAATGCCCTGGTAAATATATATTTTTTCTACCAGTTTCTAATCCGTATATTATCCAATCTGCATTAAATAAATAACTATATTCTATTTTTTCTAATATAGGCTCAACCGATGCAAATAGTATATGATCTCTATCCAAATATGAAAAATTATAAAATACCTTTGCTTGATCATTATTTATTACGGTTATTCCTAACCAGCAATTTATAGGAAAATTATATTTTAAATATACTTCAGGATTTTTTGTTAAGAATAAAAAATTATGTTGTGGCATTTGTTTTATTTTATCTAAAACTTTATGCATCCATTCGGATTCCCAATAATAAATATCTGACATTGAATTAACAAATATTCGTTTGTTTTTTCCTGGGAATTGTTTATTGAAATTTGAATATAAAAATATTGGTTTAAAATTATAAATCATATCTTTAAAAACTTTTATATTTCTGGATATTTTAACTTTAGTTATATAATTATCTTTCCTGTATTTTGCTTCCTTTTCTGCTATCATTACAGCTATTCTTTTTGCCATTTTTCGAGCATAGCAAAAACTACAATTATTTAAACAGCCGTATACTGGATTATATGTATGATCACACCAATCTATTTTTGTGTTATTTGCCATAATCACAATACTCCAATTTATTTATATTTATACCATTGCAGGTATATATTAATTTATTATCCTTTGTTTCAAAGTCTAACTTTTCACATTCAATACAACAAACTAACTGTTCCCAAAAATCAAATAATTCATTTTGCATTGTTATTTTCTTTCATTATCTTTAAAGTTTCTTCAAGTATTTTTATTCCATCTTCTCTAGAAACATTTGTAACCCAATGCCCTTTTTCTTCATCTATTGGTGTATTAAATAACACAAAAAAAGTACATCCATCACCAAAATAATAAGAGAATACAGATTCTAATCCTTTTGCAAGATGTGTAAGATCACCTATATCTGATATTTTTTTATTTTTCATTTATTATTTACCTCTTATTTATCATCATATAAAATATCAAGTATTTTGTTTTTTAATTCATTTTCTATTTGTTTTCTGTTTATATAATCATCTATAATAACCACAGATGGGTTAACAGCAATAACATGTTTAATCATTAAAATAGCATTTTTTATTGATTTAAAATCATCTTCTCTTATATCTATATCGATAGCAACGTAAAATCCTTTTATTCTATCTTTCATGAACATTTCCTTAAAATAAAATAGGCTCTGGATGACTGATTAACAATCAGTTTGCAAGCCTAAGTTTTACAAATTATAACTAAATAAACACGTGCGAATAATGATTATCTAACTCGTTATAAGCTAAAAAGAAATCATTTTACGTTAAATTTAATTAATATTTAATGTTTTCATCCAGCAAAGCAAAGTATAAGATCGCCAACGGCGATTTATGTAAAATTAAATGTTTCCTGATTGTTTTTATTACCTGTGCTTTGATTGATATTCTTTTCTGGCTCTTGATTTGTTTGTTCATCAGTATCTATAACATCTTCAATATTAATGTTTTCAATATTATCACCTGGTATATTTTCAAACGCTCCAGTTAATGCTTTATCAACAAGGCTATCAATATCTTTTTCTTCATCTTCTTTAATCTCATTTATAGCAGCTTCAGAATTTCTTACACGTATGTATTTTTTTAAAAAGGTTTTACCAGCAGATTTACGTAACATTTCTACTTGATCGGGTCCTTCATACGGATTTATTATTTCATCAGCAAATATTTTCTTTTGATATGGTCCGTTTTTACCTTTGCATGTTTTTTCAAAATATTCACGTCCATTTTCAAATAATGTTTTACCTTCGCTTTGTAACACATTGAAACTATTTAGATCCTGAAGATAATATTTATATGATGGACTATGAATTTTGGCTTTTTCAATAAGTCTTTTTTTGTCATATACTTCACCAATTATTTTATTATGTTTTCTGTTTTTTCCATAAATAGCAATAGAGACAAGATCGCCTCGTGGTATTCCATATTCTAACTCAATCTTAATTTCACCATCACTTGATTCAGTTATTTTATAAATATCATTTTCATGAATAGGTTTAATTCGTAACCATTCAAAAGGTGCGTTTTCTCCATTAGTAGTAGCAAATTCATAAGCCTCAACTGCAGGAATAAATTCAACTACTTTCCCATAAGGAATAATACAACCCATTTCTGGTAACATCGCTCCAAGTTGAAAAGCTTCTTCCATTGCATATACAATTGATTCTCTACCCTCTGGAGTAGACCAGCATTGAAGAAATTTAGGATCCTTTTGACTTATTATATAACGAATATTTTTTTTGATCAGTCTATCAAGTGCAGGCTTGTCTTTTGATATGAAAGGAGCTGCTAACAAAGCTATATCTTTCATATGTCCAGCAATGTATAATGGCAATTGACTAGGGTTATCAGGAACCATTATTGCTGGATTACTGCTTTGTAATATAATATAAGCTTGTTCTTTAGTTTGAGCAGAACCTTTGCGACCGCAAATAGTACACCAAAGACCTATTTGACCATTGTTTAACTTTTTTTCATTAACTTGTTTTCCACAACATAGCATATTTTTCATTTTATAACCTCCGATAATATATATATTATAGTAACAAAATAGCACTTTGTCAAGAACTATTTTTATTTTTCTTATCAATGCTATCTGTTAATTTGTTTGCAGAGCATTTTTCATTGTTATAAAAAGCACAAGTTTTTTCTACATTCTTAACTGGTAATAAATGACAATTGTTTTTACTATCCCTATACATACAATTTTTTAAATCTTCATATTTATAATGATGGCTCATTTTAATCATCCTCAAATTTATAGCAAATATCAACAGTTTGACTAGACTCAGTTTTTTTAATATACCCTTTTCGTTTTAAATATCTATATGTCGTCAAATCATGTTTTTTTATATCTGATAATTTTGTAACTTTTTCATATCCTGATCTATGCATCCATTTTGCAATAAGCTGTTCACTATCTCTAATTTCATTGTTATCTTTTAGAATAATACCCATAGAATCTTTACATTCTTTTTCTATTTGTTCCCATCTTTTCTTTTGATATTTTGCTTGGTTGTATTTTTTTGCTATTTCAATTGCTTGATCTCTCTCTGGTCCAGAGATCAAAGTCATATTATCCTTTTTCTTTATAGGATATAATAAATTTATATCATTAGCATTCATGATCATTTCTTTAGGTGTTTCATCATTTTCAATATGCCATACCATACGTTGCACTATTTCAAGTATTTTATCTTGATGTTTTTTATTTGCTTTAATTTCCCATATATTGAATTTGTTTGTATTTGAAATTAGAGGAAGATAAGTTACATCTGTATCGAATAATAACATTTGATATTGTATTTGCATGTAATGAGATAAAGGTATTCCCTTCCATGATTTCAAAGTAACATCATAACCTTTTACCAATGATTCTTTTGGTCTCCTGGCAGAAAAAAAGCTAGCTGATTTTGCTTCAATTCCAAATGGTTTTGTCAAATCTATTTTGATACCTTCGGCATAACAAGGAATGTCCTTAATGTGATTTTCAGTCGGAATATAAATCATATCTGGATGTGCTATCATGCCATCACGATAAATTTGTACATTATGTTTGAAATTTTCATGTTGGAAATCAATTGTTTTTAGTTTTTCTCTATTCATTTCATACCATATTTTTTTCTTGATTATTTCAAGAGATTCTTTTTCACCAACAATTAGAGAAAGAAATATTTCAAGAATTTTATTTTCTAAAAAGTGTCCAATTTGTGCTGGTAATCCTGCCTCATCTCTTTTTCTTCTCCCTGTCTTTTCTTCCCAAAGCATTAATGGTGTTCTGATTATTCGTTTACCATCTTTTGTGTAAGATGCAAGTGTTTCATGTGGAAGTTCAGGATTAGGAATTAAACAAGGAATATCTGAAGCTCCTATTCGCTTTGACCTTTCCTTATAAAAGTCTTTATTTATATACCAGAATTTATTCATTATTTATTCTCCCTTCTACTGATCTTGTCCATCTTTTAATATATTCTATAAATTCAATTACGTTTTCTGGATAGTCAAGGAAATCACCTGTATATATTTAAGCATCTACCCTTTCTAATAGTTCTTTTTGCCTATCATTCATTATCATTACCTCTTTTTATTTCTTCTTCACACTCTTTACAAAATCTTGGGTATCCTATACCATCGCCAATATACACACCACAACCCTGACATAATATTCCTTCAAGGATCATTTCTGTTATTTCACCCATGATAAAAACTCCTTTCTTGTGCTATATAATATATATCACTATACATACAAAGTCAAGTGATATCAGTCCATTCTTCAATAAATATATGACCTTTTCCTTCCATATCGTAATCAGTATTCTCTACATCATAGTTAGTTACTATATCCCAGTTTTTCCACTCTTTTTGTTCTTTTATAAAATCATAACATTTCTTAAAACTCGTAGAAACGAATGCATTATATTGAAATTTGTAATAATCATAAGTAATTTCAGTCACTATATATATTGTCATTATTACATCCTTTCATTTAAGCACAACATTAACAATATATTTCAAAAAATTGTTTTACTGTTTCAATATTATCATTTTCATATGCTTCTTTTGTTTCATTAAAATTATCTAAGAATTCTTGTATTACATATCTATCTGCTTTGTCCAATCTTTCTTTTCTTAAAAGAGTTTTAAAAAAACCATTTAATGATAGTTTCATAATTATTACCTCACATAAAATTATCTAAAGTATCTGTAAATAGCTTACGGCGATTTTTAAATAAATTATCCTTAATATATGATTTCTTTTGATTGTCAGAAATACATATCAATTCTTCTTCTCTTTTTTTCTTTTCCTCTATTTTTATATTTTGTTCTGCTTTTATTTTTTCTACTCTATCTTTTAATTTTTGACTTTCTCCATCTTGCAAAACAACCAATTCACCATCAATCATTACTGGAATTTTTCTTTCTCTTTTCTTGCTTATATTGGAATCTGTAAGGTCAGTTCCGCAAAAATGACAAATAGTCAATTCTAACGCATTAATCACTCCACAGACAGGACATATTTTCATCTGAGGTTGTTTTTCTAGTATATCTCCATGTGGATCAACATTATTACATTTACCAGATAATTCCCATTTTCTTAATGCATCAGGCATACCATGAATAAATGTATTACCAACAGAATCTAATATTATTCCATATTTTTTACCTGGGAATGGTCGTAAAATTCTACCATTAAATTGAAGATAAATAGTCAATGACAATGTTCTCCTAAGCCAGATTAAACCATAAAGACCAGGAATATCTAAACCCTCTACTCCCACTCCAACAGTACATAATCCATTTAACATACCATTAGCAATCTTTTTTAACATAGATCTTCTTTCATGATATTGTAATTTTGAATGTATATGGTCCCATTGCCAACCATCATTCTGAAAAGATTCTTTCATTTTCTTTGCATGGTTATAAGTACTACAAGCAACTAAAACAGGTAATCCAGAAAATATTTCAGAATATTTTTTTAATACATTACCAATTATTTTTGGTTCTCCTAATAATTCAGCTTGTGCAACAGGATCATAATCACCATTTTTGATTGGTACTTTTATATGATATTCTTCAGGAACTATAATTAATGGTTTTGCTGACCATTCATTATCAATAAGATGTTTTCTGTTAGTTGTTTGTACAATATCAGTATATAAATGATCAAGACCTTTTCCATCTGTTCTTAATGGTGTTGCTGTTAATCCTAACCTTGTAGCATCTGGAAAATAATTATATATTTTTTCCCAAGAATCAGCAGCAGAATGGTGAGCTTCATCTGTAATAATTTCATCAGGATAGATACTTTCTGGAACCATATGTAAAATATTTACTAAGGATAAAGGCATACAAACATACACCATTCTTGAAGATCCCCGAACACCTTCACTATTTATATACCCCGGATTCAATTTTGCATTATATAAATCAATCATCCATTGGTTAAATATTTCGATTTGAGGAGTAATAACATAAACACGTCTATTTAATTTTATTCTATCTTCAATAATTTTTACTGTAGTTTTTGTTTTTCCAGATCCTGTTGGCATAACTAAACAAGGATGTCTTTTTGCATTTTGTAATGTATTGCATTGATATCTAGCTTCTTTCTGATATAGTCTTAATTGTATCATTTATTTTATCTCCAATCAAATTATAAAAAAAAGTGTGCAGGGTATTCGGTGGTATTATAAGGCTGGTTGGAAGATGAATCACCCTGCACGAAAAGATTCACCCAGCAACCATTATCTGTTATGCAGATAATTGAAAGCAAATATAATTTATTTAATACCCATTTCAACTAATCTTTTATGTAATATTTCCATTTGATTATTTCTGAAATTATCATAGCTTTCTTTTGTTGTAAATCTTGGATTACAAGTGCCTTTATATTCTCCAAAACTACTAACTGATGTTGTAAATATTCTATCATCATCTAACTTTATAGTTATTTTAGTTCCCCATTTGTCACTTACTATATTTGTAATAATACCAAACCCATCATTATTAGCCATATCACCAGTATAATAAACCTCATCATTTAATTTTAATTCTTTCATCTTCCAATCCTTCCTGGTCAAAAGACCATTACCTTATATATACAATATAGTAAAAATAAAGCACTTTGTCAAGTAGTTTTTGTAGTTTTGATAAAAAAATATGAAAAAAATAGCACTTTTTTTAATATTCTTCCTTTAGTATAGTAATTTTCTTATATTCAAACCAATTCTATCTGTACATATATCAGCAAATTCTTTAATTGATTTAAATATATAATATTCAAATCCGCATGATTCAGCATTGCTTTGAAATATTTTTTGATTTAGTGATTGTATTCCTTGATCAGATTTGCATTCTAAGAAATACATTTTACCTTTATAGCCAATGCAAAGATCAGAAACACCTGGGGTAAGTCCCATTTTTTTTAACATCATAAGCAATGGATATAGCTGCTTTTTATTTATTCTAGCTGACTTTACTACAGCTTCATTTGGTATAGAGAAAAATATAAAGTTATCAAATTGTGAATAAATCGTTAATAACTCGATTGCTTGTGTTTGTATTATGTATTCTTTTTTCATTATGAATCCTTTTTCCCTAAATATTCACTACAAACCCAATATTTTATTTTTTTATTATTTGTAGTTGTTAATATATTATAATATATTTCTATTGATAAAAGTTTACAAACGGTTGCTTTTTTGCTAACATTGTACCAGTTGGAATATTTTTTATCCATATCCAATCATATTTAAACTCATTTATATTTGACATCCTTAAATAACTACTAAAAGGTTCTACTCCAAACAATAAAATAGGTGTGTTGTCTTTTCTTATTCTTTTTAACGTTTTCCACATCACATCAAATGGTATTACAACATCACAACTGCATGCAGTAGTACCATAGGGCAAATCGCAAAGTACCATATCAATGCTATTGTCTGGTAATGACTGCATGTATTCTAAACAGTCAGCATGTATTACAACGTTAGTTTCAAGATTCATTTTACATCCTTGAATAACTAATTAGATTCATCTGGTAACTGTTTCAAACCTTTTAGTGCATCTGTATTATATATTATATTTGTTTTCATTGAACAACAACACCCTTAAATATTCGTTTCACTATATGAATATCTTTTCTTAATCCACCATGATTTTTCAAAATCAACATTTCATCAGGAGAATATTTTACTTTATCCTCAAACATAATTTCAATACCATTGGGTTGTTCTCTGACAGCGTAATCAATACCAATTATAGGATGGATGCCATTACTGTACACCCATCCTGCTTGAATTGCTTTTGCTCTTTGATCGTTAGTTATCATTGGTTAACTCCTTATGCGAGAATAATAAAATCATTTGGTAGATGATCAATTAGATAATCTCTTATATTAGAAATTGCTTGATTTTTCCAATCACCACCATCAGCAACAAATAAAGCACATTCAATACCTTCATATTTAGATTTTCTAATTCTAAAAAAATAATTTCCTATTGGCTGTTCTGCTTCTGTAAATGTTCTACGTGGTATTAAAGTAATAATAGGTTTTAAATCACAATAGCCTTTTAAATCTATACCAGTCGAAACAGTAACTTTTTGTGTGATACCATCATCTTCATTTGTTTTAATATTTCCATCAACAACTTTTGATAATGATTTTACTAATTCATTTAATTCTTCAGTTTCAATAAAAGTTGATTTTAGCATAATAATAAATTTTTCTAATTCAACAAAATCATCAAAAATTATCTGTGGATAATCATAAACAGCTTGAATATAACGAATTCTTTCTTTCCATGGTTCTAATGGTTTTGAAATCAAAGAAACAGTATGATAATCTTCAATCAGTATAAATTGATCTGTAATATTAATTCCATCTGGATTATAATTTATATAATCTATCAATCCTGTTAAATTTTTAACTTGGATAGATGTTTGCAATGGTTCTTTAATATGTTGCATATTTCCATTTATATCAACATTATAATTCCTCTCATTTACATTTACAACAGGATCATGTTTTAATTTCATTAAATATTCAATTGCTTCTTTTATCATTTTGCATCCTCCATTATAATTTCATTTGTTTTCTTTTCAAAAAGTGGTAATTCAACTGACACCTCTTCAAAAAGATTAAGTTGATTTTCACCTTTTTGTTTACCAAGGTGTAACACACCTTTTCCAGATTTAATAGGTGGCAATTTGCAAGTCACCTCAGCAGAATAAGCTACCTTATCACCGCTTTCACTAGGCATCATTTTTATTTTAATATTGATTTCCCTAGTGGCTTTTAACTCTCTGTTTGGATCTGAAATATTAGCCAAAACTTTTCTTAATACAAACTGGAATTTTTCTTCGATCGCACCAGATTGTAAATTTGCCAATGTTATTTTTTCATAGCCCATTTTATTTTACCTCCTTAAAATGGATTATCAATGTCATCATTGAAAAAATGTATATTGAACATTTCATTCCAATCTAATATAATACAACGTTCCCTTTTTCCTGCTATCATTCTAATTGTACGAGTATTATCAAAAATAGAAGCCGGATGTCTAACCAATATATTTTTGTATTCCTGGAATGGAGTACCCTGTAATATTTGCCTTATATATTGATTATTTGAAGATATAGCAAGACAATCATAAGATTTTCCTTCTATGGATAAATTTTTATCACGTCTTATTCCAATTTGTTTTAACTCCTCACTATACATAAGACCTTCTTTTAACGAATCATTAGGATAATCCAACATTAACATTTCACTGATTGTTTTAGATTCAATTGGAGTAATTTTTATTTTATAGTTTAATATTACATTTAATAAATTTTCTTCATCTTGGATAATTTCATCTTTATTTTCCTCTATCTGATCAACTGCATTTGTAACACATTCATTTATATCTTCAATATCATCTTTTAAAAAATCACAATCACTCACCATAGACCAAAACCCAGCAATCAATGTACCATATGTGTCACCTGTTCTATCATCATAACCCTTAACATTAACTAAATATTCTTTTGCTAATTTTATATTTTTCAAAGTGTCTTTTATTTTATTAAACATTCTTCTTCTCAATCCAGAGAAGTCAAATTCTTTTCCAATTTTCTTTAAACTTTTTTTCATTTTTATAATTGGTATTCTTGATCTTTCTGCATCATTATCAAATACAATATTAATAGCAGCAAAAAGAAACATGATTTTTGTTTTGAAAATAATCGGTTTTTGCCCAACGGATCCTTTAATAATTTCACCTTCTCCACCATAAGCACTACGAGCTAAAGATAAAATGTTTTTGTTCCTAGCTTGTTCCTCAGAATTATGAGCTTCAAATTCATCAATAATAGTTGGTCTACAATCACTACCGATTTTTTGTCTAATTCCAGCCTCAGAAGTTTTACCCTCAACAAATATTCCTAATTCTCCAATTGCAGGTCTAATTATATTTTGAATGATTGAAGTTTTACCACTTCCTTTTTGACCTATTAACGCTAAATGAGGTCGTCTATGTAAGACTGAAGCAAACGGAGCTAAGGCAATAAAACCACATAATAAAATATAGTCAAGAGATTTAGATAATCCATAATTTGTTATCTCATTGAATAATTTACCTGCTTGTTTTCTTGTCCAGGGATCACCAGATATATCAAATTTTTGTGCAGATCTTTTATATATATTATTGCCCTCATAATCAATATATTCAATTCGTTTTTTATGTTTTTGGCTATATAATGCATCACCAAGATTGACAATTATATCATCTTTATCAATATGAGCACCAACTCCAAGCATGTTTTCTTCTCGAAATATTCCTACAGATTGAGATCTATATCTAAACCAGGAAATAGCCTCATGAATATCTAATGATGTTTTTCCTTCTTTATTATACTTGGGAAATTTTTCTAACCACCAATTATAAGGAGCTATATCAAGCATGATGTTTTTTATACTGCTATCAGTTCTACCGATTCTTAATGCAATATTTTGATTTTTTGGAACAATATAATAATTGCTTGTTAATGATTCATCATAACCAGCAAAAATAAATGGAGAATTATCATATTTTATTTTATTAGCATTTTCTTGAGGTGGAATATTATTTATTTCATTATTTTTTTTTTCTGATTTAATAATTGCATCTTCAATCACCTTTTCGTTTCCATCTTTTATAACATCATCAGGATCTTGTCCATCTGGAAGTCTAACAATAAAAACATCTCCAGTATAACCATTTTTAAGTAATTTTTCTCTTAGCCGTTCTCTATTTTTTCTACCTGCTTTATCACCATCAAAAACAATGTATATTTTATCATAAATTAATAATTGTTTTATATGGTTATCATTTAATCCATTTACACCACCTGCAGCAACAGTATTAAGATATCCAGCATATAGCATTGATACAGCAGACATTTCACCTTCAACTATATATATATGATCAGAATCTGGCAACCTAGGAAATGGAAAAGTTTTACATTTTTTCGACCCAATTTTCATAGATTTTCCATTTTCATCAAAATAGAAAAGTTTGAAACCCGTTCCTAATTTTACGGTAATACCTGGTTGATGCCAGGATGATTTTTTAGTTTCAGGATGTAATAACGGTATACCAGCACCTTTGATTGTTTCTTTGCCTAGATCCTTAATTGCCTGATCAAACCCGGGCCAAAAACCAAAACAAATAGAAAGCTTATCAATCATTTCTTGTGGACATCTTCTATTATTAAGATAATCTTTTATGTGTTTTTGACCAATTCCATTCTGTGATGCTAAATATTCACGTAATTTATTTTCTGATTGTTTATCAATTTCAAAAACTTTTTTCTTATTATTTGGGTGATAATTCATATTTCCTGATCCAAAAATTTCATCAATTCTTTTATACTGGTCTATTTTCTGACCAATACCTTCAAGTAATCCTATAGCATCAAATATATCCCCCTTAACATCACAAGATTGACAGTGGAAATAATCATCATATAGAAGCATTGAAGGGTTTGAATCTTTATGTGATGGATTAATGCAGTTAGTTGGATTTTTATTAACGTTAAAGTTATAGTTTCTTAACAATTCTTTTAGACAATTTTTATATTTTTTAAAATCAATTCTATTAGACATAATCACCTATCTAAAGCATATTACAAATAAAACAGCATCACTGCAAAAAAAAGCCGTTAATAAGAAAGCGTTACCAAACTCATTAACGGCTAATTTGCAGTTTTTATTATGACACAAGTCATAGCTATAACCTACGTAGTGTAACGCTTTTAATAAATATGTAAATATAATTATAGCAAATAGATATTATTTTTGCAAGAGGAAAACTAAAAAAATAATAATTGCTAATTCAAAAAAAATAATACCTAATAAAATGTTTATTTTTAATCTAATTTTATGTTTTTTAGATTTATATTTTTCTGGCATTTTTAACCTTTACTTATTTTCATTATAACTCTATTTATTTTTTCTTTTTTCCAATCTTCAATTTCTTGCGTATCAATATAATATGCTAATTTCATTTGTTCTAGCATTATTTCACAATCTGCTATTTCTTCAATTATAGCATTTCTATTGTTATTTTTGGCTAATTCTTTAATTAATTCAGATAATTCCTCAATACATTTTAATATTTGATTTTCAACACCAAAAAATAATAATATCTTTTTTAATTTATTCCTCAAATTTTTCTGCCTTCTTTACTAAAAAAGTTCCACCGTGAATTTTATAAATATCAACATAATCACCTTTTTGAATTGGAGATAGATTGCTAATAATTAATAACCTGTATGATAATTTATATGGTTTTGAATTTATTTTAAATTCATTATCATATTCATCAGGAAATTCTATACCTTCTGGCACTAACAAAACAGATCCATCTGGTTGAAGATACTCATTGACATAGGAATGTTCTTTTAGATTTGCTATAGTTGGAATTGGTATTCTATTTCTAAAAATTACCTTTACAGGTTTTCTTGTAATTTTAATACTATTCAATTTTTGACTCCTTAGTTAAAATATAGCACTTATTATATATAAAGTCAAGAATTAAACAAATTTTTTTCTTCTTTTATCATATCTTCTTTATATTCAAATATTATATTAGGTGGAATATGTATATAACAATTCAAATTCATTGCTTCAGAATGGATCAAATTATTTCTATGATATACCATGATTCCACAATCAAGAAGTTTTTTACCTGACCATTTAAATACATATCTAGGTAAAAAATAATATTTTTGATATAATAATTCTTTTGCCCTGTCCCATCCCTGGTAACAGAATGTATTATCAATAATATAAAATAATACTCCATTATCAGAAAGTAAAGAAATCAATTTCCAATATATATTTTCAGATAATGTTACTGGGTGCCAGGGCGGATTAGATACTATAATGTCAAATTTTGTTTTATATTTTTCCTTTAATATTGATTTTTTATTAATTTTTATGTCTTGTAATTCAAGTTTAATCTTAATATCTTGATAAGTATATTCATGATTTTCTATTATTTTTTTTATTGATTTCCCTAAAACGCCATCACCACAACAAGCATCCAGTATTTGTATGGTCCCATTTGGCGTGGGTATTGTATAATGAGGTTTAAGATAATTAAATATTATTTCAGCAACTTCAGGAATAAATTTTATATTTTGATCATTAACTTTATTCTTTCTAGTTCCACCTGTTTTCCCTGGCATTATTTTAAAGCCTCGTTAAAATATTTTTTTAGTTCAGCTAACATTGATTCAACCTTACTAATCATTGTTGTTTCTCTAATCGTGAGAGGATTAGTATTATCTCTTCTTATTTTATTCATATATTGTTTATAATCAATTATTTTTTCAATTACTTTGTGTTTTTGACTCATTTTTACCTCCAAATATAAAAGTATTAGGTTTATCCTTAATGATACAATTGTAACAGCTAGTCGTTTTACATTTACTATGTAATTTACTACATTTCATTTTTTGTTTATTATTAGCATTGCGAATAGCAATTCTAAATGTTTCTGTATCATTTATTATTTTTTTCATTGGTATTATCTTCCTTTTCTTTTTTTGCTTCATTTAGATCCTTACAGCTTTCTATCAATAAATCACTATAAAAGTTCTCTAAATATCCAAGATAGGCGTTTATTTCTTGAAGTTTTCTTTTACAGTAAAATTCTAATGGGGAAACAAAATTATTATCTTGTTCATCCCTAATCAATATTTTTAAAGTTTCACGTTCTGCTTTATAAAAAGCAATTTGATTTTCGATATAACTTATAAATGTTTCAGTTTTTATTAAACTAGTATAACCTAAATGACTATTATTAATTATATATGAATTTTCCATTTCTTTCATTCAACCCTCCAAATAATTAAAATTCCTCACTTGCATGTTTTTTAATTGTTTCAATTCTTTTTTTCAAAACTTCCCATAATCTATAATCGTTATAAATCATACCTGTATGATAAATATATTTTTCAGTTTCAATTTTAATATTAATATAATGAAAATTATTAGAAATAATAATTTCCGCAAAAACATTTTTACCAGGAAAAAATTCATTAATAAATTCATTTATTTTTTTCTTTGTCTCTTTTATCATTTTTACTTTCCTTATATAAGCATTCAAAGCCTAGCTTTTCCGCTGTACAATAACCAAAACAATAAAAATTACAAGCTGCTTTATCAAGCATGTTAATAATATCACATACTGGTAAATTTGATATCATCATGATTCTTCCCTTCTGGTGTATACAGCACTTTCAATTGGATCATAATTATCACATGTCAACCTGTTTGTTTTCATATTTTTAGTTTTTGTACCTTCAATATGATCTTCAGGTCTCATATAATTCCAGCATGTTTCTCTTATTTTTTTATTACAAGTTTCACCACTGCATTTAATCATTTGTTATCCTCCGTTAATATATTTCCATATTTCTTTCATGTCATATCCTTTATTACTAGATCAACTACTATTTTATTTTTTGGCATTGCTACTCCTTAAATTGTTTGTAATACTCAGGATCTTTTTTATATAATATTTGTTTATGCTCTTTTATTAAATCATCTGTGATCCAGTTAGGTATTGTATATTCACTTCTATAAACCTCAATCAATATTTGTGTATTTCTATGATTAAATATAATATCCATATTTCTTTTATTTATATCATTTTTATATCCTCTACTTACCCATTCATCTATATGTACACAAATATAGTGAAAATAATATCCTAAATAACCAGACCATCTTTTAATATTAGGATGATTAGCAACCGATCTTTTTTGATTAACCAATTGATTATTAATACCTAATAAGCTAGCAATTCCATGGATATTTTCATAGATGTTTGCTTGTAATCTATTACGATCGAGCATTGATGCAGATACATAAAAATTATGATCCAAAATCCAACTTTGCATATAATCATCTCCTACAACATACCATCTTCATCTACATTATCAAAAAGTTTTTTATAAGTATCACTTTCCAACTTATCCATTCCCTTAATAAAGCTGCCATCCCTATTAAGTTTTTCCCTAATCGCCATTCTAATAAATGAAGAAACGCTCATCTCAATATTGTTTTCCTCCATATATTTAGCACAAAATATTTTTATTTTCTTTTTTGTTGAAGAAAATATTTTCACGTGAACTGACTCTTTTTCGTTATATCTTGCCATTTTTACCTCCAAATTTCTGACACAAGTCTGTGGGAAACTTTCCTACTAAAAAGTTTTTTCTACCACGATATGTATAAATATAATACATTTTCGTGGTAAAGTCAATACAAAAATAACTTTTTAGTGGTGTGATATATACACAATTTTTGTGCCAGGCTTAAATCGTTATATATCCACTATTTAAGTCCACTTTTTCCACTTTTTATTTTGGCAGAATATAGGAAAGTGGTCTACACATTTGTCATGTTTTGTGCCGACACTTTTGTATCACATCTATAGCATTGCACTCTCATATATATATATATATATATATTATACTAGATTAATTAATAATAATAATAATAAAATAGGCACTGGCACAAAAAGTCCTGGAAGTAAAGGGCTATAGAAAAAAAATACCTAGTTTTTAACAAAATTACACTGTTTTTTTTTATATTCCTATTACTCCAAGGGCGATTTTGTGCCAACAAGGCTTAACTTATTGATATATAAAGAGTTCCACTGGCACAAAAATGGAATTTAATGAATTATAGGTTTTATATATTCATTAGATATTTATAGAAAATAATAGAAAAAGTAAGAAATATCCCGGTTTTGTAAGTGTCAGTAAATTCAAAATTAAACTATTTGCCTTTTTTTGGTAATAGTGCTATATTATATACATGCCTAATATCTATGTGGAAAAAACACAGAAATTAACTATTACACAGATAAAAGCTCTTACTCCATACTTGGATAATTTTTCACCTCGTTTGACTAATCTACAAAGAGCATTTGTATGGTATTATTGTCATAATGGGTTTAGTGCTGCTAATGCTGCTAAACTTGCTGGATATAAAAGTGGTAGTAAAAGAGGTAAGGTAAATAAAAAAAGTACAAATTTGTATTATGCTGTACAAGGAAATGAAAACCTTAACCACGCCTATATAATCGATGCTGTCCAGTTAGTTGTCCGTAATATTGTTGATATAGAAAAAAATTCTATAGAACCAAAGTTGTTTGAAAATTGGATGTCACAAGCTTTTTATGATCCTGCATTATTTGTTAATCCAGATGGTACCATAGCGTTTAGGTCTTGGGATGAGATACCTCAACAATATCACTGTTGTGTAATTAGTATTGAAAAAAAATATTATGGTAGGAATGCAGATAAAGAAGTAATTGTAATAAAGCTAGCTGATAAAAAATATGCTCAAGACAAACTTGATAAGTTGATTCAACTTACAAAAGAGCCAAGCGAGATAGATGTTAATCTAAAGGAAGAAACTCTTGATAGATTAGAAAATATTTTAAGTGGTAAAAAGAGGAAAAAGAAATGATCATAGCAGTTATAATTTTATCAATAGTTTTATTAGTATCAAATTTATTTTGGATGTTTATTCTTGTTTGTGTTAGTGTTGGTTTTAGAGAAATTGAAAAAAAATATTTAAAAAATATAGAAAAAATAAATAATGAGTTTGAAGGTTTAAAAGAAATAATTGAAAAAGTAACTAAGACAGAATTAACATATGAAGATATTAAAAGATTTGATCCAGATATAACAAATGAATGATAAAAAATAAATTTTGGGATAAAATCAACAGTACTTGACTTTATATATAATAAGTGCTATTATAATAATGGAAGTGTTGCGTATCTGGATGCCAAATCCTCCCCTGGATATGAGCATTAACTAATAGCGGTTAAGGTTTTGCAACACGACTTTAACCGCTCATTTTGAAAGATACGAATCATGTTTACCTGGAATAGATTATCATTATTGGCTTAATGGTTGCCTTGAATTATTATCAAGATGTGATGCTATTGTGATGATTAATGGATGGGAACAAAGCAAAGGTGCTAAAATAGAATATGATAAAGCAAGTGAACTTGGGATGGAAATATTATATGAAAATCTTATATAATAGTGAGTATATAAAATGAAAAAAATAACTAAAAAAAATGCAACTGATTTTGAAAAAATGATTGATGAAAATAAGATTCAAATCATTCTTGAAGAATTAGTTTTTCATGGCACGGTTAATCTTAATACAAGATGTATAATAACAGAGAGAGAAAATGTATTTGATAAAAATGGTGATCCATTATGTTATCCTGGAGAATTGATTTTGTCGTTTAATTATAAAAGAGTTGGTAACACATTAACCGTTATGATTTATATTGAAAATATTGATATAATTGAAGATCCAAAATTGAATCGTAATTGGGTTATGATTTATTTTAAATTTGTGTGAGGAGATAATATGCCAGAAATAATTTTATGTCCTAATTGTGGAAACAACGATTTTTGTCTTACACCTAATGGAATTCTGTGTAAAGAATGTAATTTTCTTTGTGATAATAGTATTATTATTGCTCTTCAAAAAAACTATAAAGAAAATCAAAAAAAGATAGCAGATCAACAAAGAAAATATCATGAGGGTTAATTAAATGATCATAGCAGTTATAATTTTATCAGTTCTTTTAATCTTATCTATTATTTATATTTTTTATATCCATATTATAAACATAAAAAAAAGAAATGAGCAATTTCTACCGTCAGCTAAGGGGAAAATATTAGATAACTATGGTTTTATGTTAGGTGTTCCAAGGAATGGTAGAAAAGATAAAGAATATAGATCTATGCTTATAGAAAAATTAAGGTGGTTTGTGGAAAAATGATAATAACAATTATATGCATATATATTACTTTAGGAATAGTTATTTTTCCTATATTAAATATTGAAACACCAGATATAATATATTGGATATATATGGTAGTATTTCCATTGCATACTGTTTTCATATTTTTAGCAATTATTATAATTTATGGCATAAAAGGATGGAAAGAAGATGATAAACAAAAAAATAAATCTTAAATGTCCTAAGTGTGAACATACATTTGCTATTATAGTTAAATCAATAGACATGTTAAATCATGAAGTAAAACACTATAAAGATAAATTCAAAAAATTAGAAGATCAAATATGTAAACTAAAATCAGCATTATCAATGTATCAAGTTAGTACAGATAAAGAAGAAGAATTATTTAATGATTTATTTAACTGTATGAAGTAAGGAAATATTATGAATATTAAAGTATATTCGATTCTAAAAGCTATTATAATATTACTTGAATAATTACAACTTGAATATTTTATATATTATGATTATATTAGAATAGAAATATCAAATAGATTGGAAGAAACAACAATCGATAAAGAATGAGTTATAAATTAACAGAACAAGATCTATATACAATTATTGATGAACCAATACTTTTAGGTCATCTTATAGGAAAAGATCTCTTATCTGAAATACATAATCATTTCATTAAATTCATTTGGTATCCTGAAGAATATTTTCTTGAAAATGACAATTGGAAAAAAACAATGGACTTTTTCAATTCACTTGGTCAAACATATGATATTGAAAATAGTGATGGTGA
>Ga0272441_10004628_pt1 | contig 24667 bp, 20 predicted proteins | sample SSMProp6N_FD_193582 | JGI IMG/M metagenome (GOLD analysis project Ga0272441, IMG submission 193582) | Marine sediment archaeal communities from Little Sippewissett salt marsh, Falmouth, MA, United States - SSM-Prop-6N | ecosystem: Environmental > Aquatic > Marine > Wetlands > Sediment ...
TTATAAGGAATCCCGCTATTACAGTGGAAGTCAATAGTGAATTAATTTATCAGGGGGAGAGTATAACCCTAACAGCCAATGCGAGCGGTGGCAATGAAGATTTCAGTTATCTCTGGAGTACAGGGGAAACTACCCAAAGCATTAATGTGAGCCCCGATGTCAATACGAACTATTCTGTTGTTGTTAGCGATAGCTTTGCTTCATCTTCGGGAATAGCCTGCAGTGCTGATGGGCTTGGTGAGGTTACGGTTAATCCGGAAATCGTTGTTGCAGTTAATAGTGAAGACATCAATGAAGGACAAAGTGTTATCCTTACGGCAAACCCAACCGGGGGAAATGGGAACTATAGCTATCTCTGGAGCCCTGGAGGGGCAACGACGCAAAGTATTGAGGTGAGTCCTGGTGAAACTACTGCCTTTACGGTTACGGTAAACGATGATTTTCAGACAACTACGGGAACAATCCCCAGCGGTTCAAGTACGGGCACTGTAAACGTAAATCCGGCCATTGTAGTGGAGGTAAGGGGGCCATCTACAACTGTAAACAACGAGTCGATTATTGAAGGGGAAAGTGTTACCCTAACGGCTACGCCTTCGGGGGGTACAGCACCTTACCAATACAGTTGGAGCAATGGTGAAACTACCCAAAGCATTACCGTTTCCCCAGCATCGACCACAGACTTTACCGTTACGGTAACCGATAGTTTTGTACCCACCTCAGGCCCGCCAGCTTCTGCCGAGGCTAAAGGGAGGGTGACGGTGAACCCTAAACTCACCGTTGCGGTCAACAGTGAATCTATCATTACAGGGGAAAGTGCCACCCTTACGGCAACCCCTGAAGGAGGCGATGGAAATTACGCTTACTCCTGGAGCAACGGGAAAACTACCCAGAGTATTACGGTTGACCCTCAAGAGACTACAGATTTTACCGTTACAGTTACGGATGGATTTATACCCACCTCAGGCCCGGCAGCTTCTGCCGTGGCTAAAGGGACGGTGACGGTGAATCCTGAACTCACCGTTTCGGTCAGCAGTGAATCGATTATAGAAGGGGAAAGTGTTACCCTAACGGCTACGCCTTCAGGGGGTACAGCACCTTACCAATACAGTTGGAGCAATGGCGAAACCACTCAAAGCATTACGGTCTCCCCTAAAGCGTCTACAGACTATACCGTTTCAGTTACGGATGGATTTGTACCCACCTCAGGCCCGGCAGCTTTTGCCGAGGCTACAGGGAGGGTGACGGTGAACCCTGAGATTAAGGTTACCATTTCCATTGAATACCCTTCAGAGAATCAAAACGAACAAATTTGCCAGGGAAGCGACCAGAATGCGATCCTGACGGCAAATGTGACGGGGGGTAATGGGAATTACAAATATTCCTGGAGCACCACCGAAGATACTCCAAGTATCTCTGTGAGCCCTGATATAATTACAACATACACCCTTACTGTAACGGATGACTTTAGTGCTTCTTCCGGGATTGTAACGAGTGGAGAGGGCAGTACAACTGTATTTGTCAACAACTGTGACATTGACCCGGGGTATGGTTTTTTCGAATTCAAGTCTGAGTTGTGTATCGGTGCCGCACTGGAAACCCTTGTAGAGGATCCTACGGGTGGTGAGTTCAGTGAATTCCTCTACAGGATCCAGGATAACAGGGTTCGAATCAGAATCGTATGGCAGGGCGATCTGAGCAGTTATAATGATTTCAGATCTACCCTTGTTTCAGAATTTGGCCTAACAGGATTCATCATATCTGAATCCGAGGATTTGATAAATAATCTTAGGACGATTACCTGTGATTTCGAGATTCCGAGGCTTCCGCAACTCTGCCAATTTGATATTAATCAGGTGTATCCCTACATCCCGCCTCCAACGGGTGCAGAGATGCCATTGACCGGGGCAGGTTTGAATGGGGCCATTGCATTGAGCGAGACCACACTCATAAGCCAGGGAGATGTTGCCCAGAATTCTGACCTGGCTCGTTTGGGCTGGAGTCTTTCAGGGGCAGGATTGAAGATTGGAGTGATTTCCGACAGTTTTAACAAAGTAAATAACGGGTACCAGCAAGACCAGGACGAAGGAGAACTTCCACCTGGTATACAGGCTGTTGATCTTGCGATGGGAGGAACAGATGAAGGCAGGGCCATGCTTCAGCTCATACACGATGTGGCCCCGGACGCCCAATTGTTTTTTAATACGGGGTTTGAATCCAGGGGCGACATGGCCAATGCAATCGTGAACATGGCTTCTTTTGTGGACATCCTCGTGGATGATATTACCTACATCAATTCGGAATACTATAAGGATGGTGAGTTGGCCAAGGCAGTGGAAGCGGCCAAGCTAGTCAACCCGGACTTATTGTACCTGACCTCTGCAGGAAATTTCGGCAACCGATCCTATGAAGCCGTTTTTCAACCTGCCGAGGCACCCAATGAGAATCGCCATGATTTCAATCCAGGGGACCCAACTGTTTACCTGCAGGAACTCGGAGGAGGTGATATAAAATTGTCGGAGGGGCTCTATATCATAGGACTCCAATGGGAGGACGATTCCTATTCCCTCGAAGCCCAGGGGGCGAAGATCGATATGGATATCTTCATTACGGATGAGAACGGCAATAAGCTGTACGGTTTTAATCGTAACAACCTTGGGGCTGATGCCCTTGAGATCATGCCTTTCAGGGTTAAGAATCCGTTGGGGACAACAACATACATCATGGTCGAAGTTGTAGAGGATACCAGGGTAGTAAAGACGCCCTTCCGATTCAAATATATCGTATTCAGGGCCGGGGATGACAATGAATTCCCGGCATCCCCGCCAGCTATTGGCTCAACGGTATTCGGGCAGGCCAATAGCAATTTTGTTACGGCTGTTGGTGCGGTGCGCTTTGACGAATCCCCAAATTTTAATGGTACTGGGATAACGGCGAACCCCACGGCCTCACCACAGCAAACAAGTTCGCTTGGAGGTCTTATTCTTACTGGGGAATCAGAGCCCCGGGAACAGCCCTTCCTAATGTCGGCAACCGGACTTAACAATACCTTTTTTGGGTTTGATTATGACGGTGATGATGATTTGCTTCCCAACTTTTTCGGCACATCGGCTTCAGCCCCCTTGCTGGCGGCAGGCATGGCGTTGGTGGAGGAGGCAAAAAATAAATTCTTGGTAGATCCTTCCAATCCGGATTTTGATACCCGTGAATTGTTGAAAAGTACAGCACTCAGGATGGCTGGCTCAGATGACTGGGATCCCAAAACAGGGTTTGGTTTTGCATTTATTGACAAGGCGATTTCCACTTTTGCCAATCCCGCACCGAATCTCGACAGGTTCTTATTTCCTGATGGGATTAGCATTGGTGAAGAAACCTTTACCCTTACGGTAAAAGGAGACTCCTTTACCGAAGATTCCTTCGTAGTATTCAGGGATCAGGAGTTCAATGGAGAATTAAATCCCGCTACGGGGTTGCTTAATCCTGAGACCGTTTTTGTGGATAGTAGTACCCTTGAGTTCACCGTTCCTGCCTATGGCATCGGGAACCCCCCCATTTACGTTGTCACTCCTTCACTGGTATTGACCAATGACGATGGTGATCAGATAAACAAGGAAAATGGAGGTGAGACAGAAACTCAACCTTTGTTGGATCAGCAACCTGTAGATGTTGTTTTAAAACCGGATGCAGCTTCCAGGTTCTACGCCCAGGTCAATCCTTCAGGTGACCAGCTTACCTGGACAGCCATCAAAATAGACCCGGCTACCGGGGAACCCCAGTTAGATCCTGTAACGAGTGAACCGGTTTCCCTGACGGAAACAGAATTGGCATTGCTTTCACCCTCTGTGACCGTGGATATTCCAACGGCAACCCCGGGATCCAATGTCGGATTTTACGCTATTGAACTTACCCTGGACCAGGCTACTCTGGATACAGGTCTGAAGGAAGCCTATACCTTTTCCATTGCTCAGGAGTTTCTGAAGGTGGATCCCCTTCCCGTTACCATAACTCCGGTCATATCCCCGGCTGAAGGGTCTACGAGCATTACTTACGGGGATGGGGTGCCAGTCATTACCTATGAATACACCTATGGGGTGCCAGGAGGAAGTCCCTTGCCAGAGACTACCCTGGATGGGGGTACGACCGATGCCTTTCAGGACAGGCATGTTGATGGTCTCGGTTTCGCCAATTTTGGATTGGGCTTTGCTAATGGAGGCCTTGGCTTTGTCAATTTCGGTCTTGGCTTTGCCAATGGCGGGTTGGGATTTGCCAACGCCGAAGAACTCCTGATAAATGGCCTGGGCTTTGCCAATACAAGTTTCTGGGTATCGGAATCGACTTTTGCTAATGCATCCGATTTTATATCCAACGGCCTGGGCTTTGCCAACGGGGAGGACGCCACCGGACAAAAGCTTATCGAATTTGGAGAGGATCTGTTGGACCCGGCAGATCTGGATGCAGACCTGATCGACCCTTCTGAGATCACTAACGGATTGGGAATGGTCAGCGGTCTTGGCTTCGCCAATGGCCTGGGCTTTGCCAATGGAGGTCTCGGCTTTGCCAATGGACTCGGCTTTGCCAATAATACAGTTTATGTAAATGGTCTTGGCTTTGCCAATGGGGGTCTGGGTTTTGCCAACGGGGGTCTGGGTTTTGCAAATGGTGGCCTTGGTTTCGCGAACAGCGAGGATGCTGATGCGGTTTTATCGGCATTTGAGAACGCTTTGGTCATCTTCAATGTGGAAGAGGATCTTTCACAAGAAGCACCTGGAGAAATCATTACCATTTATCCCATAACTGTATTAACAGGGTTGGGTGAAGGAATACAATGGGTGATCCCCGGAGCCATCATAGATGACAATCTGGTGATCTCTACTCAACCTGCCTCCTTCGTCGTGGAACCGGCCACTATACAGGTTACTACGGCGGATGCAAGCGCTGAATACGGGACGATATCGGAATCACTCACCATCGTTCAGGAGAACCTCGATCCACAGTTCAAATACCTGGATGAATTTGCGGATGTTTTCCCTGAAGGCATTACAGTGGGCGTGAACGCGACTTCAGAGTTGGACGTCGCGGGCAGCCCTTATCCGATAACGGCAACGGCTTCCGGGGTATCTTCCAATTATATTGTTGAATATATCGATACGGGTGAATTGACAGTACTGCCATTTGTCATTTCTGCCAAGGCGGAAGATGGGACCATAACATACGGGGATACAGGGCCATTTGATTTTGGTATTAGCCTGAGCAGGAATGAGCAACCCCTCGCGGAGGCTGACCTTCCATATGACGACACCCTGGAAGATATTTTTCCCGAGGGTCTGAATTTTGAACTGGACTGCGAAGACTGTGGTGTTCTGGGAAGTCCCTATGGTTTATCATTAAACAGCGAGAGTGATTCAGGAAACTATGATATTACCTTTATATCAGGCCTGGTTAATGTACTGCCTTATGACCTAACCCTTACAGTAAACCCCGGTATTATTGGCTACGGGGATGAAGGCCCGTTTGATTTCGGGTTTACATTGAGTACAGGGGATCCGGACTGGACGGAAGCCGATCTGCCATTCGGCGAAACACCCGAAGAGATTTTTGGGACGCTGCTCTATAGCCCGCTCGATGGGTGTGACTTTGAGGATACAGTAGCTATACTTACTCAAGTGCAACCTGACAATTACAATGTGACCTATGTGGACGGACCGCTTACTCTGGAAAAGGCTGTCTTAAGTCTGCAGGTTTCAGGCACCTCGTATATCCAAAGAGGGGATTACGCTCCTGATGATTTTGAGATAAATGTGAACGGGTTGGTTTGTAATGACGAAATTCCCGAGATAACTACTTTCAGGGTTGAAGATGGCTCTGGGACTAGTACATCCGGAAAACTCGATTCCGGAGTCTATCAGGTGTTTGCAGTGACAGAGGCGGTTCCAGGACTGGAGAATTACGAGGTGGAGCAGGTACCGGGGGAATTGTTTGTGAATCCCAAAGTTGGATGTAGAAATAGGATCAAAGCCATTGACCTTTGTCGATCTCCGGCTTCATTGGCCGATGATCCCCGGGTGACTACAAAACTCACATTTACGTATCGGAATGAACTGGACGTACCCATTTATGTTCCCAGGGGACATGACAACTACCTTTTCGGTCCGGCCTACAGATCTGGGGAACTGCCGGAAGTCTTCCTTCCTGGAACGCATACTTTTGAAATTTATACAGATGGGCAAGGGTTAAAATGGATCATTGAAAGCCCTGAGTGCTGGTTCCCCTCCATTTCGAACTGGGCTACCTGGGCTCCTGAATGCGCTACAAACCTAAGTAGTGAAGTAGTGGATGTGGATTCCTTTACACCTGATTTTGATGACGATATACCTCAGGCCTACCCGAACCCGGCTACCGATTATTTAACACTGTATGTGGGCAATTTGGAAGGAGTGGTCGACATCGCTGTTTTTGATGAGGCAGGGCGACAACTGATGCGTCGGGAGTTCTCTGCTGATGGTCAGGATGAGGTTTATTTGGATGTCAGTGTTTTAAAACCGGGAATCCTCACCATACGCCGAGAAAATCAGGGCGAGGTCTCGGTCTTCCGGATTATTAAGAATTAGGGTCGGGTATTATTGAAATACCTCTGATGTTGAAAAGGCTGAACTGGGTTCAGCCTTTTCTTTTTGTGCCCAATCATGGGAATAGACTTGTCTTTCGATTTTAGTATCTTGGAGGGTTTAACAGATAACCCCAATCCCCATGAACTTCAGAGCCATATTTCATCTTGTTTTAATCCTTTGCCTTGCCGTGGCGTGCGGCGAGGCCCGACAGGACACCTCTGAGGTGGTGAGTGATGAAAACAACATTAATCGGGAACCCCACCGGCCGGCATTCCATTTCACACCCCCATCGGCCTGGATGAATGACCCCAACGGGATGTTCTATTTGGATGGGGAATACCACCTGAGCTATCAGTATTATCCGGACAGCACGGTATGGGGACCCATGCATTGGGGGCATGCGATTTCAAAAGATCTGGTGTCCTGGGAACATCTTCCTATTGCTTTGTACCCGGATAGCCTGGGGTATATTTTCTCCGGGGGTTCTGTAGTGGATCTTCAAAATACCTCGGGGTTTGGCACTGAGGCTGCTCCACCGGTTGTAGCGGCTTTTACCCATCACGATCCGGTAGGGGAGAAGGCCGGAAGAACCGATTTTCAGACCCAGAGTATCGCTTACAGCCTGGATAAAGGACGGACGTGGACAAAATATTCAGAAAATCCGGTGGTGCCCAACGAGACGGGTATACGGGATTTTCGGGATCCTAAGATCATTTGGCATAACGGATCTCAAAAATGGATTATGACCCTGGCCGTTTACGACAGGGTACAATTTTACGCTTCCCCGGACCTAAAGGCCTGGGAATACCTTTCCGAATTTGGCATTCCCGGGGATACGCGCTTGTGGGAGTGTCCTGATTTGTTCCCCCTGGAAGTTTCCGGGACAGGGGAAACCAAATGGGTGCTGCTTGTTAGTATACAGCAGGATGCCCCGAATGGGGGTACGGCTACCTCTTATTTTGTGGGGGATTTTGATGGAACTACCTTCCTCTCAGACCCCGGGGAGCAGCAATGGCTCGACTGGGGAACGGACAACTACGCTTTTGTTACCTGGGACAATGCCCCGGGGGGGGATGCACAAAGGCTCGGGATCGGATGGATGTCCAATTGGCAATATGCACAGGAAGTACCGACGGTTTCGTGGAGATCGGCTATGACGGTACCCCGCGTGTTGCAGTTGGAAACTGACGGAAAGGGTTTTGCGTTGCGCTCCAACCCCGACACCTCCCTGGAAGGCCTGAGGGGGCTAAAGACAGAGCTGCCAGCAATGGCGATACAGGGTGAACAGGCGATTACGGGACGTTTCACTCCCTCCCAATGCGAAGTCATCTTACAAACAGACCTTTTAAAAACTACGGCCGAACTTTACGGGATCACTTTGTCCAATAATTCAGGGGACCGGTTGATCCTCGGTTTTGACCGGATCAATAATCAGATGTGGTTAGACCGTCGTGAGTCGGGCCCGAAAGGTTTCTCCGGGGATTTTTTTAAAGGTCCCCATAAAGCCCCCCTGAATTTAAGCCCGGATGGGGATCCAAACCTGAGGATCCTCCTGGATGCAGCTTCGGTTGAGGTATTCGGGGAGAACGGGCGCCTGAACTTCACAGAAATCTTCTTTCCTTCAGAACCTTATAATACCCTGACCTTCTGGGCAGACGAGGGAGAATGGTTGTTGGAATCCTCCACAATCTATTCCCTGAAAAGCATCTGGTAAATAAAGGGTTATCAAATGTCTGTATAGATTCCAGGCTGATCTTAGTCATATCCTGAAACCGGTGGATGCCCTATTTTTACTATGGATATGGACCCTGATAAATCCATAGTGCAAAGGATACGGGGATTTCTGATAGAAACCGGGGAGTTGGCATATTTTGCCGGCCGGTTCTTTAAAGAAGTCTTCAGGCCCCCTTACGAGACGAGGGAATTCCTACGGCAGTGCTACCAGATGGGAAACCGTTCCCTGGTGCTGGTACTGGTTACGGGTTTTATCATCGGGTTGGTATTGACGCTCCAGTCCAGGCCTACCCTAATTGAGTTCGGGGCGGAATCCTGGATGCCCAATATGGTGGGGATTTCGATTGTACGGGAGATCGGGCCGGTGATTACCGCCCTGATTTGTGCCGGTCGTATTGCCTCGGGAATAGGGGCCGAACTCGGTTCTATGCGGGTTACAGAACAAATCGACGCCATGGAAGTATCCGGGACGAACCCCTTCAAGTACCTGGTAGTTACCCGCATCCTGGCAACCACACTGATGCTCCCCCTCCTGGTCATATTCGGGGATATCATCGCCCTTTACGGGTCTGCCCTGGTGGAATACCTCAAAGGAGGGATGAGCTTCCAGTTGTATTTCAATACGGTTTTTGACGCCCTCTCCTTCGGCGATTTTATCCCGGCAACAGTAAAGTCGTTCTTTTTTGGATTTGTGATCGGCCTGGTGGGTTGTTACAAGGGGTACTATTGTAAAAAGGGCACTGCCGGAGTGGGAAAAGCGGCAAATACGGCTGTGGTCACGGCCTCCCTCCTGGTCTTTTTTGTGGATTTTATGGCGGTATTTATCTCGGATATTTTTTATGAACTCTGACCTATGGAAGCTGCAACAAAAAATAAGGATACGTTTACGAAGGCGTCGGGCCGCAAGGAGATGATTCGGATCCGGGACCTGCATAAACGCTTTGGGGAGAACCATGTCCTCAGGGGGTTTAACCTCACCCTTTACCAGGGCGAGAACCTGGTGGTCATGGGAAAATCGGGCTCCGGAAAATCCGTTATGATCAAATGCCTTGTCGGGCTGATCGACCCGGACGAAGGCCTTGTTGAAGTTCTGGGCCGGGATATTGCATCCCTGTCCGCTCAGGAGCTCGACGCACTCAGATCGGACATCGGCTTTCTCTTCCAGGGGAGTGCCCTTTATGATTCGATGACCGTCCGGGAGAACCTGGAGTTTCCCATGCGTAGGCATGCTGAAAAGATTGGACTCACCAAAGATACACTTCCACTGGTCATGGAAGCCCTTGAAAACGTGGGCCTGGCCCATGCGGTGGACCTGATGCCTTTAGAGCTCTCGGGCGGGATGAAAAGGCGAGTGGCCTTGGCGCGGGCCCTGATCCTCAAACCTAAACTGATCCTTTACGATGAACCTACAAGTGGGCTGGATCCCATTACCTCTAAGGAAATTATTGAACTCATGCGCAGCATTCAGCGCACATACGGAACCTACTCCCTGATCATCACCCACGATGTGGATTGCGCCCGGGTCATCTCAGAGCGCATCCTCCTGTTGGTGGATGGGGTGGATTACGCAGAGGGGACCTACGCGGAATTATCAGGGAGTAAAGACCCGAAGATTGAAGCATTCTTTAAAAAATAAGTCATGGCAAAATCAACTTCTCAATTCGTAAAACTGGGGGTATTCGTGATCCTTGGCAGCTTTTTGATCCTTGTTATGGCCTACCTGATAGGGAGCGAACAGAATATTTTCAGGCCGACCTTCGAGGTCACAGCGGTATTCAGCAATGTCAATGGCCTGCAAAAAGGCAACAATGTCAGGTATTCCGGGATTGACGTGGGTACGGTAAGAAATATTGTGATGGAACAGGATACCAGTATCCGCGTGTATATGCAGATCCAGGAGGATATGCTGGCACATATCAAAGATAATGCTGTGGCTGTGGTGGGTTCTGACGGGCTCGTGGGCAGTATGCTGATCAATATCCTTCCCGGTCAGGGAGCCGGAGTGCCGGTGCAGGACGGGGATGAGATTGAGACCTACACCCGCATCAATACACAGGATATGCTCACCACCCTGAACGTCACCAACGAAAATGCCTCCCTGCTCACGGCAGACCTCCTTGAGGTTACCCATTCCCTGAGGAATGGATCGGGGGTCCTCGCCACATTACTTCACGACAGCGTTATGGCTCAGGACCTCCGGGAGGGATTTCATAACCTCAAACTGAGCACTGCCCGGTCTGAACAGGCTATTGGCAGGTTAAACCGTATTATTGAGGAATGGCGGCTGGAGCAGAGCACGCTCAGCTTGTTGACGGATGACCCGGAGTTTACCCAACAGATCCGGAGGGTCGCTGCCAATCTGGACACCTCGGGAGCGGAGATCCGTGAACTCACAGGACGGTTAAACGATCTGGTCAGTGCTCTGCAGCAAGGGGAGGGGACCCTTGGGATGATGCTGAAGGACACAGTTGTGGCCGCAGAGATCCGGCATGGGCTTATGCACCTGGATTCTGGCCTGGTCAAATTTGACGAGAATATGGAGGCCCTTAAACACAACTGGCTTACCCGCGGGTATTTCAGAAAGCTGGAAAAGCAGCAGAAAAAGGAAAGTAAAAAACAACAGTAAAAAAAACCGCCCTGAATTTCTTCAGGGCGATCCTTCTAACTGTAAGGATTTGCAGATGCAAAATCCAGACATGCAAATACCCATTAGAGCATCTGACCCTTACAGAAAATTACCCTTATCGTCTAATTTTACCTTCAGGGTTTTATCACCGTTTTTAAGGGTGACCTTGTAAGTTTTGGAAACCCCTTTTTTCTCGTGGTACCGCACCAGGTAGACATCCTCGCTGACAACCCAGCCCGGAAACCTGTCGAGTACAGCATTGTTGACACTTTCAGGGAGTTTTACATCTTCAAACTTTTCGATCGTCCGGATGATTTTTCCGTCGGCGTCATAGGCTGCGAGTATTTTCCCGTCAGGGATGTAGAAACTAATTTGGTAGTAGTCGTAATCATCCTGATAGTAGTCAGAACTTTCAAGATTAAACGCAGCTACTTTCCGCTGTAACATCTTTACAGGGATCGCCGCGGGTTCTTCAGAAGCCAAACTATTGAGGTACTTGTAATTCGTGGCGTACAAGACAACTTCTGACAATTCTTCTGTCCGGATTTCCTGGGCAAACAATGCAGGCAGCAATCCTAAAATAAGGACGGTTGTGATTAATTTTTTCATGACTTAGGTATTAAGTGACACAATAAGGTAGTTTGCATGCCTGACACTAAAAGTAGCATGTGTAACCCGCTTTTCAAATGACCTGTATCAGTCCCGGCAGGGGGAACTGCGGCCATGGATAGGGTCCCTGACACAAATCATTGGGGCTGCCCTGACGGTTTTGTAGTTTCAAGCTACAAACCAATGCCTCTAATGATGACCCAATCAATGTCCCGGAAGTGGCTGGCCCTCGATACGGATCAGCCCATCTGGAGTCACTTCTTTATGATTGCCCCCCTTGCCGTGGTTGGGACACGGGAGGCGGAGGGGTATGACCTGGCCCCAAAACACATGATCACCCCCATGGGCTTTGAGAACTATATCGGTTTTGTCTGTACCCCTGCCCATGGAACCTACCACAACATTCAGCAGCATGGTGAATTCACGATTAGTTTTCCCATGGCGGATCAAACAATGATCGCTTCCCTGTCCGCTTCCCCAAGGCAATCGGGGATCTCCAAATCGAACCAGGTTATCAATGCCCTGCCCACCCACAGGGCTGTTGAAGTAGATGCCCTTTTCCTGGAACAGGCCTACCTGAAACTGGAGTGCAAACACTTTAAGACCATCGATGGGTTTGGCAGCAATAGCCTGATCACTGGAACCATACTGCACGCGTATGTCCATACCGACTACCTCCGGGTTTCCGAACAGGACGAACAGCATATGCTCCACGAACACCCGCTTTTGGCCTATGTGGCTGAGGGGAGGTTTGCAGAGGTAGGGGATACCTATCATTTTCCCTTTCCAAAAGGATTTAAAAGATGACACGAGCTACAGACATAGCCAAAGAAGTACAGCACTGGATCGATACCAGGCAGGACGCCGTTAAGGACTTCATTAAGGAACTCGCCCTGATGGAATCCCCTTCATCCGACCGGGAAGCCCTGTCAGAGCTGCTTATAAGGTTGGAAGCCCGAATGAGGGGGCTTGGAATGTATACTGTAAGGGTTCCCGGTAGACAATCCGGGGGATACCTGTATGCGCGCCCGAAGATAAAGACCCCGAATCAACCGATTCAATTACTCATAGGGCATTGCGATACGGTATGGCCCCTGAAGACCCTCGAGGAAATGCCACTCCAGGAGACCGGCTCTCATCTGTCGGGCCCCGGGGTCTATGATATGAAGGCAGGCATTGCACAGATATTTTTTGCCCTGTACTGCCTCTCAGCCCTGGATCTCACCCCCGAAGTACTCCCGGTGGTACTGATCAATTCAGATGAGGAAGTCGGTAGCAGGGAATCCACTCCTGCCATCCGTCGCCTTGCCCGAATCGCCGACCGGGCATACGTGCTGGAACCTCCTTTGGGGCTGGAGGGAAAACTGAAAACAACCCGTAAGGGACTTGGACGATTTACACTTATCGTGTATGGCAAGGCCGCCCATGCCGGGCTGGATCCTGAAAAGGGCGCCAATGCCATTGTGGCCATGTCGCAGCTTGTACAGGAATTGTATGCCTTAAATGACTTTGAGCGGGGCACGACCGTAAATGTCGGACTGATCGAAGGGGGTATTTCCCCAAATACCATAGCCCCTGAAAGTCGTGTAGTCGTGGATGTGAGGGTGCTTACCGAAGCCGAAGGACGACGCGTGGAATCTGCCATCCGTGCGTTGCAGATTAAGACAGAAGGGACGCGACTGGAAATTGAAGGGGGATTTGGCAGGCCCCCCATGGAGGCTACCCCCGGGAATCGCCGTCTATGGACCATGGCCGCCAAAACCGGAAAAACCCTTGGGCTCGAACTCGAACAGGCAATGGCCGGGGGAGGATCTGATGCAAACACCACCAGTCAGTATACCGCAACCCTGGATGGCCTGGGGACCCCCGGGGACGGCGCCCATGCCCTTCACGAATTTATTAAGACGGACCGGCTTTCTGAACGCACAGCCCTTTTAACACTATTGCTTATGATGAACCCGCTAAAACGCCATAAATGAAAAAGCAGGTCGAAATATTTACCTCACTCACCCGGATATCCGATCTGGCTGAAACCCCCTTTGAAATCCGTACCCTGGAGAGGGCCTCCTGGGAAATGGGGGATTATGTGGTGTGCGAAATCACGGATCCCGGAGGGCACTCCCTCCTTATTGAACTACAGAGTGGCCGAATGCGTGGTATAATCGGCGGTGAAACCATCATGGGTGCCCTGGGGGACCGCTTTGCCACCCTGGAGGCTACCGGTAGTTGGGAAGCTGTCGGGGCCGATGGAAAGATGCACGTACTGACAGGAGCGGGCCTTTTCGGTAAACTGACCTCAAAATCCGTGTACCTCCCCCCGATGATGGAGCTCAGGTATGTCGGGCATGTTTTCAGGAATGATCAAAAAATACGGATGGAGGATTTTGTGTTACTGGTGGAGGACAAGCCATTTGATATTCCTGTAATCCTGTTTTACGGAACTTCCATGTCCGCGGGTAAGACGACCTCTGCACGAATTGTAACGCACCTTTTTAAATCGGCAGGGTATTCAGTAGTAGGGGCTAAACTGGCCGGGGCCGGAAGGTACCGGGATATCCTTGCAGTAAAAGATGTTGGGGCCGATGCGGTCTTCGATTTTGTGGATGTGGGACTGCCCTCTTCAATTTGCGAGGCAGCCCTTTATAAGAAAAAACTACACCAACTACTCAACCGGATGACGGCGACTGCGGCCGATGTCGCTGTGGTGGAGGTAGGGGCTTCGCCCATGGAGCCCTATAACGGATCCCTGGCCATCGAGGCGCTTCGGCCCAACCTTAAATTCTCGGTAATGAGCGCCTCAGATCCCTATGCGGTATACGGCCTGATGAAGGCTTACGGGATGACCCCGGACCTCGTGACCGGGGTGACTTCCAATACCCTGGCGGGGATTGCGCTGGTAGAGCAATTGTGTGGGGTGCGGGCTATTAACTTCCTAAACCCAGAAAACGAAACAATTCTTAGGCAACTTATCGGGCAGGCCACGGGAATGAACCTCGAAAACCGGAAGAAGCCCGGGTAATCGGCCTGAGGGGAGGCCATTGCAGCGCGCACTTCCGGTTATTAGCCTAAAACATCAGGTTGGAGTAAATCATATGTTTGAGGTCCTTGGGCAGGGAATCCCTTACATCTTCCAATTCGCCCAGGGAAACGTGTTTTCTCAGGAACATAAACGTGAGCTGGAGATATTTTTCTGCAAGGTCATCTTCATATCCAAAATCATTGATAGCAGCTACTCCATCCCGTTCTTTAACCAGTTCTATGAAGTCTTCCATATGTTTAATTCGATCGGGCCGTCGCCGCATGGTCCAGCCATTGACATAGACCGCCTTGAGGAACATCGGTAACTGGGCGATCAACTGCAGGGATTCTTCGAAAGGAATAATATCCCTTAGTGCATACAGTGTAGCGCTCAGGATTCGCCCCGCTTTGTCCTTATCGGGTCCGAACCCCATGTGTTCTGTGTACGCATTTAAGAATGCGTTTCCTTCATTCGCATATTGATTGAAATTGAGTGCCATAGTAACATCATTTTAGGATTCACTCCTAAAAGTGACGATTTTAAATGGCTTTGGAAATGACCTGAGTCAATTGATGCCTGAAATCAAAGCGGCCCTTTTTGTGAAAGGCGTAGCCCTTCCTCTACAATGGCCGGGCCGGAAGAAGTGCCGATACGCGTGGCCCCCTCCTTCACATATTTCAGGGCCGTATTATAATCCCGGATCCCCCCGGAGGCCTTAATCCCCATAGTCTTTTTTACTTCGTTTTTCATCAGTCGCACATCTTCAAGGGTCGCCCCGGCTGTGCCGAATCCGGTGGAGGTTTTAACATAATCCCAGCCCGCCCCCATAGCGAGTTGACAGGCCAGGCGCTTCTGGTCATCATTCAGATAACAGGTTTCCAGGATCAATTTCAGGACCCCTTTCGGGACCGCCTTGCGGATGAGAGCAAGTTCCCTTTCGATCTGTTTAATCCGGCCGGAACGCATCCACCCCACGTTGATCACCATATCCAACTCATCCGCCCCGTTTTTGAAACAGGTCTCTGCTTCGAAGCATTTGGACGATGAGGTTGTATTCCCATGTGGAAAACCCAAAACGGCAGCCAGCATTACGGGACTTCCGGCGAGCTGTGATTTGCAAAATTCAACCCATGTCCCCGCCACGCAGATGGCCCTGAAGTTATACTCCAGTCCTTCCATACACAGTTTTAAGATATCTGATTCGGTACTATTCGGGGCGAGTTGGGTATGGTCTATATACCGGGCTACATCCATTTTTTAACGGTCTTTTACTTAAAGGTAGCAAGAAATACCAGTCCGCCGGCAAAACTTCGGGAATTCCCTCAACTGACAGAAGTCATAGCAGGCCCCCTGTCCTATGGGTATCTTTAGGATGAATCAATCCCGGAATTTCCATGAAAACGATCCTGATACCCACCGATTTTTCTGAGAACGCCTGGCACGCCATTTCCTATGCCATGAATTTTTTCAAGGATGAAGACTGTACTTTTTATTTATTGCATACGTACTCCCCTGCCTTTTATCGTATGGATTACGCGGTAGGAGGGCCGAGTTTCAGCGCCATACCAGATGCAGGTGTGGACATTTCCCTTATGGGTCTGGAAAAGACCGTGGCAGATATAAAGGAGGCATACGGGAATCCGAAGCACACGTACGAAGTAGTATCCTCCTTTAATACGCTAACAGACGAGATTCGCGACCTGGTCGAAAAAAAGCCTATCGATCTCGTGGTTATGGGAACCCAGGGCGCCAGCGGCGCCAAAGAGGTTTTTCTCGGTTCCAATACCGTATTTGTGATTCGGAAAGCGACGGTTCCCGTAATGGCAATTCCGGAAAAAGTGAAGTACCATCCCATTCGCAACATATTATTCCCCAGTGATTATTTGTCCAGGTACTCCCCGGAGGCCCTGAAACCCATCCTGTATATCGCACGGATGCATCAGGCCCGGATCACCCTTTTGCACGTTATGGAAGAAGGTGGTTTTAGCTCAAGTCAAAAGGAACACAAGGCACATCTGGAGCGCCATTTAGAAGAACTGGAATACGAAACTGTGGAGTTGGAGGGTGCCCTGATGCCTGATGCCGTGCTGGAATATACAGAGGCACATCCGGTGGACCTTCTTGTGATGATGAACCGGAAGCATTCGTTTCTGGAACGCCTGATGTTGCGTCAGAATATTGATAGAATCGGATTTCAGGTACAAATTCCATTAATGGTGGTGCCGAATTCCACAGATTCCTGAAAACATTCCAAGCATTATGAAAACCATTCTACTTCCAACGGATTTTTCGCCTAATGCCCGGAACGCGCTTTACACGGCCCTTAAGCTTTTTAGAAATAAGGCTTGCCGTTTTATACTGTTAAATACTTTTGAGCCCGACCTGATCAATGTACTGGGGGATCAGGGGGAGCGCAGACTCGGAATGATCTATGAATCCCTGGAGGCAGAATCCCGAGCTAAGATGAAGGAATTACTCTTAGAACTGTCTTCACAGCGTATTTATAGCAATTATGAATTTAAAATCAAGAGCATTCCCGGCGACCTGATTTCAGAAGTTAAAAAACAGCTAACAAAGGAATGTGTTGACCTTATTGTTATGGGTACGAAGGGGGCTACGGGTGCCGAACGCCTTTTTATGGGAAGCAATACCGTTCGGATGATCACCCATATTTCCAACTGCCCTGTTCTCGCTGTACCCCGGGCTTACGATTTTCAGCACCTTCAAAGGGCGCTTCTCCCAACCGGTTTTGAGCACTACTACGAACCTTTTATGCTGCAGCCTTTACTCGACCTTATCGGTCTGTGGAAAGCGGAGATCCACGTGGTTTACGCGGCAAAGGAGTTCGGGTTGAACCCCACTCAGGTGTCCCAGAAAAAACTCCTGGAAAAACAGTTAGAAACTCAGGAGACTGTATTTACAGAAGCCCGGCTGCAAACTACTGTATCCGATGCAATCCGGGACTATGCGGATACATCGCGGGCGGAACTCATTGCCCTGGTGCGGCATAAACACAGTTTTCTGGAAGCCCTCACAAAAGAAAAAGTGGTAAAGCGTATCGCTTTTGATACACATATACCACTTTTAATACTGCCCAGGAAGGTCTAGAAGAACATGGCCTGCAGATTCCGCTCATTAAAACTGAGCAGAGGGAGTTGGTTCCGGGAAGCCATTTGCTTGACGCGCCCCCTGTGAAACAGCTTTTTTGTCGCTCCTTTATGGATACGCTCGAGCATGGCGATCATCCCGGCATGTTGTTTTTCAGTATACTTTTCCAAAGTCGCTATAATATTATTCGATTCCAGGACTTCAAAGTGAATACGGTCGTAATCAATTTTGTTTAAGACCATTTCGCGGAACCACTCCATTTGGGAATTCCCGGCGTATGACTTATCTGCGGTGACGTGGACTACACGGATATCTGCATTCCAGATTTTCGCCAGTTCCACAACTTTTTCCAGCGCCTTGATATCTTCCACTTCAAAATCAGTGGCATATACCAGGTCTGTGAGTTTTTCGAACTGGTGGTCTGAAGGAACCGTAAGAACGGGGCATGGGGCTTTATCAATGAGTTTTTTCGCGGTACTCCCCATAACCAGGTCTTTGAGAACACTTTCTCCCTTCATGCCCACAATAATCATCCGCACATGCCAGTCCGTTGCCTTTGAAATAATTCCGGAGAGGACAGACATATTCTCAACAGCCTCGAAAACCAGATCTTCCGGGCGGGTTTCAGTTTCTCCTATAATGCGTTCGTAAAAATCGATCAGTTTTTTTCGCTCATAGCCTCCGGTATCCTTTCTCAAATCCGGGAAAGGAGCCTCCAATTGTGTCCCCAAAATTGTGGGCAGGTCGTAAACATGTGTAATCACAAGGCGCATTCCCAGCATTACACTCAGACTGTTGGCATATCTCAGGGCACTCGCCGAGGCCATGGAAAAGTCGGTTGCGTAGAGGATAGATTTCATATTCGTTTGATTTAAGTGTCAGATTCTATTTCACGTCGTAAATGTAGTTCAGTACCTGCAATGCCCAAATGATTTGCATCAGTCTGTAAAAGGCCCGGCACTGACAGCGGCCGTAGATTTCACTGATATTTAAAGGAGTTCAGGTTCGAGTTCCTGCGGGAACTGTTACTTTTGTCTCTGTTTTAAATTTTCAGTGATGGAATCTAACAAAGCCATATATATTGCCACTATAGAAGCCAATAGCGGCAAGTCCATAATCGCACTCGGACTGATGCACCTGCTGCTGGGTCGAATGGCCCGGGTAGGGTATTTCAGGCCGATAATCAATGATTACCCGGATGGGGTAGAGGACAACCATATTGCGACCATTCTCTCCTATTTCAAAATCCCCATGCTTTATGAAGAAGCCTATGCCTGTACGCGGAGCGAGGTGGTGCAGAAAAACAGTCGAAACCAGGAAGATGAGGTCCTGGATAAAATTATAGCAGGCTATAAGGCTGTCGAAAGTAAGTTTGACTTTGTGCTGGTAGAAGGCACCGATTTTGTGGGAGAAGGGGCGATTATTGAATGGGATTTCAACGTCCTGATCGCTAAAAACCTGGGGATCCCGGCCATCATTATTTCCAGCGGGCGCAACAAGGGTATTGAAGAATTCGAGAATTCCCTGGTGCTGGCCTGCGATTCCTTTGCAGACCGGGGGGTTAAAGTCCTTATGGTCGTAGCCAATAAAATAGAATCCGAAAATCGTGAAATGGTGCTGGGAAGGCTGGAGAAAGAGCTTCCGGCAGATACCTTAATTGCAGCCATTCCAAATAACCCAGCCCTGGCCAATCCCACTATCCGCGAAATTATCTCAGCCCTGGATGGAATTGTATTGTTTGGCGAGGACCATCTGGACAACCGGGTCGGGCATTTTGGTGTCGGGGCAATGCAACTGCGGAATTACCTCACCTATATGGGGCAGGACAGCCTGGTTATTACCCCGGGGGACCGGGCCGATATTATATTGGGTGCCCTGCAGGCGAATATTTCCAAAAATTATCCCACGGTTTCAGGGATTTTCCTAACCGGGGGACTCCTTCCGGAAGAATCGATCACAAGGCTGATCGAGGGACTCTCGGAAGTCGTGCCGATTATTTCAGTTCAGCAGGGGACCTACTCAGCCACCAATCAGATCGGGGCCGTTAAACCCAGGATTTATCCGGAGAACCACAGAAAAATAGAACGCTCCATGAAAGACTTCTCCAGGTTCGTCCCGGAGGAAGCTTTGGCTGAACGCCTGATTACCTTCCGCGCCAATGGGATAACACCCAGGATGTTTCAATACAATCTGTTGAAAATGGCGCAATCCATGCGCAAGCGCATCGTATTGCCGGAGGGTACCGACGAGCGCATCCTCAGGGCCACCCGCGACCTGATACAAATACAGGCTGTAGATATTACCCTTTTGGGAAATATAGCTGAAATCCGGAAGAAAGTGGACTTGTTGGGCATCGACCTGGACCTTAACATGGTACAGATCATAGACCCTATGGATTCGCCTGATGCCGCTGATTACGCCAATACCCTTTACGAGCTTCGCAAACACAAGAATATGGATCCGGCCACGGCCAGGGACCTTATGGAAGATGTTTCCTATTACGGCACCATGATGGTCTATAAAGGCCATGCAGATGGAATGGTTTCCGGAGCAGTGCACACCACTCAGCACACCATTCGCCCGGCCCTGCAATTTGTAAAGACCAAACCCGGGGTTTCACTGGTCTCCTCCGTCTTTTTCATGTTACTTTCAAATCGTGTCGTGGTCTTCGGGGATTGCGCTATCAATCCGAATCCAACGGCCGAAGAGCTTGCAGCCATTGCTATTACTTCGGCAGATACAACTATTGCTTTCGGACTTGATGCGCGCATTGCCATGCTTTCGTATTCCTCCGGAAGTTCCGGTCAGGGTGCGGATGTGGATCGGGTAAGGGAGGCTACAGCCCTGGTGCGTAAAGAGCGGCCCGATCTGAAAGTAGAAGGCCCTATTCAGTATGATGCAGCAGTGGATTTGAAAGTAGGTAAGAGTAAACTTCCGGATTCTGAAGTTGCAGGAAGGGCTACGGTTTTTGTGTTTCCGGATCTCAATACCGGGAATAACACGTATAAGGCCGTGCAACGGGAAACAGGAGCCCTGGCCATTGGACCGGTTTTACAGGGGTTGAACAAGCCCGTAAACGACTTGAGCAGGGGTTGTACTGAGGAGGATGTCTTTAATACAGTAGTGATTACTGCCATACAGGCCCAGAGATTATAGACTGGGATTGTCGTTGGATATAAAAAATAAATAGTGATGAAGGCAAGGATTCTGGTATTGAATGCAGGGAGCTCTTCCCTGAAATTTCAACTCCTCAATATGCCCGATGAGGATACCATCTGTAAAGGTACCGCAGAGCGACTTGGGTCTGAAAACGGGTTCCTGTTTGTTGAGATGGGCGGGAAGGAGTGGAAGGAGGAACTCGGAGTGGCAGATCATCAGCGGGCGCTGCAACGCGTAGCCCAAATTATTAGTGAGATGGAAGTGTCTCAGGACGCAGATAACCCCGGGATTCATGCCGTGGGGCATCGAGTGGTGCACGGGGGGGCTGAGTATTCTTCAACCACTGCCGTTACAGAAAGTGTAAAAAAGCAAATCCGTAAACTCTCGGCATTGGCCCCTTTGCACAACCCCCTTAACCTGCAGGGGATTCTTTTGGCCGAAACCCTCTTTCCGGAAGCCTTGCAGGTAGCGGTCTTCGATACGGCTTTTCACCGCAGCATACCCGATAAAGCCCGGTTCTATGCAATTCCGAAGGCTTTGACCGAATCGGAGGGCATACTGGTGTACGGTTTTCACGGCACCAGCCATAAATATGTATACGACCAACTCGCACCGAAACTGCATAAGGAATCCCGGGTGATAAGCCTGCATCTTGGCAATGGTTGCAGTGCTACCGCTATTAAAGGTGGGAAGAGCGTGGATCACAGCCTGGGGTTTACACCTTCCAATGGTCTGATTATGGGTACCAGAAGCGGGGATATCGATTTTGGAATTATTTTCTATCTGACTGAAACATTGGGATATTCCCAGGATGAGGTCAACACCCTGCTGAACAAGGAAAGTGGCCTTTTAGGACTTACCGGGTATACAGACCTGAGGGATATACAGCAGGCAGCAGCCGGGGGGGATAGCTCTTGCCAGTTAGCCATGGAGATGATGGCGTATCGGATTCGGAAGTACATCGGGGCATATACGGCGGCTATGAACGGGCTGGATGCTCTTATCTTTACGGCCGGGATGGGAACACATTCTGCCGAATTACGTCAAATGGTTTGTACTGATCTGGATGTTTTTGGAATTCATCTCGATCGAACACTCAACTCCCATCCCTCCCGGGGGAACCGGGCCATCCATCGCGAGGATTCCCGAGTTCAGATTTGGGTGATCCCCACGGATGAAGAACTCGAAATCGCCAGGCAAACCTATGATCTACTCGAGGGGGAACCTACAGGATAGGCCTGTATGGATGCCTCTTGCGATTAAAATCTACCTTTGAAAACAGTCTTTAAAAACGAGTCTTTATTCCTCGACCCTTCAGGCGCGGAAAGTATTTGAATCCCGGGCATAGGAGAAGACCAATGTCTTGAATGCCCTGAAATCGGAGTTAAAGCGCGTCATTTTTTCTTTCAGGGACCTATGGGTGTCCCGGTATTTCTCATCTGCAATACCTTTTGCGCCTTTTTCGATCCGGCTCAACACGTGTTCGTGTTCCCGGATTTCCTCCGCCAGATATTCAAAGAGCATCTGGTGCAGGCGGTCCAGGTCGCGGAGCATTTCGGAGGTATCCATTCCTTTTGGATTCTTCGTTTTTGCACCTTCTAAAAGGGTTGTAAAAAAGCGGGTTTCATCCTGCCAGAAGGCCACGGTTTGTAACCATTCCACGCTTTCCCTATGCAAGCCCTCCAGACTTTCGGGCAGCAGATAGTCAAATGTGTTAGGGAGGTTTTTAGTACTCATAATAGTGTTTTTAAGGGTCTTGAAATTCATCTTTGAAGGTATCGCGGAGCAAGTTCCGCGCCCGGGTCAGCATCTCCTCAATCCGCTCCACTGAAAAGCCTTTGATAAGTGCAATATCCTCATGGGTGAATAATTGTTCAGTGGCCAGTTCAAATACGGATCGCATAGTCGGGGGAAGGTTGAAAATAGCGGTTTCCACCAGGCCTTTTGGGTCTTTTTCCGCTTCCTTTCGCTCGAGTAGGGCCATGAGTTCTTCGTGGGAATCATCGAGAAAAATATTTTTCAAGAGATACTCTTGATTTTTATAGGAGATATCATCGAGTTCCTCCAGCATGACCAGATCTCCGTCCCCATCTGTACTAAACTCTTCCTTCATCTGTTCTCTTTCAGCCCGGGAATAGGCATCGATATCATCGTAAAAGTATGAAGCGAACTCCTCTTCGACCTCCATATCATCGAGTAACTTATCGGCCCTCTTAAACAGCCAGGCATGGAATTCTCCCGGATCCCCAACCTCATCCAGATTATCGTATATGTCTATTATCAACTGGTCAAAAAGGTCTTCTGGTTTATACTTGTTATGCGAAATCACCCCTTTTGAAAGGGCAATTCTCAGCCCCCTGGTGATATAGCGTTTTACATCCGGAAGTACTTTAAGCAGTAGTTCGTTAAAGGCCCTTGCCTTGCCTTCGGATCGGAGCCTTTGCAAGGTTGGGAAACTCTCATTTACGTACCGATGGAATTCGGCCTGTCTTTGATCGTAATGCAGTGTGTTTTTCATCTTACTGATTCCTTTGGGAGTTGACCTTGAAGGTCTTAATTTCCAATTCTAATTGAAATGATTTATATCATTTTGCTCTCCTGAATGATACAGATCATTTCTGAACCCGAAATGGATTTCTAGATTTATAGCGCATATAAATGTTTAACCTTTAAACCTTGAGCTATGAAAACAAATAGTGTAAATGTAGTATTGGGACTTTTGGCCGGTGCAGCGATTGGAGCTGGAATTGGGGTATTATACGCTCCTGAAAAGGGCTCAAAAACCCGGAGGATGATTAAAAGAAAGGCCATAGATACCACAAATGACCTGACGCATCGGATAAATGAGGCCAAAGAACAACTCACACAATCCGCCGCGAAGAAACGCGAAGCCTTTGAGCATCGCCTGGAAGATTCCCTGAGCCAGATGAGTTACAAAGCCGATGATATTATTGCGGGGCTTGAACATAAACTAGAGGACCTTCGCAAGAAGAACGCCCAACTCCAAAAATAACCACTATGGCTGCCCCGGCATATCAGGAACCGGTTTTAAAAGTTGTAGGATCCGTACAGTCCTACGTAGATTCAAGTACGGATTACATTAGATTGCAGGTATTCAAAACGCTCATGCGGTTGATGACTTCACTTGTGAAATCTTCAGTTCTGGGCGTTTTGATTATTTTGGCATTGCTATTCCTATCGATTGGCGCTACACTGGCTCTGGGAGCTGGAATGGAGAATTATCCCCTGGCTTTTACGCTTATGGGCATTTTTTACCTTCTTGCTGCTGGCCTTGCCTATACCTTGAGAGGTCGGTTGGAGAAGTGGGTACTGCAATCCTATTCGGATTTATACTGGAATGAAAACTAAAAACTATGGAAACCCGGTTTTCGTCATTTGAACAAATTGACAACCGCCTTGAGATGCTGCAAACTCAAAGACAGTTGAGTCTGTACCGTTTAAAAAGGCAGTTGAATGAAGCTCCCGGAGAAATCCTGAGATCGGGATGGCGGTATGGGGTGTTACCTTCGCTGAAAATTATGGCTATTGACTGGTCGTTGGATAAACTTCGAAATATCCGCCATGCCCTGGTCAACTTTCTTCCCCAAACCCGCTAAGGCTTGCTAGGGAGACATCTCAGTTCGTCCGGAAAATTGCCACTCCTATCCATAACTTGCGATTTCCCCGAGCCTTTCAGGGTCGGCAATAAGGATTCGCCTGGCTTTTCCCATATCGATAATCCCGTTTTCCTTGAGCTCGGATAGGGCTCGGATAACAGTTTCTGTAGCCGTTCCCACCATCCCGGCT
>Ga0272441_10004629_pt1 | contig 24667 bp, 19 predicted proteins | sample SSMProp6N_FD_193582 | JGI IMG/M metagenome (GOLD analysis project Ga0272441, IMG submission 193582) | Marine sediment archaeal communities from Little Sippewissett salt marsh, Falmouth, MA, United States - SSM-Prop-6N | ecosystem: Environmental > Aquatic > Marine > Wetlands > Sediment ...
CGCCCCCGCCGCGGGCGCCGGAGCCGTTCGCCCGGAGCATCTTCCCGGCGAGGCGCACCGCCGAGGTCAGGTCCGAGCGCTCCCAGCCCGGGCCGGTCGATGCCAGCTCGCCCTTGACTGCGTCGTGGTCGATGGTCGGTTTCGAGCGCGCCGAGCGCGGCGGGTCGCCCGCGACGACGAGGGCCACCTCGCTCTCCTCGTCGAAGACGGCGAGGATGCCCGCGGAGAGCTCCTTCGCGAGGTCGAAGCGCGTGCGGTCGCCCTCGGCATACGCCATCGAGGCCGAGCGGTCGAGGACGACCACGGCCGGCCCCCTCGCGGCGGCGCCCAGGGCCGAGAGGCCGAAGAGGCGCGTGCACGGCCGCGCCAGTATGAACGCGAAGAGCGCTATCGCCAGCATCCGCATGGCGAGGAGCAGCAGCTGCTTCAGCTTGAGTTTCGCCCTGTCGGCCGACCTCGCCCGCGAGAGGAACCTCACCGTCGGCAGCGGGACAACGTCGGGCTTCGCCCGCGAGGCGAGGTGGATTATCACCGGCACCCCGGCGCCGAGCGCGGCCCACAGCATCACGGGCGAGAGGAAGGTCAACTCTCACCTCCCCGAGCGCTTCATGAGGTACGCGGTGAGCGCGGCGTCGAAGCGCGTGGCGGTGTCGAACTGGAGGAAATCGATGTTCTCGCGGCGGCACGCGTCCCGATAGCCGCCGATGAAGGCGCCGAGCTCGCGCGCGTAGCCCGCCCGCACGGCGTCGGGGTCGGCGGGCACCTCCTCGCCGGTCTCGACGTCGACGAACCGGCTGAAGCGGTCGAAGGGCAGCCGCACCTCGCGGTCGTCGAGTATCTGGAAGACGATGACGTCGTGGCCGCGGTAGGAGAGGTGGCGCAGGCCCTCGATGACCTGCTCCGGCTCGTCGAGCAGGTCGCTGAAGAGGACGACGAGCCCGCGGTGGCGGATCATCTCGGCGGCGAGGTGCAGCGAGGCGGCCACGTTGCTGCGGCCGGTGGCGCGGGTGGAGTCGAGGTGCCTGAGTATCGAGATGACGTGCGAGCGTTTCGCGCGCGGCTTCATCACGCTGCGGAGCCCCTTGCCGAAGGTGACCAGCCCCACAGGGTCCTGCTGGTTCAGCATGATGTAGCTGAGCGCGGCCGCCAGGTAGGTCGCGTACTGTAGCTTTGTGATGCCGTAGCCGTAGCCCATCGAGCCCGAGCAGTCGACGAGCAGGTGGCACTCCATGTTCGTCTCGGCGGCGTACTGCTTGACGTAGTACCGGTTGGTGCGCGCGAAGACCTTCCAGTCGATGGAGCGTATATCGTCGCCCGGCACGTACTTGCGGTGCTCGGAGAACTCGACCGAGAAGCCCTTGAAGGGGCTCGAATGCAGCCCGGCGAGGAAGCCCTCCACGAGGAAGCGGGCCTTGAGGTCGAGGCGCGCGACCTGCTTGATGACTTCCGGCTTGAGGTATTCCTCGGGCTGCAAGGGACGGCCGCCTCACTCGGGCAACGGCTCCGGCGTCTTCTCGACGAGCATGTCTATGATCTTCTCGGGCGACACGCCCGACGCCTCGGCCTGGAAGTTGGTGCCGATCCGGTGGCGGAGCACCGGTATCACGACCCGGCGGATGTCGTCCGGGGCAATGTTGTAGCGGCCGTCCATCGCGGCCTGCGCCTTAGCGCCGCGGATCAGGTACTGCCCGGCGCGGGGGCCAGCGCCCCAGTCGACCATCTCCCTGATGAAGGGCGGCGAGTCCGGATTCTCGGGGCGGGTGCGGCGGACGATATCGGCCACGTACTGGATGCAGTGGTCGGAGACCATCACGCGGTCGACGGTCGTCTGGATGCGGCGGATGTCGTCGGCCGAGAGGACGGGTCGCAGCTCCGGCGACTTGACCCTCGTCGTGACCTTGAATATCTCCTTCTCCTCGCTCTCCGAGGGGTAGTCGACCTTGATGTTGAGCATGAAGCGGTCGAGCTGGGCCTCCGGCAGCGGGTAGGTGCCCTCCTGCTCAATGGGGTTCTGGGTGGCGATGACGAAGAACGGGTCCGGCAGCGGGTACGAGACGTTCCCCACCGAGACCTGCCGCTCCTGCATCGCCTCGAGCAGCGCCGCCTGGGTCTTCGGGGGGGTGCGGTTGATCTCGTCGGCGAGGACGATGTTGGCGAATACCGGGCCGGGGAGGAACTTGAACTCGCGCCCGCCGGACTCGGAGTTCTCGTCTATGACGTTGGTGCCGGTGATATCCGACGGCATCAGGTCCGGCGTGAACTGGATCCGGCGGAACTTGAGGTCGAGCGCCTGGGCGAGCGAGCGCACGATCAGCGTCTTCGCCAGCCCCGGCACGCCCACCAGCAGGCAGTGGGCCCCGCAGAAGAGGGCGGCCATCATCTCGGTGATGACGCGCTTCTGGCCGATTATGACCTTGGAGAGCTCGCGCTGCACGGTGCCGTGGAGCTCCTGGAGCTGCTCGATCTGCTTCGCGAAGCCGCCGCGTTTGCCGGTCTTGCGGGCCAAGGGCACCCTCCTATCCGTGAGCTTCTCTCAGAGCCGGGCCGCCTCTACTCAAGACGCGCGAGAGGCCCCCGGCGTGCCCGGATTATGGCGTTTTTCCCGGCACAGCGCAACGGGCTGCCCACGGAACTGGCGTTCCGCGGAATGATCGGATATTCTTGGCACGCCCGCGGCACCCCGGGCGTCGTACTGACGGGAGGGTAGCCCTTGCGCTTGCCCCGCCGCACCCGAGCGACCTCACTCGCGCGCGTCGCGATCCCGGCGCTCCTCGCCGCGCTCATCCTGACGGGCTCCGCCGCCTCCGTGGCGGCCGCCCAGGTCAAGGTCACCGAAGAGCAGGTCAAGAGGGCCATCGCGCGGGGCACCCAAGCGCTGCTCATGTCGGGCGACCTCCGCGGATCGCGCGGCGTGGGCCCCAGCGGTCTGGCCGTGATGGCCCTCGTCAACTGCGGCGTTTCGCCGGAGAACCCCCGCATCAAGGCCGCCGTCGAGTTCATCCGCCAGAACGCCAGCATCCAGACGCGCAGCCAGTACGCCGGCAGCTACATCGCCGGCGTCGTGCTGATGGTGCTGGAGATGACCGGTACGCAGGACGCGCAGCTCGCCAAGCTCATGACCCAGCGGCTCGTGAAGTACCAGATGATACGCGGCGACTGGGGCGACTTCTCGCGGACCCAGTTCGCCCTGCTGGGCCTGCGCTCGGCCGAGCGCCTCGGCGTCAAGGTGCCGGAGGTGGTATGGAAACGCGCGCGGCGCGCCGTCGAGCAGGGGCAGAACCGCGACGGCGGCTGGGGCTACGTGAGGGGGAACGCCTCCTACGGGTCGATGACGGCGGCCGGCATATCCAGCCTCTACATCAGCGGGGCCCAGCTCCACAAGGGCACGAAGCGCTGCGGCTTTCACACGGTCGACAAGCGCCTGTCGGACGGCCTCGGCTGGCTGGGAACGAACTTCTCGGTCTCCAGCAACCCCCCCCGCCGCGGGAGCTACCTCCACTACTACCTCTACGGGCTCGAGCGCGTCGGGGTGCTCACCGGCAGGAGGTACATCGGCAAGCGCGACTGGTACCGCGAGGGCGCTGCCTACCTGGTGAGGACGCAGCGGGGGAACGGGCTCTGGAGCGGCGCGCAGTGCTCGACGGCCTTCGCCATGCTCTTCCTCGGCAAGGGCTCGGCGCCGGTCCTCGTGCAGAAGCTGAGGCACCCCGCCGACTGGAACGCCGACCCGTACGACATACCCAACCTGATCGAGTTCGTCCGCGAGAGCCTGGGCGTCCAGACGAGCTACCAGACGATCACGATGAACGACAAGCTCGAGGACATGCTCGGCGCGCCCGTGCTCTACCTGAACGGCCACGACAGGATCGAGTTCACACAGGCGTTCCGCCTCAAGCTCGCCCGCTTCGTCGACGAGGGAGGCTTCGTCTTCGCCTTCGCCTGCTGCGGGCGCAAGCACTTCGACGAGAGCCTGCGGGCGGAGTTCAAGGCCGTCTTCGGCTCAGCCCCCGAGAAGCTGCCGGCCGGCCACCCCGTTTACCTCGCGCACCACGACCTCTCGGCCAGGGCCGATCACCATATCCTCGAGGGCATCCAGACCGGCTGCCGCACGAGCGTCTTCTACTCGCCGAAGGCCGTCTGCTGCGCATGGGACGGCTGCCGGGGGGCGCCCGCTCACGCCACCGTCGCGGAGCCGACGGCCCGGCGCCTCGGCGAGAACATGGTCGCCTACGCGCTGGGGCACAAGGAGCTGCGCTCGAAGCTCGCGCGGATAGAGATCGCCGAGGACCCCAAAGAGGAACAGAAGCCCCTCTCGGGGGTGCTGAAGCTGGGGCAGGTGTTCCACGAGGGCGGCTGGAACCCCTTCCCGCGGACGGTGCCGAACCTGTCGAAGGCCCTCGGCGAGAAGACGGGCACGCAGACGCGCCTCAGGATGCAGCGCGTCGTGGTCGGGCGGGACGAGCTCTTCGACCATCCGCTCATCTACATGACCGGGGCGCAGAAATTCAGCATGCTCGAGGACCAGCTCCGGCTGCTCCGGCAGTACTTCGCGAAGGGCGGTTTCCTCCTGGCCGACCCAGCATGCGGGTCGAAGGAGTTCGACAGGTCCTTCCGCGACTTCGTGGCGACTCTCTACCCCGAGAAGAAGCTGACGCCGCTGCCGCTCGACCACCGGATATTCGACACCGCCTACCGCATCAGGAAGGTGAAGTACAAGAAGCCTGTGCTCGCCGAGAAGCCCGGCCTCGACACCCCGGTCCTCGAAGGGCTCTTCGTCGACGGCCGGCTGGCGATCGTCTACAGCCCGTACAACATCGGCTGCGAGCTCGGGGGCCACAACTACCGCTTCTCGCGCGGATACATGCACGACGACGCCTTCCGGATGGCCCTCAACATCCTCCTCTACGCCACGACACACTGACGCGAAGGCCCTTGCGGAATCCCGGCGCGTTTTCTGCTAGAATTCATGCAACCTAATGGCCGGCAGCGGCAGTATCAGGTCGACGGCTTGGAGGACACGGCCTTGACCGACAGGGAGCTCCTCGGCGAGTACGCCCGCGAGGGTTCCGACGCCGCCTTCGAGGAGATCGCGAGGCGGTACGCGCCCCTGGTCTACTCCCAGTGCGCGAGGCGCCTCGGCGACGAGCACGCCGCCGAGGACGCCGCGCAGGCCACCTTCCTCGCGCTGGCACGGAAGGCGCGTCGCCTCTCGCGCAAGCGCGGCCTGGTCCTCTCGGCATGGCTATACCGGGCGGCGGAGCTCTCGGCGAAGGCCCAGGCCCGCGCCGAGCGCCGCAGGGCACGGAGGGAACGGGAGGCGGCCGAGATGAGAAGTCGATCGGCACCGCGGAGCGAGGGGGACGCGTGGCGCGACGTCGGCCCCGTCGTCGACGACTGCATGGCGGCGCTGCCGGCCAAGTACAGGGACGTGCTCGTGCTGCGCCACCTCGCGGGGCGCCCCGAGAAAGAGGTAGCCGAGGAGCTGGGCAAACCTGTGGGCACGGTGAAGTCGCTCCTCTCGCGCGGCCTGGCGAAGCTGAGGGCGAAGCTCCAGCGGCGGGGCGTCTCGGTCGGCGGCGCGGCACTCGCGGCAGTGCTTGCCTCTGAGGCCGCTCAGGCCGCGCCGGTGCACATCGCGGCCACTGTGGCCGCGGTCGGAACGGGAAAGGCCGCCGCCTCTGGCGCCGTCGCGGCCATCACGGAGGGTGCCATGAAAGCGATGCTGGTGGCGAAGCTCAAGGTCGCCGCGGCCGTGGTCGCGGTGACGGCGCTCGCCGGGACGGGGACGGGCGTGATGATAGCGAAGGCGCAGGAGGGGGGACCACGCGGGTCGGGGCGCGCGACGCCGGCGGCGACGCATGATCCGTTCACGGTGGCCGGGCTGCGGTTCGCCGTCAGGAAGCCCCACCCGCGCTTCTGGCTTACGCCCGAGCGCCTCGCCGTGCTGCGGGCGAAGGCCAGGCGGAACAGCCCCGATTTCAGACTCCTGAAGGCCTTCGCCGACCAGTGGTACTTCTCGCGCAAGCCAACCGGAGGCGGCTGGGGGCGCGACGAGACGCCGTCGCTGGCTCTCCTCTGGCACGCCACGGGGGAGAGGAAGTACCTCGAGAAGGCCAAGGAGTTCCTGCTGGGCATCGCGCGGAAGAAGCTCCACTCCTCGCTCAAGGGCAACGCCATGCGCCACGGCGGGGTCTACCTGCCGCTCAGCTTCGACTGGCTCTACAACGAGCTCACTGAGGCCGAGCGCCGCGAGTGCGTCGCCGAGATCATCCGCGGCCTCGAGGCTATCAAGCCGGGCACGATAGGGATGCGCACATTCGACGGCGACCAGATGACCGGGGAGTGGTCCGCCGCGGTGCTCTCGGCCCTGGCGATATACGGTCATGACGATTCGGCGCGTAAGTGGCTGGAGCACTACCTGGGCGACGCGCCCCAGTGGAAGATCGAGAAGCAGTACGTGCTCAACAGCCGCGGCGGCTTCGGTCGCGAGGGCTCGGGCTACAGCGTCGGGACACTGCAGTACTCGCTCCTCGCGCGCGAGGGGCTGAAGACCGCAGCGGGTGCGGACGTCTGGAAGGGCCTGCTGCCCGACGACGGCGACTTCCCGGCGCAGGTGGCCTACTGGCTCATCTACGGCTGCACTCCCGTGGGGCCGGGGCCCATCATGTACGGGGACCTCGAGAAGCTGGGCGACAAGTGGTGGCGAAGGCCGTCCGACAGCGCCTGGCCGCTCAGCGCCATGACACAGGCTCTGCTGCCGCGCTCCGGCCGCGAGGCGGGGTACATGCGCCACCATATCGACGCGGTGCTGGGGAACGCCAAGGCCATGCGACCGCACCGCTTCTTCCTGAGCTACGACGACACAGTGCCGCCCCGGAACTACACGAAGGAGCTCGCCACCGACTACTTCGCCACGGGGCAAGGCTTCCTCGTGGCGAGGAGCGACTGGACACCCGAAGCCACGCTCGTCACCTTCCAGTGCACGAACGCACCGATGGATCACACCCATCCCGACCAGGGCTCCTTCATGCTCTACCGCAAGGGATGGTGGCTAACCAAGGAGTTCACCAGCTACACCGGTTGGGGCGGCCGGCCCGAGGCCCACAACGTGATGCTCCTCTGGAACCTGGGGGCCCCGCGGCCGGCGGCGAAGATGCTGGCCTTCAGGCCGACCGAGCACTACGTCTACGCCGTGGCCTCGGCGTCGGGGAGCCACCGCACGCACGGCTGGCAGCCCCCCAAGGGCTTCGTCAGGAACTACACCCGCTCGATCATCTACCTGAAGCCCGACCTGCTCGCGATCCTCGACCGGTCGGACCTGCTCGGCCGCCCCGACAAGATCGACACCGCAAAGCAGTATGTCCAGACCCACGGGGCGGGAGGGCAGAAAGAGATCGCCGCCGCGAAGCACAGCCGCGAGTTCGTGCTCCACCTCCCCGTGAGGCCCGAGACCTCCGAGGGGTCGAGCCTGCTGACCGCCAGGCACGCCGAAGCCAGGCAGGTCCTCTACGCTAAGACGCTCCTGCCGGCTGAGGTCGCCTGCGAGGTGGTCGACCTCAAGCCGAAGCTGGACGAAGCCTACGGTCCCAAGAACAACGCCGCCGCCCCGCTCGTCGAGCGCGCCTCGTGGATGGTCAGGACGAGCTCGGCGAAGGATCCGGACGACGCGGGGGTATTCCTGACGGTGCTCTACGGGGCCGACGCCGGAGCGCCCATGATCCCGCTGAAGGCGCTCAGGAAGGGCACGAAGGTCGGCTTCGAGGCGACCGCCGGCGACGCCACCTACTCGGTCCTCTTCGAGACCGCGGGCGAGGACGGTGCGGAGGTGAAGGTGGAGAGGCGCGGCAGGGCCGTGTGCGACGACAGGCTCCGCCCCGGCATCGACTGGACGCCTCCCTGGAAGAGGCCCTGAGGCGGCCTACCGGCCCTTGCCCGCTCGCGCGACAAGTGTTAAGATGGCGGCCCTCTTCCGGGAGGACACGCCATGGCCGCCACGGGCTTCGGACTCCCTGCCTACACGCCACCCGACTTCGCCTCGGAGCCCCTCGCCTCGGCCCCGCCTGCGCGTACCGGTGCGGCGCCCGCCGACGGCGTCGCTCCCGAAGGCTTCCACGCGACGAGCAACCATCCCGAGTACGTCCACCTGGGCGAGGACGCATGGACGCTCGCCGCCGAGAGCCGCATGGACTGCTGCATCGTCGTGAGAGACGGCGAGCTCGAGGTCGTCGAGGCCCGGCGGCTCACCGCCGGCGACGCGGTCGTCCTGGGCCGGACCGAGGACGGCGAGGACGGCGTCTTCGTCCACACGGGCGGCTTCGACAGCGCGGCGGGGGGCGCGGCCGGCGCGGGGGGCCCTGCGGGCCCGGCCGACAAGTTCTCCTTCCGCACGCGCGGCACCCGCGAGACCCCCTTCAGCCGCAGCTACGACGAGCTGTACGACCTCATGCGCCACGAGCGCGAGCACGGCTGCATCGCCTGGGTCCTCGGGCCGGCGGTCGCCTTCGACAAGGACTCGCGCGTCGCGATGCAGGAGCTGATCGGCGCCGGCTACTGTCACGCGATGCTCGCCGGCAACGCCCTCGCCACGCACGACCTGGAGGCGAGCGTCCACGGTACCGGCCTCGGGCAGGATATCTACACCCAGGTCAACAGGCCGCTCGGCCACTACAACCACCTGGACGTGCTGAACGCCGCGCGCCGGGCGGGCAGTGTGGACGCGTTTCTCCGAGAACGGAGCGTCACCGACGGCATCATCCACGCATGCAGAGAGAACGGCGTGCCCACCGTCCTCGCCGGGTCCATCCGCGACGACGGGCCGCTGCCGGGCGTGCTGGCCGACGTCTACGCCGCGCAGGACGCGATGCGAGCGCACGCGCGCAAGGCGACGACCTGCCTGGCGCTGGCGACGCAGCTCCACTCGATCGCCTTCGGCAACATGCTGCCGGGATACCAGGTGACGGGCGCGGGGGGCGGGGGGGGCGGGGGGGGCGGGGGCCCGGCCGACGTGCGGCCCGTGTATTTCTACATCGTCGACATGTCGGAGTTCAGCGCCGACAAGCTCGCCAACCGCGGCTCGATGCAGGCGACGGCCATCCTCACCAACGTTCAGGACTTCGTCATCAACCTGTGGCGGAACCTGGGCGCCTAGCGCGTCCCGCGTGCCCCGTGCAAGGCCCGCCGCCCTCGCCGGTTTAGAACGGCGAGGAGAACATCCGCCTCACGCCATTCGGGGGAACGGCCATGTCCAGATACATCTTCAGCGCCGTGGCGGGCGTTCTGATAGCGGCGGCCGCCTCCGCGGAGGTCTCGGTCGCCGTCGACGCGACGAAGGAGATCGGCCGCGTGCCGAGGGAGCTCTTCGGCACCGGCGTCAGGATGAACATGGAGGCGGGCGAGGCCGTCGTGAAGCTCATGAAGGAGACGGGCATCACCGTCATGCGCTACCCCGACGCGGTCGACAACGGCTACAGGTGGAAGTGGCCGGAGGGGGTCATGACGAAGGCCGGCCGGGCCGGCGTGAGCGAGCTCTCGAAGCTCGACGGGGCCCTGGCCTTCGCGAAGAAAGTCGGCGCGAAGCTCGTCTTCACCGTCCGCATCCACGAGTACGACGGCGCCACTCCCGAGCAGGCGGCCGAGCTCGTCCGGCAGCTGGGGAAGCGAGGCATCACTGGAGCCTGCTTCGCCCTCGGCAACGAGCCCTACTTCAAGGGCAACAAGAACTTCTTCCCCCGCGAGAAGTACGTCGCGATGGTGAAGCGCTACGTGCCGGCCATCAAGAAGGCCGACCCCACTGCGAAAGTGGGCCTCTCCATCGGCGGGATGTGGATCGAGAAGCACTCCGACAAGGGGCGCAACAGCCACATCATCAAGGCAACGGCCGACATCGTCGACTTCGCCGAGTTCCACTGCTACCCGGGGCGCAGGCAGCGGAACACAGACGCCTTCGACGGCCTGAAGGTCGCCGCGGGCGCCCAGCAGATCGAGCTCGAGATCAAGGACCTCAAGGAGGTGATCCGCCGGAACGCCCCCGCCAGGGCGGGCAAGCTCGAGATCCACATCTGGGAGTGGCACGGCCCCCACACACCGCTCGGCGACATGCACCGCCTGGCGACGGCGCTCCACGGGGCCGACGCGCTCGGAGTCATGGCGAGACACGGCGTCAAGCTCGCCTGCCAGTACAACATGCAGGAGCACTGGTGCGGCCTCGTGCCGGGATTCCGCAAGGCCTTCCCCCAGGACAGGTGGGGCTCGGAGAAATGGAACGGCGTGACCGTCAGGCCGATCGCGTATTCCATGCGCCTCTGGTCGAAGCACATGGGGCCGAGGCTCATCGACTGCAGGGCATCGGGAGCGGGCACGTACACGTCGAAGGACTGGCACACTTTCGCCAACTTCCACGGCGAGGTGCCCTACGTGGCGGCGTGGGCGACGCTCTCCGAGGGCGGCGACACGCTCGGGCTGATGCTAATAAACAAGCATCCGACGAGCGATCTCGACGCGAGGGTCCGGCTCACCGGCTTCACCCCGAAACCGTCAGCGACCCGGCGCGCTATCACCGGCCCCGGCTACGGCGCCCACAACGACGACGACTCGAAGCCTCTGCCGTACCGCTCGAAGACGCCGCCGCCGCCGCTCCGCGTGAAGCTCTCGGAGTCGGAGTTCACGAAGGCCGGGGCCAGATTCAGAATACGCCTGCCGAAGCACTCGGTGACGCATCTGGAGCTGAAGAAGCGCTAGCGCCGCGGATGCGCGCTCACTCGGGCGGCTCCTTCGCCGCCTGGCGCCGGCGGTCCCAGCGCATGAGAAGAATGAGGCCGATGCCGATGGCGAGGACGAGCACGGGCGCGGCGGCACCGCCGATCTTGTCGGTCAGGCTGCTGTTGGGTCGAATGGAGTAGCCCTCCGGCTTCTCGGGCCACCGGCTCCAGGGCGGGCGGATGACTCTGGCCTCGCGGCCCTGGGCGGCCAGCTCGGCATGCTGCTTCTCGAGTTCCGACTCCATCTTACCCGGGGCGAACCAGGTGACGTGGCCGTCGATGAAGAGCCAGTTCGCCCCGTCGCCGCCGTGGTTCCAGCCCTCGTCGAAGGCGAGAATGTAACCGGCGGAGTCCGTGGTCTTGAGGCCAGGCACGTAGCAGTAGTGCATGTGCTCCTTCACAAGCTTGGCGACCGCTTCCGTCTCTGTGACGCCCGAGAACTCCTGCGCATGGTGGGCCGGCGTGGGGCAGAAGAAGAGATTGGGATCGGTGACGTAACCTTCGCGCCACAGCGTGACGAGGTCGGGAGGGAAGTGCTCGTCGTGATCCTGAGCGTACATGTTGAGAGCCAGACCGAACTGCTTGAGGTTGGACATGCACTGGGCGCGGCGGGCCTGCTCGCGTGCGCGGCAGAGCGAGCACGGACACATCCCAGCTATCACATAGAACGCCAGCAAGATGACGATCAGCGCCGCGAGCCACGAGATGTCGCCGCTTCTCTTCTCGGCCACGGCCGGGCCCTCCCACCATGGCCAACAGCGCCGCGGCGGCAAGGTCACCCCCCCTCCCGGAGCGCCCCGCCTACTCCTTCACGAACTCCGCCGCCCCGATATCCGGCTTGCCGTCGGTGACGGCGGGGTCGTCCCTGTCGGCGGGGTCGCCCCTGTCGAGGGCGGGCGAGCCCTTCTTCGGCGCGTAGGCCTTGCGGTAGGCCGCGAGCACCTCGGCGACGGTGTGCTTGCGGGCGAGCATCTGATCGTCCGTGAACGGGAACTTCACTTCGGGGTCGGCAACGACCGACGCCGGCGGAACGCTCCCGGTCCCGGGCGGAACATCGTTCCTGCCGAAGCCCGCGTCGCCCGGCTTGCTGCCGGTGATGGTCATCTTGCGGTAGCGGCCGCCGTCCTTGAACTCCGACCACAGGTTGTGGTCGAGGTAGCTGCACGAATCGGGCAGGCCCTTCTCGTCGTGCACCTTGCCGCCGCGCATGAAGATGTTGCTCCGGAAGACGATGCCCTTCACCTCGCCCTTAGGCAGGTGGTTCAGGCAGACCGGGTCGCCGCGCCCGCGCATGTCGAAGGTGTTGTTGCGTATCACCGAATCCGAGCACGTGCCCGACCCGATCCCCATCACCGCCCCGTAGGAGGCGCCGACGAAGATGTTCCGCGCGACGGTGGAGCCCGGCCTCAGGCCGCAGATGTGCTCGTGGGTGCAGCTGCTGTCGAACTTCCCGGGGCCGCCGACGCCCTCGTGCGGCAGCGAGATGAAGAGGTTGTTCGTGATCTCGCCGCCGATCTGCGCCGTCACCCACGAGCCGCCGCGGAACACGTTGCCGCGGATCGTCCCGACGGCGCTCCGCATGCCGTAGGAGCCCTTCGGGGCGGGCCGGTGGACGTAGTTGCCCTCGACAACGAGCGACTCGTTCTTCCAGCCGACGATGGTGCCGCCGATAAGTACGTTGTCTTTGACGACGGCGCTCGTGCCGGCGCCCGCGCCTACGTCCATGCCGGTGAGGGTGCTCCCCTCAACGAGGAGCTTCCCCTTGCCGTAGGTCCTGATGCCGCCGAGCTCGCCCGTGTTCTTCGCGCGGCGGAAGTCGCAGCCCGAGATCGTGACGGGGCCTTTCAGCGTGATCCACGTGCCCGCGCACTCGAATATCCTGCAGTTGCGGAGCTCCAGCCCGCCGGGGCCGGCCGACAGGCTCAGCCACTGGCGGCGCTTGTTCTGCTCAGCGCCCATGCCGGTGATCTCGCAGCGCTCGAGCAGCACCTTGCAGTTCCAGCCGGCGATGATGCCCGCCTCCTCGCCCACGAGCTTCACGGGCTTCCCGTCGGCCCCCTTCGCCACGAACGCGGCGCCCGACCCCACGGTGATCCTGCCGCCGCCTTTGAAGGTGACGGTGACGCCGGGGGCGACGGTGAGCGTCGAGTTCTCGACGCGCACGTCGGACTCGACCGTGACGTCCTTCGACCACGTAGTGTCGGCGGCCACCTTCACCTGCGGCACCGCCTGCTCACCGGCCCGCAGGCAGGCGGGCGCCAGCGCGACGGCCAGGCCCGCGACCATCGCCCGTAGGGGGGGACATCTCATGATCCGCTCCTCCCGCAGAAGTTAGTGCACTAACTCTAATACACCGGCCGGAGCACCGCAACCCCCCGTCGCCGGCTTATCCCGCCACAGAAAGCCCCCCGCCCCCTTGACTGCCCACCCCCCTCGGCGTAGAATCCACTCCGGGCGACGGAATTGAACGGGAACGACGCGAAGCCGGAGAGGGGCACCCACCAGGGCAGAGAGTACCTTGGCATAACCTTCAAGTGCTGCAACGTCTACCAGCGCATCTACAGGAACGCGGCCGGCACCGCGTACGTAGGCTGGTGCCCGAAGTGCGCGCGCAAGGTCGAGGTGACGATATCGCCCGACGGCACCGACGACAGGTTCTTCGAGGCCTACTGATCACGTGGAGAGACACCCTTGCCTGAGTGGGAGATAGCGTCGCCCTCGAAGGGATGCTCGGAGTGCGGGAGGGAGTTCGCCCCCGGCGAGAGCTACCACGCGCAGCTCTTCGACGAGGCGTCGGGCTTCGTCCGCCGCGACCTCTGCGCCGAGTGCCTGCAGAAGGCGGACGAGTGGCCGAAGCCCTTCTCGAGCTGGCGCGGTCACATCCCCGAGCCGGAGGAGGAGAACCGTCCGCGGCTCGTCGACGCCGATCTCCTCATGGACTTCTTCAAGCGCCTCGAGGGCTCGCCCGAGCCGCGCAAGCAGCAGTTCAGGTACATCCTGGGCCTCATCCTCATGCGGAAGAAGCTCCTCAAGTTCACCGACATCGTCATCACCGGCGAGACGGAGTGGCTCGTCGTCGAGGAGCGAGGCGAGAAGGTGAGCCACCGGATGCTCGATCCGAAGCTCTCGGAGACCGAGATCGAGTCGCTCCGCGGCGAGATCGGCCGGATACTCACCGGTGGCGACTTCGACGACGAGCTCGAGGACCCCGCGGAACCCGAGCCCGACGGGGATAGCGCCGGAGACGCGGAGGCCGGGGAGGCGTCCGACGACGGTACGCCCCCCCGTGAGGAGGCCGGGCCGACCGAATGATATCCCGCCTAGAGAGCGTCTGCTTCGCGGTGCTCGCGGTCGCCATCGCGGCCGCCGGCCTCCGCGCGGGCGAGCCCGGCCCGGGCGAGCCAGGGGCTGCCGTCGGGGGCGACGACCCCCGGCGGATCCACCTCGACGGCTCAGCCAGCATCGACCCCGGCGGGGCGAAGCTGCGCTACGCGTGGCGCCAGATCGCCGGGCCCCCCGTGGAACTCGGCGCGGCGGACACCTCGCACCCCTGGTTCATCCCGGCGGGGCACGGGACTTACGAGTTCGAGCTGCGGGTCTCCGGCGGCGCCGAGTGGTCAGAGCCGTCGCGCGTGCGCGTGATCGTGAAGCCGAAGAACTCCCCGCCCCGTGCCGACGCCGGTGCCGACGTCGCCGCGCGTCTCGGCGACGAGGTGCTCATCGACGCCCGCCGCTCGGCCGACCCGGACGGCGACGTCATCACATACCGCTGGCGGCAGATATCAGGGCCGGACCTGGGCCTCAAGCCCGGCGGCGCGACCGGGGCGGTGCTCTCGCTCAAACCCCCGAAGACCGGCAGCTACGTGCTGGAGCTCGTCGTCTCGGACGGCGATCTCGAGAGCCGTCCCGTGCGCATCACCGTGACCGTTACCAAGCGCGAGGCCCCGCCCCCGGTGGCTCGCGCGGGCGCCGACATCGTCGTCAGCCGTGACCTCTCCGGCCCCCGCGAGGGCGCCCCCGGGCCGAACCGGCCGCCCGTCGCGAAGGCCGAGTGCCGCGGCATAGTGAAGCTCGGCGAGACGATCGTCCTCGACGGCTCGGCCAGCTTCGACCCCGACGGCGACCGCATCCGCCACTTCTGGGTGCCCCGCGGCGGGCCCCGCGTCCGGGTGTTGAAGCCCGTCAACGGCGGCGCGAAGGTCAGCTTCAAGCCGCGCGAGCCGGGGGAGTACACCTTCGAGCTGACCGTCTCCGACGGCCTGGTCGAGGCGGAGCCCGTGACGCTGCGCGTCCGCGTCCACGACGGGAAGATCCCCGTCTTCGCCGACGCCGGCGAGGACATGGCCTGCGTCGTCGGCGAGCCCGTGAAGCTGAACGGCTCCGGATCGGGCTCGTCGAAGAAGCTCTCCTTCCTCTGGAAGCAGCTCTCCGGCCCCAGGGTGACGAAGTTCCGCCTGGAGGACCTCCAGAGCACCGCGACGCCCGAGTTCACGCCCGTGGTGCCGGGCGTATACGTCTTCCAGCTCGTCGTCTCCGACAGGACCGACACGTCCCTGCCCGACACCGTGACGGTGACGGTCGCCCAGAGGAACCGCTCGCCCGAGCTCGACGTACCGGCCGTCATCCGCGCGGAACCCGCTCAGCAGGTGGAGCTCGCCGCCAGGGCCACCGACCCCGAGGGCGGCAAGCTCGAGTGGTCGTGGCGGCAGACTTCGGGTAGGGCGCGGCTCCTGCGCTGGTCCGACCGGACCACCCCGTCGCCGAAGGTGCGCGCGCGATACCCTGGCAAGTACCTGTTCGAGGTGACGGTCTCGGACGGCGAGTCGGTCCCGAGCAGGGCGCTGGTGGCCCTCATCGTCGAGAAGAAGCCCAAGCAGGACGAGGGGGAGGGAAAGGCGGAGGACGGCCCCGACTCGCTCGAGCCGTCCCCCCCCGCGTCCTCGCCCGGCAGGCCTGTCGCCAAGTGCCCCTCGACCATCCGCACACGGACGGGGCAGGTGATCGCGCTAGACGCCGTCGGCAGCCGCGATCCGGGGGGCGGCGAGCTCGTCTGCCAGTGGCGCCAGGTTGCGGGCGAGGGGCTCGGACTTTCAGCGGCGGAGCTCGCCGGCGAGCGGATCGGCCTGCGCTTCTGGCGCCCCGGCACGTGGGTCTTCGAGCTCGTCGTCACCGCGGGCGACCGCGTCAGCGAACCGGCCCGCGTGGCCGTCATAGTGGAGGAGTGAGGGGTGCTCGCGCTCGCACTGGCACTCGCGGCGGCGGTGGTCCTGCACATCGCGGGGATGAGCGAGCTCGCGGCGGCGGCTGTTGTCCTGTATGTCATCTATGCCCTCTGGCGCCACCACCGCTCGGTGTCAGTCTCGGAGTCCAGGGACGCCGAGCAGCAGGCGGATGAGCGGGCCCAGCAGAAGGAAGAGCGCCGCATGATCCGGATGCTCCGCGACGCCCGCGAGCGCCGCCAGGAGGAGTCGGGCCCGCCCAGGAGGCGCAGCACCAGGCGCCTGAAGGCGGTCGATCCTTCGGGGGCGGCGGAGGCGCTCAAGAAGATGATAAACGACCAGCAGGAGAAGAAGCGCGGGGGTACCTAGCGCGCATCCCGAAGGTGGAGGTCACCAGCCATTCCCGAAGCGGACGACCATCCGGGTTCGCAGGCGCGGTTCCCGCTCGCCGCGGTCCTCGGCGTCGCGGGCTGCGGATGCCTGGCGGTCGCGGCGCTGGCCGTCTGGCTCCTCTGGGCGACGGCCCGCAGCATGCCGTCCGTCCCGGCCATGCCGCCGCTGCCTCCGGACCCGCCGGGGCTGAAGGCGGATATCCACGTCAACATCGCCGAGGACGGCGCCATCGTCGTGCAGAGAAGGAAATACTCGGCGCGGGCTCTCCGCGCACTCCTTCACGAGGTCGCCGCTCGCCACCTCGACGCCGATGGTCTGGCGAACATCGTCGTGAGGATCAACGCCCACCCGGAATGCGAGTTCCGATACGTCGCCGAGGCGATGGCCCAATGCGGCGCTGAGAACATCTACAAGCTGCAGTTCCGGCTTGGCGCGGAGGAGGAGGTGATCGTCAATCACCTCCCGATCGACGCCGGCATCCGGCGGACGCCAGCGCAGAAGGGGGCCGACCTCCGGCGCGCCACGGCGTCCATCGGGTTGAAGCTCGACGAAACGTCGGGCGAGCTCGTCATGACGGGCGGCCGCGGGGCCGTCCGCGACGCGCGGCACCTCGAGAAGAGCCTGCGGCAACTCGCGGAGAAGTACGACGAGCTTTCAGTCGTGATCGACGCCGGGGCCGACGTGCCCTTCAGCCACGTCTTCAACGCCATGCGCGCCGCCCGCAACGCCGGGGCCAAGGACGTGCAGTTCAGGGCCACGCCGCCGGGCGGCTGAGCCTAGAGGCCGGGCCCGGCAGGCAACGCCGCCCGCCATCCGGCCGAGAGCTCCGCCGACAGCCGCTCCAGCGTTCCGGCGTTATCCGGGCTGGCCGCGGCGTTCACGTCCTCCCCCGGATCGCCCTCGTGGTCGTAGAGTTCGCGCGCGAGCACCTCGCCGCCGTCACGCTTCCGCCACTCCACGTAGCGGTACCGGTCGGTTCGCATCGCGTACCCCATCACCCCGCCTCGCGGGTACTGGTTGAAGGCCGCCGGCTTCCAGGCCCTCGAGGGGTCGTCCAGGAGCGGCGCGAGGCTCGTGCCCTCGCAGTGTTCGGGGACGCTCAGGCCCGCGAGCCCGCACAGCGTCGGGTACATGTCAACGAACTCGACCAGCGCGGCGGTCGAGGCCCCCGGGCTCTGCACCTGCGGCGCACGAATCACGAGCGGCGCCCGCGCGTCGATCTCGAAGTTGGTGTGCTTGGACCACGAGTCGTGCTCTCCGAGCTTCCACCCGTGGTCGCCCCAGAGGATGACGACTGTGTTCCCGTCCAGGCCGAGGCGCTCGAGCTCCTCCAGGACCAAGCCCAGCTGCGCGTCGACGTAGCTTGTGCACGCGGCGTAGCCGTGGACGAGCTGGCGGGCGAGGTCGTCCGGCATCCTGCCCTCCGCGGGCATGTCGAAGTAGGACCGCAGCTCCCCCCAGTTGGTGAGGGAGTACTCCGTCACGCCCTCGGGTTCGAAAGGATTCACCGCCAGGGGGATCTCGCCGGCGTCGTAGTACTCCCAGTAGCGCCTCGGCGCCGAGAACGGCAGGTGGGGCTTCAGGAATCCGAGCCCGAGGAAGAACGGGGAGCCCGAGCGCTTCAGCCGCCTGAGCTGCTCGATGGCCGCGAGGGCGCTGCGCCCGTCCTGGTAGGCGTCGTCGGCCACGTCGGCGCACTCGGTGGCGGGGCCGAGACCCCGGCGCTTCGAGCCCTTCGCCTCCTGCTCGCGGTCGCAGGCCGCGATCGCCTCCAGGGCCTCGTCGGTGAGGTACCCCCGCCCCTTCCAGTCGCCGACGGGCCTGATGGGCGCCGCGGTCCACCCCTGCAGGTCGTCGTCCCCGTGGTGGTAGATCTTGCCCACCGAGACCGTCTCGTACCCGTGGCACTTGAAGTGCTCGGGGAGCGTGACGACGTCGGGCATGACCGAGCGCACGGGTGTCTGCAGGTCGTAGATCGTCGTGGTGTCCGGGCGGCACCCGGTGAGGACGCTCGCGCGCGAGGGCGCGCACACTGCCTGCTGGCAGTAGGCGCGCTCGAAGAGACGCCCCTCCGACGCCAGCCCGTCGATGACCGGGGACCGGATCCAGTCGACCCCGTAGCACCCGAGATCGGGCCGCAGGTCGTCGTAGACGACGAAGAGGACATTCAGCCGGTCGCTCAAGACATCACCCTCCGGGCCTACCCCTTCATGCGCGGCGAGTACTCGCGGGCGCCCTCGGCCGCCAAGCGCACGGCCCAGATGTTACGGAACCAGATGACGTTCCCGTGGTCTTGCAGCCGCAGGTGCCCGGGGAGCTGCACCTCGGTGTCGGTCGGGGCGCCCGTCACGCCGGGCAGCTCGACGTTGTTCTGGATGACCAGGCCGTTATGGAGCACCGTCAGGCGCGCGCGCTCCTTCACCACCTTACCCTCGCAGCGGGGCGCGCGGAAGATCACGTCGTAGGTCTGCCACTCCATCGCCGACCTGCAGGCGTTCACCAGCGGGGCGTACTGGTCGTACACGGCGCCGCAGTCGCCGACGCCGGGCAGGTCCCACCCGGAGCTGTCGAGCACCTGTATCTCATACCTGCCCTGCACGAAGACCCCGCTGTTAGCCTTGGCCTGGCCGGTCGCCTCGGGCATCTCCGAGAGCTGGAACTCCAGGTGGAGGTAGTGATCGCCGAAGAGCTCCTTCGTGCAGATGTCGCCCGTCTTGGGGACGACCTTCACGGCGCCGTCCTCGAGAGCCCACCCGGGCTCGCCGCCGTCCATGCTCGTCCAGCCGTCCAGTGACGAGCCGTCGAAGAGCACGACGGCCCCCTCGGGCGACGGCGCGCCCAGCGTGTCGATGATCATGGTGCCTCCCGTTCCAGTGCCCCCGGCATCAGGGGCATCCTCCGCCGGCGCCCGGTAGCGCGTAGTCCCGGAGCGGCCACGCGGCCGGCCCGGGGTCCAGGTCCCCGTATATCACCTCCGCCGCGGCCTCGAGGCTCCTGGGCATGCACGACCAACTCAGGATCAGCGTCTGGGCCTCCGGAATCGATATCCACTCGTACGGGCAGTTGGAGATCGTGATGACGGGCCTGCCCGTGGCGATCAGCTTCCGGAGGAGCTCCGTGTTCGTCCCCGAGCTCCGCCAGTACGAACTCAGCACGACGACCACGTCGGCGCGAGCGGCGCGCTCGAGGCACTCGCGCTCGTCGTCGGCCGAGACCTGCAGCCCCGTCTCCCAGTCGTCGACGAGCAGGGGGTCGGCGGCTCTCGCGCGGAGGAACTCGGGCAGCTGGTGCGAGTGGTAGGAGTAGTCGGCGGCCTTGTTGTGGTAGGGCCAGTTGTGCTGGTCGGTCACGAATACGCGGGCGTCGCGGGCGACGGGCAGCAGATCGTCTTCATCGCGCACGACCGACATGCACGCGACCGCCGCCCGGCGCGAGATCTCGACGGTCTCGCGGTCGCGCACCGCGTCGAGGGCCCCGGCCGGATCGGCCTCGGGCTGCTCGAATAGGCCGTACCGCATCTTCATCGCGAGCACGCGGCGGACCGAAGCGTCGACCTGCGCCTCGCCCAGCTTCCCCTCGTCGAGATAGCGCAGGGCGGCGGCGATCACCTCCGGCTGGAGCGTGGGATCGCCCTTGGCGAGGACCAGGTCGTTCCCGGCCGCCAGCGCCGCGGCGCAGGCCTCGCCGAAGCCGTCGAACATCTCGATGACGCCCCGCATGCCCATGGCGTCAGAGGTGATGACCCCCTCGAAACCGAGCTCGCCGCGCAGCAAGTCGGTGACGATGGCGCGGCTGACCGACGCGGGCGTGTTGGTCCCGTCGAGCGCCGGGTAGATCGTGTGGGCCACCATGACCGCGGGGAGGCCCTCGGCGATCAGCGCACGGTACGGATAAAGCTCGACCTCGTCGAGGCGGCGGCGGTCGCCGCGGTGGGTGTCGAGCGAGAAGTGGACATCGACGGAGCTCTCGCCGCGGCCGGGGAAATGCTTGCCGGTGGCGACGACGCCCTCGTCGCGGAAGGCCCGCATGAGGGCGAGGCCGTACTCCACGACCGTCTCGGGGTCGTCGGAGAAGCTCCGCGTGCCGATCTCGGGGTTGTCGGGGTTGGTGTTGACGTCGAGCACGGGCGTGTGGAGCATCATTATCCCGACCGCCCGCTGCTGCCGCGCGACGGCCCTGTACGCCTCGTAGACGAGCTCCGGGTCGCCGGTGGCGGCCATGCCCATCTGGCTCGGGAAGAGATTCACGCCGCCGCGGGAGTAGTCCTGCGACCAGTCGCCCTCCTGGTCGCTCGAGATGTGCAGAGGGATCGACAGCGGCCGCGCGAGCGCGAGGCGCTGGAGCTCGTTCAGGAGCTCGGCGTACTCGTCGGGCCCGGCGTAGGGCGAGAGGCGCTGGACGTCCATGCCGTCGGTCCTGTGCCGCACGCCGTAGGGCAGCGCCGTGTAGATGTGTGGCGTCACGCGCAGGCCACCGCAGTGGTGCTCGCGGACGGCCGCGACGACGTCCGGCGTTATCCTGGTGCCGCAGAACTCGAACGTGCACATCTGGCCGATCTTCTGCTCGATCGACATCTGCGAGACCAGGCCGTCGATCCTGGCGGCGTCCGCCGGGCCGTCCCTGAGACGGAAGGGCTTCCTCCTGTCGGCTGCCATGGTCTCGGGGCTCCTCCCTGGCCGGGCCATCGACGCACGAATATACAGCCGTGCGCCACGACACTCAAGTCACGAAGCTCCGCGCCCCCCGCCCCCCCGCCCCCCCCCGCACGCAGGCGCGCCGGAATGAGCGTTTTCCGGCGGAATTGCCCTTGACACCCCGAAGCCGGCAGGCGTATAATTCCCGATAGCATCAGGATGTGCCCGCAAGGCCGGAAAAAGGGGGCAATTGCCCCCTTGTCGTATCAGTGCAGGGGGGAGAACCCAGGTCGCATGGCAGAGGTAGCTCTAGAAAACGTAACTAAGATATACCCCGGCAACGTGAAGGCCGTTGCGGACATGAGCCTTTCGATCGCCGACAAGGAATTCGTCGTCCTCGTCGGGCCGTCGGGCTGCGGGAAGTCGACGACGTTGCGCATGGTCGCTGGGCTGGAGGAGGTGACCGGAGGCACCATCAGCATCGGCGGGCGTGTCGTCAACGAGGTGGCCCCGAAGGACCGCGACATCGCGATGGTCTTCCAGAACTACGCCCTCTATCCCCACATGACGGTCTACGACAACATGGCATTCGGGCTGAAGCTTCGCGGCTTCCCCAAGGATGAGATCCAGGCGCGCGTCAAGGAGGCGACGCAGATCCTCGGCATCGAGGAGCTGCTCGACCGCAAGCCCAAGGCGCTCTCGGGCGGGCAGCGCCAGCGCGTGGCGGTCGGGCGGGCGATAGTCCGCAAGCCCTCCGTCTTCCTCTTCGACGAGCCGCTCTCGAACCTGGACGCGAAGCTGCGCGTGGAGATGCGCGCGGAGCTCAACAAGCTCCACACGCGGCTCGGCACCACGATGATCTACGTCACCCACGACCAGGTCGAGGCGATGACGCTGGGCGACCGGATCGTCATCATGGACAACGGCGTCATCAGCCAGGTGGGGTCGCCGCTCGAGATATACGACAACCCCGTGAACAAGTTCGTCGGCAGCTTCATCGGCACGCCGGCGATGAACTTCATGCTCGGCCGGGTGGAGGGGTCGGGCGAGGCGTCGACCTGGACGGACGGCGACTCCCGGGTCACGCTGCGTTCGGGGCTGGCCCTCAAGGCCAGCGAATACTCTGGGAAGGAGGTATCGCTTGGAGTGAGGCCCGAGGACCTAGCCTTCGGCAACGGCGACGGAGAGATCCGCGCCCGCGTCGAGGTGGTGGAGCCTCTGGGCAACGAGATGATTCTTTACCTGGCGACGGAGAAGCAGAGCTTCGTGGCCCGGGCCGACGCGCATCAGCAGGTCAGCGTCGGCGACAATCTCAGCGTCACGGTCAGCCCGTCGAAGGCGCACCTCTTCGACGAGGCGACCGGGCGCAACCTGATGAGCAACGGAAGCGCCGACCAGGCCGTACCGGCGGCGGGCGCCGCGGACGAGTCCCTCTAGGGGCATACCGCGTGCCAGCCTCCGCGCACGGGCCCGGGTCGGGCGCGGGAGTGCAAGAGCCCGGGTGGGCTCTTTTCTTTTGGGGGTCCGCCCGAAGGGGCTTCGGAGGATAGATGAACAGCGAGGAGCTCGTGAGGCTGATCGACTCGATCCACCGCGACAAGGGGATCGACAAGGAGACCCTCTTCGACGGTATCGAGCAGGCGCTGATCAGCGCCGCGAGGAAGCATTTCGGCGAGGACCGCACGGACGTGACCGTCAGGGTCGACCGCGAGACCGGCGGCATATCGGCCTACGAGGGCGAGGACGAGATCGACCCCGTCGTCTTTGGCCGCATCGCGGCACGGACGGCCTACCAGGTCATGACGCAGCGCTTCCGCGAGGCGGAGCGCGATGTCGTCTTCGACGACTACGAGAACAAGGTCGGCTCGCTCGTCACCGGCACCGTGCAGAGGTTCGAGCGCGGCACGATGATCATCAACCTCGGCAAGACCGAGGGGATCATCCCCCGCCAGGAACAGGTCTTCAACGAGACCTACCGCCCGGGCGACCGGATCAGGGGGCTCGTGGTCGAGGTGAAGAAGAAGGGCCAGAAGGTCGTCATCGTCCTCTCGCGAACGGACATCCGCCTGGTTAACGAGCTCTTCAAGCTGGAGGTGCCCGAGATCTCGGACCGCATCGTGGAGATAAAGCACACGGTCCGCGAGCCCGGCCACCGGACGAAGATCGCCATGTCGAGCCGCGACCTCCGCGTCGACCCAATCGGAGCCTGCGTCGGCATACGCGGCACGCGGATCCGCAGCATCGTCGACGAGATCAACGGCGAGAAGATCGACATCGTCCGCTGGAGCGACAGCGACGAGCAGTACATCCGCAACGCCCTCTCCCCGGCCGAGATCACCGCGGTCGAGCTCGAGAAAGCGACGCGCCACGCCCGGGTCATAGTCGCCGAAGACCAGCTCAGCCTCGCCATCGGGCGCAAGGGCCAGAACGTCAGGCTCTCGGCCAAGATCACCGACTGGCACATCGACATCCTCTCCGAGGAAGAGGCGAAGCGCGAGCGCGAGGAGGCCCGCCTCGAGATGCGCAAGCTCACCGAGGTGATAGATGGCCTTGAGGACGCTGCGGTCGACAACCTGATGCTGGCGGGCTTCCCGTCGCTGGGCGTCGTCGTCCGCAAGGGCGTCGAGGCGCTCTCGCAGCTCGCCGCCATCACCGAGGAGCAGGCCGCCGCGATCTTCGAGTACGCCGAGATACGTCTCGGCGAGCTCAAGATCGAGAGGGCAGTGCGTGCCGAGGCCGAGGCCAAGGCCAAGGCCGAGGCCAGGGCCGCCGAGGCGGCGGCCAGGGCGGCCGAGGCAGAGACCGAGGCGACGCCCGGGGCCGGCGACGGCGATCCGGTGGCGCCCGCCGACGGGACCGAAGCCGCCGAAGCCGCTGAAGCCGACTCCGCCGGCGAGGATGAGGCCGAGGACGCGGAGGCGACGCCCGAGGCCGGCGACGGGGAGCCGGGCGCGGCCGCCAGCGACACCGGAGCCGCCGAAACCGACTCCGCCGCCGAGGGCGGACCCGAGCCGGCGGGCGATGCTCCCGAAGAAACCGAAGAGACCGGGGAAGATGAGAAGCCGGCCGGGGACGCCGGCGAAGGGGAGAAGTAGTGCCTATTCGAGTCTTCGAGCTAGCGCGCGACCTCTGCATCTCCAGCAAGGATCTGATGGAGAAGTGCCGCGCCGCCGGCTTCGAGGTCAAGGGTCACATGAGCGTCTTCGACGATCACCAGGCCCGCCTGGTGACCGCCATGTTCCCTCCGCCGTCTGCCGAGGAGATAGCCGAGCGGGAGGCCGCCGAGGAGGAGAAGAAGCGCAAGGCGGCGGAACGCCGCGCGGCCCGCGCCGCCAAGAAGAAGGCCGAGGAGGAGGCAAAGAAGAAGGCCGAGGAGGAGGCCGCCGCTGAGGCCGAGGCCGAGGCCGGGGCCGAAACCGAGACCGTCGAGGAGGAGGTCGCCGAGGTCGAGGCCGCCGTCGAGGAGGAGCTCGGCGCCACGGCCCCCGAGGCGGAGGCGGAGGCAGAGGCCCCCGCGGCCGAGGCCAAACCCATCGCCAAGAAGGGCAAGAAGAAGAAGGGCAAGGCCGAGGAGACGGAGTCCGGCCTGCCCCCGATCCTCAAGCCTATCATCAACTTCCCGAGGATCGGCTTGGTCAAGCCCGCGGACTAGGTGGCCGAGTAC
>Ga0272441_10004630_pt1 | contig 24666 bp, 17 predicted proteins | sample SSMProp6N_FD_193582 | JGI IMG/M metagenome (GOLD analysis project Ga0272441, IMG submission 193582) | Marine sediment archaeal communities from Little Sippewissett salt marsh, Falmouth, MA, United States - SSM-Prop-6N | ecosystem: Environmental > Aquatic > Marine > Wetlands > Sediment ...
TGGCCCTGCTCGTGGTGTGTCTCGGCTCCGCGGGAGCACAGGGGACGGGAACCGTCTCGGGTGTTGTCATCGACGGATTCACCGGCCAGCCGGTGCGCGGCGCCACCCTCACCATCGAGGGGGCCGACATCCAGCTGGAAACCGGCGTCGGCGGCGATTTCCGCACCCAGGCTCCCAGCGGCACCTTCTCCGTGCTGGTCACCAAGGCCGGCTTCGATCCGCAACGGGTCACCGACGTCGTGGTCCCGGACGGCGGAGGGGCCGACTTCGCCGTCGTGCTACTTCCCGCCACAGGATCGGACAGCGTGGCGTCCGCCGCGGAGCCGCAGATTCCGGGCGAATCGCACGAGACGGCGGAGGACTTCGAGTCGGATGTAAGAGCCAATGCCACGGCCCTGGAGCCGGCAGCTGGTTCGGTTGCGGTGGCGGAGTCCACCGTCGCCGTTCCGGCCGGAGCCGCCTTTGTGGGTGAGATTACGGTGGAGGGGGCTGCCGCCGACGAGAGCACCGAACAGGCCCTTTTGATCCAGCGCAAGCAGGCGGCCCAGGTCTCCGACGCCATCTCCAAGCAGGAGATCTCGAAGAACGCCGGCGGCGACGCGGCGGGCGCGCTGCAGCGGGTGACCGGGATCTCGGTGCAGCAGGACAAGTACGTCTATGTTCGCGGTCTCGGTGAGCGCTACTCCAACACCACGCTCAACGGTTCCAAGCTGCCCACCACCGAGTTCGACAAGAAGGTGGTGCCTCTCGATCTTTTCCCGGCCAAGCTGCTCAACAACGTGAGGGTGTCCAAGACCTACTCGCCGGACATGTCGGGCGATTTCGCCGCCGGATTGGTGGAGATCGAGACCCTCGATTTCCCCACCGACACCACCCTCGAGTTCAGCCTCGGCGGCCGGACCAACTCCAATACAACCGGGGAGGCCCTCGGTCGCTACGTCGGCGGTCTCGACTTCATGGGTGACGGCGGCCAGGCGCTGCCGTCGAGCATTCCGGACCAGTTCCTGGCCCGCGGCAACCCCTTCAACCCCGGCTTCTCGGCCGATGAGCTGCAGCAGTTCGGTCGGGATTTCATTGGATCCTGGACCGCCGACGATACCGCCAAGGACTACGTCGGGAGCCCCTACTCCGGTGCCGACCCGAACCTCGGCTTCTCGCTGACCTACGGCGATACCTTCGGCAATCTCGGGGTGGTGATCTCGGCCACCCACGCCAGGACCTTCTACCACCAGGACGAGGAGCAGCGCTACTTCGTGCTCGGCGCCGGCGAGGAGCTGCAGCTCACCACCGATTACGACATGGCGACCGACAACGAGGGTGTCCGCCTCGGCCTGATCGGCAACTTCAACTACCGGATCAACCCGAATCACAAGCTGGAGTTGCGCACCATCCTCACCCGCGACGCCTCGTCTCAGAACAGGTTCTTCGCCGGGTATGACAACGACATCGCGAGCTCGGTGTCCAACTACCGGGTGCGCTACGCGGTGGAGGAGATCGGCTCCTACCAGCTTTCGGGTGAGCACTTTCTCGGGAGCGTCGGTGCCAACGGTGCACTCTTGGAGTGGCGCGGCAGCCTGGGCGACGCCTCCAACGAGAGCAACCTCCGTGAGGCCCTGTACCAGGACCAGAACGGGGTGCAAATCCTCACCGACGAGAGCCAGAGCGGGCTCCTCCTCTACAACGACCTGGCCGACGACATCGCCGACGGCGGCGTGGATTGGACCCAGTTCTTTGTCTCCGGCAACGTCTTTGGCAGCGTCAAGGGCGGCGTCGCCTTTTCCAGCCGCGAACGCGACTTCTCATCGCGGCGCTTCCGCTTCAACTTCCGCAACATCTCGGGCATCGACCTGACGCCGATCCCGGACGACATCTACGTTGAGGAGAACATCAACCCCAACGGTCTCGAGATCAAGGAGGAGACGCGGTCCACCGACTTCTACACCGCCAGCCACGACCTCGGGGCGGCCTACGCCCTGGTGGACGCCACCTTCGGCAAATGGCGTCTCAACGGCGGTCTCCGCTACGAGGACTCGGACATCCAGGTCAATACCCTCGAGCCCTTCAATACCGAGGCGACTCCTTTCGTCACCACGGTGGCCGACCAGGAGTTCATGCCGGCGATCTCCGCCACCTACCGGCTCAACCCGAACACCAACCTCCGCGCCGCCTACAGTCAGACGGTCAACCGTCCGGAGTTCCGCGAGCTGGCACCCTTCGAGTGGACCGACGTGGTGGGCGGCCGGTCGGCCCGCGGCAACCCCGACCTTGTGAGCGCCAATATTTCGAGCTTCGACCTCCGCTGGGAGTGGTTCCCGGATCAGTACGGGGTGATCGCGGCGAGCGCCTTCTACAAGGACTTCACGAACCCCATCGAGCGCACCCTGTTGTTTGCGGTGGAGCTGCAATCCACCTGGATCAACACCCCCGGCGCCACCAATCTCGGCGCCGAGCTCGAGTTCCGTCGCGGCCTCGGTTTCTTGGCCGACGCCCTCAATCCCTTCGCCGTGCAGGTCAACTACACCTACGTGGACTCGGAAATCAATGTTGGCGATGACCCCATCGTCACCAGCACGGTGCGGCCGCTGGTGGGCCAGCCCGACCACACCCTGAACCTGGTTTTCGAGTGGGCCCCGGTGCGATGGGGGAGCATGGTTCGATTGCTCTACAACTACCAGGGCACGACCCTCTACCAGGCCGGCGGCCTCGGCATACCGGACGTCTACCAGGAGCCCTACGCCACTCTCGACGTGGTGTGGAAACAGCAGCTCGACTTCCTCGCCGACGGTCTGAGTTTCACCGTGAATCTGACCAACCTGACAAACGATAACTATGAACTGGTCGGCGGCTACGAGCAGCTCTACAACCGCGGTCGCGGCTTCGGTCTCGGCATCAGCTACTCGGTGTTTTAACAACACCTTCACGCGACCTGCACCGGGGGGCTGTGCCATGTGGCACGTCATGCGGTGCGGCGTGAATGCGTCCGCCACATCAACGCCGAGGATCCTTGAAAGGGGGAAAGAATGCGAGTGCTTCTCATTGTTCTGACCGTAGCCGCCACCTTCTCCGGTGGCAGCCTCAACGCCGCCACTCCGGAGATGGTCTACGACCATCGGGGAACGGTGTCGGATGATCGGCCCGGGTCGCCGTTGGCGGTGGCGCCGTGGGTGATTGCGGCCGACGTCGGCGCCATGCCGAAGATGACCACGACCGTGATGACCGGTGCCGCCGGCAAGCCTTCGGTACTGGTGGAGACCAACTACCCGGCCTACGACCCGGCCAGCAACTTGGGTGACGGCATGTCGGTCTACCTGAGCGTCATGGGCAATGCCTATGACAGCCCGGTCATCATGTACTGCTACTGGCGCAACCGGGCCACCGGCGACAGGTTCTTCATCAACGCGGTGGACGGCATCGTGGCCGACGGCTCGGTCACCGATCTGTTCGGCTCCGAGGACGGCATCCCGGTGTGGGCGCCCACGGTGGACCGGCTCGAGCTCTTCGGACCCACCGCCGCGGCCTTCGGACCCGCGCCGGCGGGCGCCACCGCCGCCACCGGCCGCTACGAGTTCGTGGTGGAGCTGCGCGACTACGGTACCGGAATTCCGGTGAGCAAGAGCACCGCCATGTACAACGTGGTGGACGAGACCATGCAGATCAGCTCGAACATTTCCTCGGACACCACCTGGAGCGCCGACAACCTCTACTACCTGTTGACCGCCATCTTCGTCGAGGCTGGGGCGACCCTGACCATCGAGCCCGGCACCGTAGTCATGGGCGACACCGTGGGCAAGGGAACCCTGATCGTCGCCCAGGATGGGATGATCATGGCCGAGGGCACCGCCAACCAGCCGATCATCATGACGTCGCCGCAGGAGCTCGGCTCCCGCGCACCCCAGGACTGGGGCGGTCTGATCCTCAACGGCAGAGCCACCATCAACGTCGATGGCGGCGTTTCGGAGGGTGAGGGCGACACCGGTGAGTTCGGCGGCGGCGGTAATCCCGACGACGGCGACAGCTCCGGCAACCTGCACTACGTGCGGGTGGAGTTCGCCGGCATCGAGTTCAGCCCGGACAACGAGCTCAACGGCATCGCCTTCCAGGGGACCGGAAGCGGCGGCAGCTACCACCACATCCAGGTCCACTACAACCAGGACGATGGCATCGAGTTCTTCGGCGGCACCTCCGCCGTCAAGTACGCCCTGCTCACCGGAATCGGCGACGACTCCATGGACTGGACCATGGGCTGGCGCGGCAAGGCGCAGTTCGTGGCGGTGGTCCAGGAGGGTCAGGTCCGGGCCGACCAGGGTTTCGAGTGCGACAATCTGGGCTCCAACAACGTGGCCGAGCCCGTCGCGAACCCGCAGATCTACAACGCCACCGTGATCGGTTCCGCCGACACCGGCCCCAGGTCGGACCAGGGCCTGTTGCTCCGTGAGGGCACCGGCGGCAAGCTGCACAACTTCATCGTCTACGGCTTCCACGAGTGGGGCCTCAACGTCGACCACGAGGCGACCTTCGACCAGGCCAACGGGACCGATCCCAACCTGACGCTGGCCAACTCCATCGTCTACGGCAACGGCACCGATTTCTGGTACACCGAGGACTGCAACCCGGCGGAGCCGGACACCTGCTTCCCGAACATCGCCGATGATGCCGGCGAAGACGGCACCGATTGGCAGGGTTCGGACGTGTGGTTCGCCGAGGATATGGCCGCCAACCGCGAGGTGGATCCCGGCCTTTCCAATCCGGTCTACCACCTGGTGCCCGATCTCGAGCCCATGCCCGGTTCGGCCGCACTCATGTCGGACTATGTGAAATTCCCGCCCGACGACGGCTTCTTCGAAGCAGCGCCCTACCTCGGTGCGGTTGCTCCCGGCAGCAACTGGACCCAGGATGGCTGGACCATCTGGTCGAAGAACTAGGAGCCGGACGATGCGGATCACCCTTCCCCTGCTGTTCGTCGTGCTGGCCGCGGTGGCGGCGGTGGCCCCTGCGGCGCCGCCCTCCACCGGGCCCGAGGCCACAGCGACCGCGGCCGACACCGCGACCGATCGGGTCGAGGACTTCTCCCACACCTTCGCCACCCAGCGTGAGCTGTTCGACGCGGTGGCGGCGGCCGTGTCCTCCGGTGACGCCGACGCCATGCGCCGGTTGGCGGTGACCGAGGAGGAGTTCCGCGACCTGGTGTGGCCGACCCTCGACGTGGCGAAGCTGCCCAACAGCAACTTCACGTGGGAGTTCGTGTGGTCCCAACACCAGCTGAAGCACGACAAGTGCCTGCTGCGGACGAGCCACGACCTGGGTGGTATCGACTTCGACATCATCGACGTGTCCTTCCTCGGTGCGACCTCGGACCACGGCATTTTCAAGATTCATCGCGACAGTGAAGCCAGAATCATGCGCCCTGACGGGACTCGGGAGTCGATGCAACTCTTCGGCAGCGTCCTCGAAACCGACGACGGGCGCTACAAGATCTACAGCTTCATCAACGATTAAGGAGCAGATCCATGAAGCGAATCATCCTTCTCGCCGCCCTGCTGGCCCTGCCGGCGGCGGCCTTCGCACAGAGCTACACAGCCAATCTCTCCGGCGATGTGGGCACCGGTTTCGCCACCATCCAGATCTCCGGCGACATGATCGACTACTCCATCCTGACCAGTGGGCTGACCAGCCCCACGGAGGCCATCATCACGGATGGTGACGTCACCATCGATCTCGGCGCCAGCTTCAACGCGGGCTCCGCGGTTGGCGAAACCACCAGCGCCGATGCGCCGGCGGTTGCCGCCGACCCGAGTGCCTTCTCGGTCGAGGTCACCAACGGCACCGACACCCTCAGCGGCGTCCTCCAGGGCGCGCCGAGCGCCGGCGTCACCCTCTATCAGCCGGTTGTGGCCACCGTCAGGGGTCAGGCGGGCACCGACTTCAAATCCGACGTCCGGATGGTCAATCGCTCGGGCGGTACTGCCACCGTGGACATCGAGTACTACGCACGGAGCAATAACGGCCAGAGCGGCCCCACGCAGACCGCTCAGGTGCAGATCCCGAACAACGGCCAGGCGGTGGTGGACAACTTCCTCGAGACCGTCTGGGGTATCGACAACGGCCAGGGTGCGCTGATCGTGACATCCGACCGCGAGATCACCAGCTCGACCCGAATCTACAACGACCAGCGTGACGCCGGTCTCGGCACCTTCGGCCAGTACAGCCAGGCTCTGGCCATGAGCCACGCCTGGTCGAAGGGAGTGATCCCCTTCCTGTCCAACACCGCCGCCGGTGCGGGTGAGGGCTTCCGCTCCAACATCGGCTGGTTCAACCCGAGCGCCGATGCGATCACCGTCACCTTCTCCGGCTATGCCTCCGACGGTACCCTGCTCGGAACGGTGACTGCGGACGCTCCGGGCTACCAACAGTTCCAGGTCAACGTATCCGACCTGTGGCCGGCGCTCGGCAACTACCCGGATGATTTCTACGTGTACTACAACGTGGACGGCGGCGATGCCGTCTTCATGTACGGATCGGTGGTCGACAACGTGAACGGCGATGCGTCGTTCATCTCCGCGATCCCGACCTCGAACTGACCATTTCTCTTCCGTCCTTCATTTCCTCTCTGCCCCGGCGGCCCGCCGGGGCGATATTTTTAGCCTCGAACACAGTACAGTAGGATGGAGACGATGGCGTGTGGTGGACGAGGTCGCGCCGTGGCGACCGTGATTGCGGTGCTGGCCATTTCGGCGGCAGGTCCGCAGTGCGATGCCGGTCAGCGTCGATCCGTGACGGCGTCGGAGGCGGTCTCAACCGGCAATATCCGGCGCCACACGGTGGTGCTCGCCAGCGATGCACTGGAAGGCCGAGCGCCGGGAACCGTCGGTGGATCGCGCGCCGCGTCGTACATCTCCTCTGAGTTGGAACGATACGGCGTCAAGCCCCTTGGGGATGAGGGGACCTTTCTCCAGCAGGTTCCCCTCCATGGCAATACCCCACTGAGTGATTCACGACTGTCGCTGATCAGTTTCGGGGAGACCCGGCGATTGGCCCTCGGTGAGGACTACCTGCTGTATTCCACCGGCTCGCAGACCTGGATACCACGTCCGGCGCCCTTGGTTTTCGTGGGCTACGGCATCGTTGCGCCGGAGTTCGACCACAACGACTACGCCGAGGTGGATGTGCGGGGCAAGGTGGTTGTCTACCTGTCGGGAGAGCCTTCGTCGGTCGACCCGGGGTACTTCAGCGGACCTGAACCCACCGTCTACTCGTCGACGGAAGCCAAGTCCAGAATCGCGCTGTCGCGGGGTGCGGTGGGCAGCGTGATGATTCCGGTAACGGATGACCCTGCGCGGCTGTGGAGTCGGCTGCGCGACGAATTTGCCTTCGAGCACCTCACTCTGGCCTACTCCGTGCCACGCCACCTCTCGACCATACTCCACCCACGTCTCGCCGCAGGTCTCTTCGCCGACGCGCTGTATGACTTCCAAGCGGTGCTCACCATGCACGGGAACCACACGCTTCGATCGTTCCACCTGCCGGTACAGCTCTCCTTCGAAGGCTCTTTCCGAAGTCGGAACTTCCTGGCGAGCAACGTGGTCGGCTGGATCGAAGGCGCCGACCCCAGGATGCGCGACCGCTATCTGGTGATCTCGGCCCACTATGACCACCTCGGTATCGGACCGGCACAGGCGGGCGACGCCATCTACAACGGCGCGGTGGACAACGCGTTGGGGGTCGCCTGTGTGCTCGAACTGGCCCGCGTCATCACACAGGTCACCGGTCCTCCCGATCGGTCAGTCATCTTCCTGCTGTCCACCGCCGAGGAAGAGGGCAACTTGGGCGCCGCTTACTTTCTCGATCACCCGCCGGTCCGCCACTCGCAGATGGTGGCCAACATCAACGTCGACGGTCTGGCGACCATGGACACATTTGACGACGTGGTGGGCATCGGGGGCGAGCTATCCGATCTTGGTGAGTTGCTGGCCATGGCGGTCAAGCCGCTGGGGCTCCGCACCAGTCGTCCGAAAGAAATGGTCCTGGGTCACGAGGCCTACACGAGGTCGGATCAGGTGGCCTTTGCCGAGGCGGGAATCCCTGCCATTCTGGTGGTCGAGGGTCTGCAATGGAGACACACCGACCGGGCGGAGGCGATGTTGAGCATGAGGCGATGGTTCAGCACCGTGTACCACACCCCGCGGGACGATGCGGATCAGCCCCTTGATCTTGCTGCGTGCGGCCAGCACTGTGGTGCCATCGCGGCCTTTGCGCTGGCCGTGGCCGATGCGCCGGTGGATCCGGAATGGCGCCCCGGGGTCCCCTACGCGTACGAACGCCTGCTTTCGTTGGCCGATGAGGGTCGCTAGCGCCTGCGCCGCGTTTGTCGCCGTGGGGCTGCTGGTCGGTTGTTCCACGGCACCGGGGCTGGTCGACACGGAGCTGCGAATCGTGGGGTCGGACACCATGCTCATTCTCAATCGCCGACTCGCAGAGGGCTACATGCGCGAGAATCCGGGCATCTCCATCAGGGTCGAGGGAGGGGGGTCGGCGGAGGGTGTTCGGATGCTGGCTTCGGGTGCGGTCCGCATCGCCGCGGTTTCCCGGCCGCTCCTCCCGACCGAAGTGGAGGCCATCCACCAGCACTTCGGCACGCTTGGTGTCCGCTTCTTGATCGCCGGAGACGCGCTCAGCGTGTACGTGAACGATTCCAATACTGTCCGGTCCCTCACCGTCGACCAACTCAGAGGTCTGTTCGATGGCTCGATCCGCAGCTGGTCCGAGGTAGAGGGAGTTGGGGGAGAGGTGGTGGTGGTCGTGCGCCCCCCCGGATCGGGGAGCCACCGGTTCTTCCGCGACCGGGTCCTCAAGGGCGGCTCCTACGCCGCCGACGCCAGGACCGTACCGAGCACCTTGGAGGTGATCAACCTGGTACGGTCCGACCCGCGCGCCATTGGCTACGGCGGAGTGGCCTACCGGTCGGCCGGCGTTCGTGGCGTCCTCCTGGACGGTGTGGATCCAAGCCAAATGCTACGGCAGGAGACCCGCTATGCCCTGAGCCGCTACCTCGCGTTGATCACCGCCCAGCCGCCGTCTGGACTCGCCAGACGGTTCATCGATTGGTGCATGGAGGACGAGGGGCAGGCCATCGCCGCCGAGGTGGGCTTCATTCCGCTGTGGTCGAAATAAGAAGCTCTCGTGAAGTTGATGTAAAAACTTAACACCAGCTTCATACTGGCTTCACAGCAGCACCACCTCAAATTCACATGCTGCGCGCGGCGCTGCGGATCGGTCTGAGAAGGGACCCCTTCGCATCGCAGGCTCAAGGAGGCAGAACATGAAGCGATGGCCGAGAATGGTCGCCGCGATCATCATGGTGGTCTTGGCTGCCGGCGGTGCCGGCGCACAGGAGGACCCGCCGGAGATGGACCCGTTGCTCAAGTTGCTGGTCGAGCAGGGCATCATCACCCAAGCGCAGGCGGAGGGGGTGCAGCGGGAGTACGACCGGCGGCAAGGCAAGGCCGTTGATGAGCCGACGGGGGCGCCGGCGGTTGTGGAACAGCCGGTGGTGGAGGATGCGCAGCCGCAGGTTGCGGCTGAAACCAAGGCGCCCGAGAAGTGGTACGACCGGATCGACTTCAAGGGCGACCTGCGGCTCCGCTTCGAAGCCTTCGACCAGGAGGGTATCTCGTCGAACAACCGGCGTGAGCGGTTCCGCGTTCGGATCCGGCCTGGAATCTACACCCAGATCACCGATTGGATGGACGTCGGTCTCCAGCTGCGTAGCGGCGATCCGCAGGATCCGGTGTCTGACAACGCCACAATCGACGGTGGTTTCACAATGAAGGACATCGCCATCTCGGAGGGGTTTGCCCACTTCGACCCGACGAGCTGGTTGGATCTGACCTTCGGGAAGTTCGATCCGAGGAAGAAATGGACCGTCACCGACATGCAGTGGGACGACGACGTCACCGTGGAGGGCGCGATGGAGGAGTTCTCCATCGGTTTCTTCGAGGCCAACCTCTACCAGTACAGCCTGGAGGAAGTGAGGGGCGGCAGTGATGCCTATCTCCTGGGCGGCCAGGTGCTGGGAAAATTCGGCTCGGACGCCATCGGGACCTTCAAGGTGGGTGGCGGCTACGACAACTGGATTCGACCTCAGCTGGTGGCCGACCTGACCCTGAGCGGAGACCTCCGCGGCAACGAGGTCACGAACCTGTTGGATGACAACGACCAGCTGGTCAGTGATTTCCAGATCTTCAACGCCTTTGCCAGCTGGAGCTTTACCAGGAGCGAACGTTGGCCGATCAAGGTCTACCTCTTCGGCTACACGAACACCGGTGCCGCGGGACTGGGCCAGGATTACGACACCGGGTACTTCGCGCGGGTCCAGGTCGGTGACTTTAAGAAAAAGGGGCAATTCATGTTCCGTCTATCGAGGTACTACTCGGAGCCTGACGCGCTGTTCTACGTCTTCGCCCAGTCCGACACGACGCGCGCGTCCGATGTGGATGGCTACCGGTTTGACGTCCGTATGGGATTCGTCAAGCGGTCCTTCTTCAACCTCACCTGGTACCACACCGATGCGGTCTACGCGGACGTGCCCACCATGGACCGGCTCCAGATGGATTACATCATTGTCTTCTAGGAATTTCCGAACCCTTCACGATGACTTTACACCGTGGAATTACGGTCGCGCGGGGTGCTCCACCTCGTGCGATCCAGCCTCAAAGGAGGGATGAGACATGACATTCGCCAAGATACCGCTGCTGATCTTCATCGCCGTGTTGTGTGTCGGTTCTGCCGTTGCCGGTGGACCCGAGCTGGACCCCGGGCTTCCTAAATACACCAAAGTCGAGGGCCTGCGGGGAACTCTCAATGCCGCCGGCTCGGACACCATGCTCGAACTCCAGACCCTGATGGCAGAAGAGTTCCGAAAGCTCTACCCGCAGGTCAAGATCCAGGTCGAGGGGAAGGGTTCGTCCACAGCCCCGCCGGCGTTGATCGAGGGAACCGTGCAGCTGGGAAATATGTCCCGAAAAATGAAGAACCAGGAGACCGACGCCTTCGAGGAGGAGTTCGGCTATTCCCCGACCCGCTTCGATGTCGCGCTGGATACGCTGGCGGTCTTTGTCAACAAGGACAACCCCATCGAGTCTTTGACCATCCCACAGGTGGACGCGATCTTTTCGAAGACTCGGAAATGCGGCCTGGCCTCGGACGCCAGCACATGGGGTCAGCTGGGCCTTGGCGGCAACTGGTCCACTGCACCAATCTCGCTGTATGGACGCAACGCGGCCTCCGGGACCTACGGCTACTTCAAAAAGCATGCGCTGTGCAAGGGAGACTACAAAGACTCGGTGAAGGAACAGCCCGGCTCGGCGTCGGTCGTCCAGGGTGTGGAGAAGGACAGCTATGGCATCGGATACTCCGGAATCGGCTACCAGACCTCGGGCGTGCGGGCGGTGCCGCTGGCGCCGTCAGACGGCCAGCCCGCGGTGGCTGCGACGTCCGAGAACGCTGCCAATGGCAGTTATCCGCTCGCCCGCTTCCTCCATATCTACGTCAACAAGAGCCCCAACACCCCCCTCGACCGGCTGACGGCCGAATACCTGCGTTTTATCCTATCGGCCGATGGACAGCGGGTCATCATCAAGGCTGGTTTCGACCCGCTGGATGCACAGACCGCCGCGGAACAGCTGGACAAAATCGGCGGTTGAGCGGGGCCTATCGTGGCGACAAGGCTGCTGACCGAGAAGGCCAAAGACCGGATCGCCTCCGGGGTGATCCGGGTTGGCGGGATCTTCGTGATTCTGGTGGTGGCGGCGATCGTCGTCAACATCAGCCTCGAGGCGCTGCCACTCTTCGGATCCGCGTCATCCGGTCCGGTGGAGGTGGTCGTCGACGGTGCCGAGGCGTTGGCCGTCGGGAGCGACTCGCGGCGCGAAACGCGTTGGACGGTGCGCTCCGACGGCAGTATCAGCTTTTTTTCGAATGACGGCGTTGCCCCTTTTGAAGACATCGAGCTGACACAGCACCAACTGGTGGCCGTGGATCACGAGATTCACGGTCTGATCTCGGCGCTGGACACTTCCGGGCAACTGTTGGTCGGCCGGGTCAGGTTCAGGGATGACTGGGTGGAAGGAGTGAGGACGACGCGCGCGTCGTGGCGGGCGGCGGCGGACCCCCTGATCCTTGACAGTTCTGTCAGTTGGGCGGGGGTCACCGCCAACTCGGACGGAGAGGGTGGCGTCACGGTTGTGGCGTGGCCATCTGTGGGTCCTCCGGTTCTGGCGGTCTGGGACTCGGATGACGAAGAGTGGCAGCGGCTGAAATCTCCGGATCTGCCCGGTTCGGTGGTCCGAGCGGCGGTGGCGGAGGACCAGCGAACGGTTGCGTTCCTTGATGGCGCCGGGGGGTTGAGGATCTTCCGTCTGCCACAGCTCACCGAGCTGGTTGTAGAGGGCATCCAGGCCGGGGCAACGGCCGCCAGGTTCCTGATCGGTGGTGGATCTCTCGTGGTTACCGATGACCGCGGCCGGGTCGCCGTGTTGTTGGAGGTGCCGCGGGTGGAGGTGGTCAACGGCGGCAGCACGTCGGTGCGAGTTTCCGGTCAAACGGTTGAACCTGGGCGGACGATCGAAATCCTGGACGACGAGGTGGGAGCCGGGCTCGCCTCCAAGGCCGATATCGAGGTCCGAACGGTGGCACCCCGATGGCAGGTGGTTCGCGACCTGGCTCCGTTGCCGGCCGCCGGCACGGCCATCGCGCCGGGACACCGACGACGGAGCTTTCTGGTGGGAGCCGCTGACGGAACGGTTGCGCTTTACTACTCCACATCCGCTCGCCGGCTCCTTCAGGACCGCTGGTCTGACGGCGAGATTGCGGTTCTCGCGCTCGATCCGAAGGAGGATGGCGCGGTGGTCCTCGCCGAGGGCGATGTTCTCGCGAGGTCGATCCGCAATCCCCATCCCGAGGTGAGCCTGCGCACCCTGTTCCTGCCGGTCTGGTATGAGGGCTACGCCGCGCCCAAGTGGGTGTGGCAGACCACCGGTGGGTCCGACGCCTTTGAACCCAAGATGAGCCTCTGGCCGCTGATCTTCGGCACCCTCAAAGCCACCCTCTACGCCATGTTGTTCTCGGTGCCGCTGGCCCTGATGGCGGCCATCTATGTCTCCCAGTTGGCGCCGCCCCGGCTGCAGTCGATGGTGAAACCAACGGTGGAGCTGATGGCTGCCGTGCCGTCGGTGGTGGTGGGTTTCCTGGCCGCCCTGTGGTTGGCCCCCCGGTTGGAATCGGCTCTTCTCGCATCATTGATCGGCGGCGCGTCGCTGCCGTTTGCCGTGGTTCTGGCCCTCGGTTTGTGGCGGGTGATGCCGTCCGACTTGAGACGGCGGATGCCTCCCGGGGGCGAGCTGCTGCCTTTGCTGTTGACTGGGACTGTGGTGGTCGCCGCGGTGGTGCTGCTTGCAGACCCTATCGAGTCCTGGTTCTTTGGCGGTGATTTTCAGCGGTGGCTCTTCACCGAGTGGGGTATCCGCTACGACCAGCGCAACAGCATCGTGGTCGGGTTGGCCCTGGGATTCGCGGTGATCCCGGTGATCTTCACCATCGCCGAGGACGCCTGTTCCGCGGTCCCGGCCTCGTTGGTTACGGCCAGCCGGGCCCTGGGTGCAACCCGCTGGCAGACCGCGATTCGTCTGGTGGTCCCGGCCGCCAGCCCGGGTCTCTTCGCCGCCGTCATGTTGGGTCTCGGCCGGGCGGTGGGCGAGACCATGATCGTGCTCATGGCCGCCGGCAACACGCCGTTGTTGGACCTTTCCCTGTTCAACGGCATGCGCACCATGTCGGCAGCCATCGCCGTGGAGATTCCGGAGGCGCCGGTGGGTTCAACCCTGTTTCGGATGCTTTTCCTTACCGGAACGCTACTCTTCGTATTCACCCTCGTCGTGACAACGGTGGCTGACGTGGTGGGGAGCTATCTACGGAGGCGCTATGCTAGGTTCTGACATCCGTGAACCCATCGTCAGGACCACTTCGGGCGTGGCACACGGCCTCCCGGGAACCTGGGCCACGGCCCTGGCCACCCTCATGGTCCTGTCCATGCTCGGGCTGCTGCTCTGGATCGTGGCCGTCAACGCCTTCGGTTGGTTCTGGCCTGCGCGGGTCTCACAGCTGACGCTGATCGACGGCGAGGTGGTGATTGGAGAGCTGGTGGGCCGGGAAAGGGTGAGGGGTGGTGTCTCGGATGAGGACGAGGGATTCCGTCTTCAGGTCAAGGTGGGCAATCGAGAGGTCACCGGCAGCGATTTCAGATGGATTGACGAGGACCAGATCCGAGCCGTCTCGACGCCTCCCGAGATGGTGCGCGTGGTGCGATCGGAGTATGGCGATGCCTTCGGTCGCATCGTGGGCGCGGTCGATGCCGACGGACGGTCGGTGGATCACAGTTCGGCGGAGGAGCTCGAGGGACTGCTCACCCATGGCGCCGAGTTGCGGGCCGAACGGCTTGATCTGGAACGACGTCTGGCCACGACCCGGCGTCCGTTGACCCGCCTCGAGGAGCGATTGGCCATGCTCGAACGGTCCGACAGGGCCGAGACACCGGAGGGAGAGCGTCGGATTGAAGAGCTATCGGCCGACATGGAGCGGGAGGCGGTGGCGGTGACGCCGCGACTCGAGGAGATCTCACGGCGGCAGGACGAGGTGGTGCGCCGGCTCGACGCGGCGCGGATCACGCTGGAGGCGGGAGCCACAACGGTGGAGGTTCCGCTGGCGAATGTCATTCGCGTGGTGCCCAGCAATGGCCTGGGCACAGCGGCACGGCTCTGGCACACCCTGCGCGAGGGGGTGCTCTTCCTCTTCACGGAGCCGCGCGAGGCGAACACCGAGGGTGGGATCTTCCCGGCCCTTTTTGGGACCGTGTTGCTGGTGCTCCTGATGAGCCTGGCGGTGGTGCCGTTGGGTGTGATCACCGCCGTCTACATGACCGAGTATGCGCGGCCCGGTCTGCTGCTGCGACTCGCCAACCAGGCGGTCAACAATCTGGCGGGAGTGCCCTCCATCGTGTTTGGGATGTTTGGTCTCGCCTTCTTCATCTACGGCGTGGGTGGGACCCTCGACCGGACCTTCTTTGCCGATCGGCTGCCCACCCCGACCTTTGGAACCGGGGGTCTGCTGTGGGCCTCGCTGACCCTCGCCCTGCTCACCGTCCCGGTGGTGGTGGTGGCGACCCGGGAAGGTCTTTTGGCGGTTCCGAGGAACTGGCGGGACGGATCGTTGGCCCTTGGCGCCACCCGGTGGCAGACGCTGCGGCGGATCGTGCTGCCCGCATCCATGCCCGGGATTCTCACCGGCATGATCCTGGCCGTCAGCCGCGCCGCGGGAGAGGTGGCGCCTCTGATGCTCACCGGCGCGGTGAAGCTGGCGCCCAGTCTGCCGGTGGACGGCACCCTGCCCTTCCTCCACCTCCAGCGCAAGTTCATGCATCTGGGGTTCCACATCTACGACGTGTCCATGCAGTCGCCCAACGTTGAGGCGGCCAAACCCATGGCCTTCGCCACGACCCTGGTGCTGCTCGCACTCGTCGTGGTCATGAACCTCGCGGCCATCATCGTGCGCCGCCGCCTCCGTCGCGCCTACCGAGGCCAGGCAGTGTAGTCCGGAGTGAACATGACCGAGTTTCCAGTAGCCCTGTCGACCCACGGTCTTCACCTCTATTACGGTGAAACCCACGCTCTGAAGGGCATCGACCTCGAACTGCCCGAACACCGGATCAGTGCCCTGATCGGGCCTTCGGGCTGCGGAAAGTCCACCTTCCTCCGGTGTTTCAATCGGATGAACGACATGATCGAGGGCGTCCGCATCGAGGGAAAGGTGTTGGTGGAAGGACAGGACATCTACCGAAACGGGATCGACCTGGAGCAGCTCCGTACAAGGGTCGGGATGGTCTTCCAGAAATCCAACCCATTCCCCATGTCGATCCGCGACAACATCAGTTTCGGGCCGCGAATGACCGGGGTCAGGGATCGCGGCCGCCTCGAGGAGATCACCGAGAGATCGCTGAAACAGGCCGATCTTTGGCAGGAAGTCCGGGATCGGTTGGGTGATTCGGCGCTCGATCTGTCCGGCGGTCAGCAGCAACGGCTGTGCATCGCTCGCGCGTTGGCCAACGAGCCCGACATTCTGCTGCTCGACGAGCCGGCCTCGGCGCTGGACCCCATCTCCACCGCCAAGATCGAGGAGACCCTGCTCCAATTGAAGAATCACTACACCATCGTTATCGTGACCCATAACCTGCAGCAGGCGGCCAGGATTGCAGACGTGACCGCATTCTTCATGCTCGGCGAACTGGCGGATTTCTCGGACACCACCACCATGTTCACAAATCCGGCGAACAAGGTCACAGAGGACTACATCACGGGCCGGTTCGGATAGCGGTATGAAGAAAATGCGCTGCTGCCGGTTCGTTCCCACCGCCCACAATATTCCGAGGGGCCCTTTTGGCGTTCTGGATGGCGGTGAATTATGGTTCGTTCAAGGAGCTGGCCATGCACCGACAATTTGAAGAAGAACTCGAGGAGATCAAACGCGGCATTCTGTCCATGGCCGGGCTTGTGGAGCAGTCCATGGTGGATGTGACCCGGGCCCTCAACGATCAGGATCCCGAGCTGGCAGAGGGCATCATCAAACGGGACGACGAGATCGATTACTGGGAGGTGGAGATCGACCGGCTGGCCACCGAGTTCATCGCCAAGCACCAGCCCACCGCCACCGACCTCCGCTTTGTCATCGTAGCCATCAAGCTCGGCCCCGAGCTGGAGCGGATCGCCGACAACGCCGTCAACATCGCCGAGCGCATTCTCCATTTCTCCAAGTACCCGCTCCTCAAGCCCCTGATCGACCTGCCACGGATGCTGGGTCTGGCCCACGCCATGGTCAACGACGCCATCGAAGCGTATGTCAATCGGGACTCGATGGCGGCGCGGGAGATCATCCGGCGTGACGACGAGGTGGATGACCTGTATTGGCAGGTCTTTCGTGAGTTGCTCACCTTCATGATCGAGGACCCGCAGAACATCTCACGGGCCATCGACCTGATCCTGGTCGCTCGTTTCATCGAGCGCATAGCCGATCAGGCGACCAATATCTGCGAAGAGGTGGTCTATCTGGTGGAGGGCGAGCCGATCCGCCACCAGCAGAATGATTCTGCGGACTGAGGAGTCGCCCCAATGACCCGAGAACATATCGCCATCGTGGAGGACGACCCGGATCTGGCAACCACTCTGGGGATCGCTTTGGAGCGGGAGGGATTTGAGGTCGAGTGTTATGCCACCGGCCGCGAAGGGTTGGACGGAATTCTGGGTGCCCCCCCGGATCTGGTGCTCCTCGACCTCAACCTGCCCGATCTCGATGGCCTCAGTGTCTGTCGAGAGTTGCGCGAGACACCATCGGTGCACGACCTGCCCATTATCATGCTCACAGCGCGAGCGGAGGAGAGCGACCGCGTGCTCGGGTTGGATCTCGGAGCCGACGATTACGTGACCAAACCCTTCTCCTTGCGTGAGCTCAGGAGCCGGATTCGGGCGGTGCTCCGACGGCGCAGTCTGGACACTGGAGTACCGGAGGACGAGTACAGCGACCCCCGGTTGACCGTGAGACGGGCGTCGATGGAGGTCGAGTTCGACGGCAATCCGGTGCGCTTGACGGTGCGCGAGTTCGAGCTGCTTTGGCACCTGATCACCAATCGTCCCCGGGTCGCCACGCGCGAGCGGATCCTCGAGCGCGTGTGGGGTATGTCGAGCGATGTGGAGACCCGAACCGTCGACGTTCTCATCCGCGCGTTGCGTTCCAAGATCGACTCCGATCTGGTCGAGACGGTGATCGGTGCCGGCTATCGGTTCAGAGGATACCCATGAGTCGATGGCGCCACCGAGCCGTGGTGGTCTTGGCCGCCACCCCCCTCCTCGTGGTTTCGCTGGTGGCCGCATCGGATAAATCCTGGGCCCAAATCTGGGTCATCCTGGCATGGGTTCTCGGCACGCTGGTTCTCGACGGCGTCATGTGGCGCAGCGTGGGCGGCCACCACGTGGACACCATGCGACAGCTTGGGGCGGATCAGCCGGAGGCCGCACGACGAAAGGTACGTGAGTTGCTCGAAGAGCGCGCCGTGTGCCGAGCCCAACGCGATCGTATGGCCACCCTCGTGGAGGATCTCTCCTCGGGTCTCGGGGAGGGGTTGGTGCTCGTGGATTCGGAACTCAAGATCCGTCTGATCAATGATGTGGCCCGGCGTTTCTTTGGCGGGGACCGGGTCGGTCATGAAAGCCATCTGTTGGAGGTGCTGCGGGAGCCCGGGGTGGTGGACACCTTCGAGCAGGCCGCCACCGGCGATCGTCCGCGCCCGGTCGTGGTGGAGAACCCCAGAGGCCTGTGGGAGGTGCGCACCTTTCCGGTGCGGGACGGCGGCGCCGTGGGCCTGCTTTCGGACATCAGCGTCATCCGACGGGCCTCCGAGTTCAGGCGGCGCTTCGTCCAGGATCTCTCACATGAACTCAGATCGCCGCTGGCGGTGTTGAGGACCACCGTGGAAGCCATGGAAGGCGAGCTGGAGCCCGAGCTCGCGGAGATCATGGTCCGACAGGTGGAGCGAGTGGACCTGCTCGTCGCGGAATTGAACGAGCTGGCCTCCATCGAAGCGGGTCAGCTCCATCTGGACCTCGAGTCGGTTCCCATCATCGAGGTGGTGAGTGCCGTAATCAGGGACCACCAGCCCGAGGCGTCCAGGGCCACAGTGGATCTCACCGTCGAACTTGTCGACGACCTCGTGTGCTGGTGCGACCGTCGCGGGCTGTATCGGGTGTTGAGCAATCTGGTGGACAACGCCATCAAGTACAACCGGCCGCGGGGCTGGGTGCGGATCGGGGGCCAGATCGACGGTGACGAGGTCACGATCCGGGTGGCGGATAGCGGTCTTGGGATACCGGCCACGGAACTGCAGGCCGTGCTGCAGCGGTTTTATCGCATCGACCGCGCCCGAACACCGGGCCGAGGTGGGCTCGGTCTCGGTCTGGCCATCGTCAAGCATATGGTTCATTACATGGGTGGGACCCTGGCCTTGGACTCCCGGGAAGAGGTCGGCACGACGGTGACGCTGACCTTGCCACACACCTCCCCGCTGTCGGGCGGCTGAGGGCTATTTCAGGGGCTCGCCGTCGACCAGGTTGTCCGGATCATCGTCACGAAAGCCGATCCGGTCGAAGGGGTTGACCACCGATGACGCGATGTTCATCAGGTGGGCGGAGATCCTCTTGAGGAAGCGGACGTAGAGTGCCGTGGAGACCGCCTCGTTGCACGGCAGACCCGGGTCGTCGTGTCCGATGAGCGCGCCGAGAATCTCATCCGCGCGGCGGGCGATCCACCAGTGTTCGGCCATCACTTCCCGGGCCTTTTCCGAATCCGCCGACGGCATGGCCTCGATGAGCAGGGTGAACATGGTCTGAACCGTGGTCTCGATACTCCGGATGTCGGTCTCGTGCGTGCCGCAGACGAGTTTTCCGGGATGCAGCAGCGCCAGCTCGACGATATTCTTGGTGAGGTCTCCGATACGTTCAATGTCGATGACGATGCTGACCAGGACCAGGCCGGGGTGGATGTTGCGACCCCCAGGCGACACGGACAGATGGGTGAGGACTTTTCTGCGAACCTCGCGTTCATACGCGTTGATGAGCTGGTCTTTGGCATAGATATCGATCTCGATTCTCGCGTCGTCGTGCTCTCGCAACGACTCGACGGCGGCGAGGAACATCTCGCGGTCGGCCTCGAGCATCTCGAGGGATCGTGCGTAGGCCTGCTTGAGCAGGTTTTCTTTGCGGAACAGCTCGAAAATGTCTCTTAACATCTGTCACCTCAATATGGCGATTGCGGCCAAGGGAAGGGCGTAGAACATCAATAGAATGTACGCCAGGGCGAGCCAGCGCCAACGTACGGCGAGGTCTGCGAACCAGCGGGCCATGCGGATGGGAATCGTCCGGATGGCGGGAATCGGCCAGAGCACCAGGATGCCGCACAAGTTGAAGACCAGGTGGGCGAAGGCCACCGTGACCGCGCTGATCTCGCCCACGGTCAGGGCGGCCAGCATGGCAGTGATTGTAGTTCCCACGTTTGCCCCGAGGGTGTAGGGGAAGATCTGCACCAGGGTTAGGATTCCGGCCCCGGCCAGCGGGACGGCGAGCGAGGTCGTGATGCTGCTGGACTGCACCAGCACGGTGATGGCCAGGCCGAAGAGGAAGGCGCGGCCCGCATTCTTGAACAACATCTCATCGAAGAAGCTCTCGATCCGTCCGAGCACCAACGACTTCATGATGACGACGAGGTAGCGCAGCGACCCGAACATGAGCACCAGGGCGACCACCAGGAGAAGCCAGGGATGGCCCTCGTTGAGGTGGGAGATCCACCGCACCGCCGGCTCTGTGATGGTCTTGAGGGGACTGGCGAAGCTCAGTCCTCCCACATCCTGAAACGCTTGTGCCAGGAAAGCCGCCGCCCGGCCGATGAAATTGGTGGTCACCTGGAGCGGGAACAAGACGGCCACCGCCAGGATGTTGAAGAAGTCGTGCACCGTGGAGGCGGCGAACGCCCGGCGGAACTCCTGTCCCCGAGAAATATGACCGAGGCTCACCAGGGTGTTGGTGACCGAGGTGCCGATGTTGGCGCCCATGACCACCGGGATCGCGGTGTTGATGGACATGGTGCCGCTGCCGACCATGGCCACGACCAACGAGGTGGTGGTGGAGGAGGACTGGACGAGGGTGGTTGCCAACACGCCCACGAACAGACCCACAAAAGGATTCGAGGCGCTCTGGATGAGGTCGCCGACAAAGCCCCCGCTGAACATCTTGAAGGCCTTGCCGAGAAGCCCGATACTCACCAGAAAGCCGTACAGAAAGACGGCGAGACCGGAGACTCTCACCCAGAGATGTTGACCCAGAGTCTTGCCGGGAGCGAGATCCGAGATGTGAAATGTTCCCATGTGGCTGATATTGCCCTATCGGTGATGTGATCCATCGCCTCGAGTCATGGATCGACGCCACATCTTAACCCCAGCTCGGCCGCGAGGAAAATTCGGCGACCGTTCAGCTGACCTCGGCGAGGCGGCTCAAAAAATTGACGATCAGGTGGTGACCGTATCCGGCTCCATATCCGGCGGAGTCTCTCCGTTTTCCCGATGGGCCTCGGCCACTTGGAGCGACTCCTGGAACACGTTGAGCAGATACGTGGTCTGCTCGGTGATCTTCAGCGAATCCCAGACCAGGCTGTAGAACAGGATGCTGAGTCTGGTTTTGGACTCATTGTCCTGGATCCGCTTGATCTGTTTGTGGTCATAGTCGTTGACCATCATTCTCAGCTCGCGGTTCTTGGTGGCGATGACATCACAGTCGGTGCACTCTCGCGCCACGAGATTGTGGGCGGCGCGGTCGAGGATCTCGGTGACGGCCGCGCGGACCTTTTGAAGCTCGACGACCTGGACGTCCAGCAGGCCCGAGTGATTGTTGGCCACATGCTGTTTGGCCCGCAGCACCACATCCCGAACGCTCTCCGAAATCTCCTGTAGCGAGCTGATGGTCTCGGCATACAGTTGGGTGGTCTCCACCTCCTGCCACTGCAGCAGCCGGAAGACCTTGAACACGTTGGCCGCGATGATGTTGGACCAGCGCTGGATTTTGCGCTGCTGTTCGCGAGCCTTGCGAAGCTTCTGCCGGTCGGCCTCGAACAGACCTTCGAAACCCAGGTTGTAGGCCTCGTTGACCTCGCGCAGGAAGAGGCCGGCGTGTTCAAAGGTCACAGCGGTGGCCGCGTCGGAGTCCTTGATCTTGCGGAGATTGAAGACCTCGACCGATTCTTCGACCTCTTCGCGTTTGCGATGGACTCGGTGGGTGCGGAAGATCAGGAAGGCCGCCAGGGCCATGAGGGCCGCCACCGCCGGTCCGCCACCGAAGAAGATGGCGATAGCGAAGGTGAAGGACACCGTGAAGGCCATCATGGCGGTGAGGAACCACCCACCGATCACGGTGAGCACACCGCTGACCCGGTAGACCGCACTGTCGCGGCCCCACGCCTGATCCGACAGCGAGGTGCCCATGGCTACCATGAAGGTGACGTAGGTGGTGGAAAGCGGCAGTTTGAACGAGGTTGCGAGAGAGATCAGGGCGGCGGCCACCATCAGGTTGACGGATGCCCGCACCAGGTCGAAGGACGGCACCGTTCCGTCGGGCAGCGGCCTCGGGCGGTATTTGGACCGGTCGAGCCGCCGGCCCACCGCCCGGCGGACGTTCCGTGGGAAGAGCCGGCTGGTGTTCTCGAGCAACGACGCCGCCGCTCGCACCACGGTCTGCGATAGCAGTGTCGACTCGAAACGCTCGAAACCCTCATCCTGGCGGCCGAGTCGGACTTCGGTCTTGGTCACCGATCTGGCCTTGCGGGAGAACCACAGGGTGACCACCATGATCATCCCGGCGATCAGCAGAAACACGGTGTTGGAACGGACCGGCTGGGCGAGCGCCTCCATGGTGGTATGCAGCATGTCCGATGTGGCTGCGGCCTCCTGGTAGGCGCTGAGACCGGCCAGGGGAACGCCGATGAAGTTCACCAGATCGTTGGCGGCAAAGGCCATGGCCAGGGCAAAGGTGCCTACAAGTACGATCAGCTTGAGGATGTTGACCTTCGTGAACATCAGCAGCAGCTGCAGGAACGCGGCGGAGACGACGAATGATGCCAGCAGGATGAGACCGGTATGGCCCTTGATCCAGGTCAGGGTCTCGGGGGTGATGAAGGAAGCGCCCTTGGAACCCTTGATCAGAATGAAGTAGGTGATCGACGACAGCGCCGCACCACCCCACAGGGCGCCATAACGTTTGAGACGAGACTCGTAGTTGAAGGTGAATATGAGGCGGGTCACGAACTGGATCACCGCGCCGACCACGAAGGCGACGGCCACCGAGAGCAGGATGCCGCCGATGATCGCCAACGCCTTGGCGGTGTTGATGTAGTTGATGATCTGGCCCAGGGCGTCACCGGCCTGAAGGACCTTCAGCAGCGCCACCGCAACCGCCGCCCCGAGCAACTCGAACACGATGGACACGGTGGTGGAGGTGGGCAGACCGAAGGTGTTGTACAGATCGAGCAGGATGACGTCGGTGAGCATGACGGCGAGAAACACCACCATGAGTTCGGGCATGGTGAAGTACTCGGGGTGGAAGATTCCTTTGCGGGCCACCTCCATCATGCCGGACGAGAAGGTGACACCGGCGAGCATCCCGAGACTGGCGATGATCATGATGACGTGGCGGGGCGCCACCCGGGAGCCGATGGATGAGTTGAGGAAGTTGACCGCGTCGTTGGAGACCCCGACGATCAAATCCGAAATGGCCAGTCCGAAGAGAATCACGATCGCGATGTGGAAAAAGTCCATCACCTCATCCCTCTGTGAATAGGCGGTCGTGGTATGCCGCGTCCAGGTTTCGACAGACAGCATACACGGGCGAGAGAAACGCCTGAATGACAATCAACTTCTGGTGCCGATCCGCGCGGTTGTCGATTCCTGAAGTCGTTGGATTCAAATTTGTTAGAGTGTGTGAATGAAGATCATCGTCAATCCTGCGGCGGCGGGAGGTCGGCTGGGACGCGAGTGGTCCGATCATCAGGATCAATTGCGGGAGCTCGGTGTCGACGGGGAGGTGGTCTTCACCGAGGGCCCCTGGCACGCCATCGAGCTGGCCCGCCGGGCCGTCAAGGACGGTCATCAGCGGGTGGTCGCCGTCGGTGGAGACGGCACCGCAAACCAGGTGGCCGGCGGACTGTGGCTGGCCGGCGGCGGGACCCTTGGGTTTGTCCCGCTGGGCACCGGCAACGACATCGCCCGAACCCTGGGGATCCCCCTCGACTGGCGCCGGGCCGCCGCTGTCGCGGCGGACGGACAGTCACGGGAGGTGGATCTCATCCGGGTCGGCGACCATGTGGTTCTCAACGCCATCGGGGTGGGCCTGCTTGGTGACATCAGCGCCCGCGCCGCCAGAATCAAGGTGATCCGCGGCTTGGCCGCCTACCTCGCCACGGCCATTGTGTCCATGGTTCGGTTCGAATCTCCTCCGGTGGAAATCACGACGCCTGACCACCGTTACGAGGGAGAGATGACGATTCTCGCGGTCCACGGAGGCCCCACCAGCGGCGGCGGGTTCAATCTGGCGCCGCGGGCGGTTCCGGACGATGGCCTGCTCGACGCCACGCTGGTTCCCGGCATTGGACCCCTGGGTCGGGTGCCCCGGCTGCTGGCGGCCATGAAGGGCACCCTCGGCACCATGGAGGGAACCGTCGAGCTGCAGGCGCCGTGGCTCGAGATGCGATTCGACCGACCACTGCCGATGCACGTTGACGGCGACGAGGCGGTGCTCAAACCTCCGGTGGCGCGGTTCGAGGTCATCCCACGAGCGATCACGGTGGCTGTTCCGAAGTGACGGGATCTGGCGCCGCGGCGTAGCCCGAGGCGAAACCGGGTGGCCGTGCCCAGGATGCGGCGGCAGCGTTCAGGGACAGCGGCAGGTTGCCACCCTCGCATTCCGATCTCCATGTCGGTGCCAGATGGGATGAGTAGGCCGGTCTCCAAAAACGGCGTAGCACTATGCTCGCCAA
>Ga0272441_10004631_pt1 | contig 24658 bp, 17 predicted proteins | sample SSMProp6N_FD_193582 | JGI IMG/M metagenome (GOLD analysis project Ga0272441, IMG submission 193582) | Marine sediment archaeal communities from Little Sippewissett salt marsh, Falmouth, MA, United States - SSM-Prop-6N | ecosystem: Environmental > Aquatic > Marine > Wetlands > Sediment ...
TTCCCGCCACGCTTCGCTCGCGGCTAAAGGCTAAACGCTCGCAATGACGCCTTTTGATATTAATGTTTGCAATCCACACAAAATGAAAGAGAACTAAAAAAAATAATCTGCGTAATCAGCGAAATCAGCGGTTACTTAAGTTGCTGATCTAAGTTCCTGCTTCGGAATTTCAAAAAATTGTTACTGATTAGATGAGTTTAATAATGCAGATTTAATTTTTTGAAATCGGTTGTTGGAAAACCGAAAACCGTAGAGAAAACAGATATCGGAAAACCGTAGCGCCCGTCATCACTGATCTCGGATTTCCGATTTCCCTACCGTTTTCTGATTTCTTCCAACTGTTTTCAAATTTCAACATTTACCGAACGAAGTGAGGTCAATGTTATTAAACATCTTTCCCCTCGATCCATTTCCGGTGCCAGAGGTTCAGGCAGAGAAGGTTCCAAATTTTCGGATTCGAAAGCTCCGGCGGCCCCCGGAACAGCTTTTCGAGATAGGAAAGACGGAACAAGCTGGCCGACAGCGGGCTGGTCAGGAGAAAATCACGGGCGAAATTCAGCAACCCCGGCGCAAACAGTTCCGCCGAACCTCCCCCGAAGGGAACCTTGCGTCTCCAGACGATCTCGGGAGGCAAAATCGTTTCCGCCGCTTTCTTGAAGAGATACTTCCCGCTGCCGTTTCTGACTTTCAGGTCCGCCGGCAAAGCCAGGGCGAATTCGACGAGGCGGTGATCAAGATACGGAACCCTTCCCTCTACTCCGTGGGCCAGGCACATCCGGTCGGCCCTCATCAGAAGGAGCTCGGGAAGGCGGAACTTCAGCTCCAGATAGGTCATCCGGGCTACCATGTCATTCCATCCTAATTCGCGATCGAAATCATTTACTATTTTTTTAATTATCCGGTGGGGATCGGCGGACGGCCAGAAGCCGGGTTTCAGGAGGCGCTTTTTCTCCGGTTCGCTGAAAATGACCGCCCCGCCCCAGAACAATTCCTCGTTGGAACCCGCCCGCCGGAAGTGCTCCCGGCGGCTTTCATCTGGATAAAGCCGGCTGTAAACGGCCCCCAATCCTTTTCTCAACAATCCGGGCAGACGCAGGTATTTGCTCCAGAAAAGGCGCTGCCTCAGATAAAACCTGACGAAGCCCTCGTATCCGAAAAACAGTTCGTCACCCCCCTCCCCCATCTGAACCACCACCGTGTTTTCCCCCCGGGCCAGGGCGGCGAGATAATAAAGGGGAGCGCAGACGAGATCGGAGAGAAGGCAGTCCTGATGAAAGGCCAGGGCGGGTAAAAAATCCCGCCAGTCCTTTTCCCGGATGATAATCTCGCGGTGCCGGGTTCCGTAACGCTCCGCCACCCGGCGGGCGTATTTTAATTCATCTCCGAAGCGGCCGCCTTCAACGGCCATGGAAAAAGTCCTCAGGGGACGGTCAAGCATCGGGGCCATCAGCGCTACGTTGACGGCGGAATCGACTCCTCCGCTGAGAAACACGCCGACCGGAAGGTCCGCCATGAGACGGTCCTTCACCGAATTTCGCAAAAGCTCCCGGAGGCGTTGGAGAGATGAATTCTCCCTGTTTTTTTCTTTTTCACTTTCTATCTCGGAGCGGATTTTTTTCGTTTCCGAAAAAATGTTCCACCATATCTTGCGCCCGGAGCGGCCTTTGTCATCAAAGAATACGAATTCGGATGGCGCAAGCTTTTCGACCCCGGAAAACGCGGTGGCGGGAGGGGGAACGGCGGAAAAGGTGAGGTAATAATAAACGGACTCCCAGTCGGCCTCCCGTGGTACTCCGGGGGCGGCGAGAATCGCCTTTATCTCGGAGGCGAATAACAACCGTCCGCCCCGGCGGGAGAAGTAAAGGGGTTTGATCCCCAGGAGGTCACGAACCAGAAAAATGCTTTTTTCCCTTCCGTCCCAGAGAGCGAAGGCGAACATTCCCTCCAGCTTTGACAGACAGTCGATCCCCCACTCTTCGTAAGCGTGCACGATCGTTTCCGTGTCTGTCCGGGAATGATAGTTGTGGCCCCGTTCTTCCAACTGCCGGCGGATTTCCAGGTGGTTGTATATCTCGCCGTTGCAGACGATCTGGATCTCACCGCTCTCGTTGCTCAGGGGCTGATTTCCGGCCGGGGAGAGATCGAGCACGCTCAGGCGGGTGTGGGCCAGGCCGGCGCGGCGGTCGGGCGCGACCCAGATACCGGAAGCATCGGGGCCACGGTGAGCCATGGTCCGGGCCATTTTTTCAAGAGATCCGGCATCCACCGGCGGACCGTCTGAAAAATTTATTATTCCGCAGATACCGCACATCTTGATATTCGGGATAAGGCCCGACGGCCCGGTGGGATCAACCGCGGTGCCGGAATTTTATTAAATATTGAGAATACGTGGACAATTGCTGTAAGATTGATCTTATCTTTCCTGATACAATGGAAGCGTTTGAGGGCGCTCCGTTTACTATGGTATAGAATTTTCAGGAATTGTATAGATTATAATAATCGTTGTCCTCTTTATCCATGAACATAGCCCCGCAACTTCTAGCCACTAAGGCACCAAGTCACCAAGGAAAGATTTAAAGATGTAACAATTATGTTTTTATTTATCTTCTGAATTATTTCTTAGTGTCTTCGTGTCTTTGTGGCAAATTTATTGAAATTCCGAAACAGGAACTTAAACACGAGGTAATATGAGATCATGAAACAGGTCCTCGCTAAAAAGGGGCGGATAAGGGTGGAGGAAGTGCCCTCACCGATCGCCGGCGAGAACGAGGTTCTCGTCCGGGTCGCTTATTCCTGCATCTCCGCCGGAACCGAGATAGCCGGTTTAAAAAATACGAACCTATCTCTCCGTAAAAAAGTTCTTCAGGAACCCCGGAACGTGAAAAAAGTTCTCCGGATACTGAGGAACGAGGGATTGACGGGAGCGGTCGCCCGCCTGAAAGACAGAATCGAACGGGCTCAGCCCCTCGGTTATTCCGCCGCCGGTTACGTTCTGGAAACGGGAGAGAAGATACAGGATATCGGAATAAACAGCCGGGTGGCCTGCGCCGGGGCGGGCGTGGCCAATCACGCCGGATTCATCGTGGCTCCCCGGAACCTGATCGTCAAAGTACCCGCTGAGTTATCGCTGGAGCCGGCCTCCACCGTAACCCTGGGAAGCATCGCCCTGCAGGGAGTGCGCCGGTGCGATCCCAGATTGGGAGAATCGGTGGCGGTAATCGGACTGGGAATTCTCGGCCAGCTTTGCTGCCAGATGCTGAAAGCGAACGGCTGCCGGGTGATCGGATTCGATCCCGATCCCGAACGGGTGGAGATGGCTCTTTCCCTGGGCATGGACCGGGGGCCGGAAGAGAGCGGGGAAAGCGTGGTGGAAGCGGCACTGAGATTTTCCCGTGGCTACGGTGTTGACTCGGTAATCATAACCGCCGCCACCGAAAGCAGCGAGGTCGTAAACCGGGCGATGGAGATGTGCCGGAAGAAAGGAAAGGTGATCATCGTGGGAGCGGTGGGGCTCGATCTGGAAAGAGACGAATTCTACCGGAAGGAACTCGATGTTCTCATCTCGACTTCCTACGGCCCGGGCCGCTATGACGGAGAATACGAGCTGAAAGGAAGGGATTATCCCTACGCCTACGTCCGCTGGACTGAAAACAGGAACATGGAGGAGTACCTGCGCCTCCTGAAAGATTCCCGCTTGAAGATCGAGCCGCTGATCCAAAAAATTTACCCGGTGGAAAAAGCGCGGCAGGCCTACAAGGAATTGCGGGCCGAAACTTCCCGGCCCCTGATCGTCCTTTTGAAGTACGCCCCGGATGCCCTTCCCGACAGGAAAGTGGTTACCTCGGGGCTCAAGCCCGCCCGGAAGAAAATAAACCTGGCCCTGATCGGCGGGGGCGAATTCGCCAAAGCTGTCCACCTTCCCAATCTCGGCAAACTGGGTAAATCCTACCGGATCCGGGCCATCGTCAGCAAAACCGGCAGCAACGCCAAATCGCTGGCCGGAAAATACGGCGCTTCCTACGCCGCCACCGATTATCGCCAGGTTCTGGAAGACCGGGACGTGGAGATGGTCCTGATCAGCACCAGGCACGATTTTCACGCCCGGCTCGCGATCCAGGCCGCCCGGGCGGGCAAGGCGATATTTCTGGAAAAACCGATGGCCTTAAACCGGAAAGAATTGAACTCTCTGGTTGAAGTTTTGGAAGAAACCAAAGTGCCCTTCCTGGTCGGTTTCAACCGGAGATTTTCACCTTACGCCCGACGGATAAAGGAAATTATCAATAAACGTTCAAATCCGACGATAATCAGCTACCGGATGAACGCCGGCTACCTCCCCCCGGAACATTGGGTTCACACCGAAGAGGGTGGCGGGAGAAATATCGGCGAAGCCGTTCACATCTACGACCTCTTCAACTTTTTCACCGAAAGCGCCGTCGAGGCGATCGGCGCTTTCAGCATCAACCCTACCGGAGACCGCTATTTCAAAAATGATAACTTCGTCGCCACCGTGAAATACGAAGACGGCTCGGTATGCAACCTCGTCTATACCGCCCTCGGCTCCCCCGATTACCCCAAAGAGGAGATGAGCGTTTATTGCGACGGGAAAATAATAACTTTAACCGACTACTGTAAACTCGATCTGTCCGGTGCCGGCGAAGAATCAAGCGAGACTACCGTTCCGGATAAAGGCCACCTCCAGGAACTGAAAGAGTTCGCCCGCAGTCGGCGGCGGGGAGACAGCTACCCCATCCCCCTCTGGCAGTTAATCCAGGCGACCGAAATCAGCTTCAAAGTGGAAGAGCTCCTCGCCGGCAGCGACGGATAGTGTTACGTCTAAAAAATAGCTTGAATAATTGCGTCATTGCGAGGAACGAAGTGACGAAGCAATCTGACCGCCGATAACTATCGGCGGTCATCCTGAACGCAGTGAAGGATCTATATTTGCAGAAAAGAGATCTTTCGTTTAAACCAGGACGATGCTTCGAATCAAATTGCTTCGTCGTTCATTATTCCGAAAACATTGGGGCAAGCGCTCTTCGCAATAACTCTTGTCGGAACTTAGTATTCATCCCGCGGGGAGAAAATTGTGGGAGGGCTCCTTCGACTTCGCTCAGGACAAGTTTTCCAAGCCCGACATGGCCGCTAAAAAATCGCGGTTGAAAACCGCTCCCACAAATTACACTATTTATGGATATTAGCTAATCGGAGAAACAAGGGGTCGCTGTAATCAGCGGGGTAATTTATTAATAGTATCCGGAGCGGAAAATTAATGGCTCGACTCAAGAAAATACTTCCCGCCATTTTCAAGTTTTCCCTTCTTTTTTTGATTCTAATCGCCGTCCTGGAAATTTCCAGCCGGCTTATTCTCGAATCAAAAGAAAGAGCCGCCCTCAGCTCCATCCCCGAAACTCTGAATGTCTATGAAAAGATGGACGACCATGACCCTTCCCACTGGGTCTTGAAACCGGATTTCCGGGCGACTTTCGCCGACCTGATCCGGGAAAAAGAAAGAACGAACAAATGGTTCGGCCTGAAGCTGCTCCGCCGCTGGATGGAGACGTACTATTTTACGCCGGGGCAGACCGCTATCTCGATCAATTCCCGAGGACTGCGGGGACCGGAGATAGAAAAAGCGCAGGAGGGGAGCACACGGATAATCTGTCTCGGCGACAGCCTGACCTTCGGACTTCCGGGACCCTTCAGTTATCCCCGGGTAATCGAAGGAGAGCTGAAAAAAAGAGGCTGGGACGCCGAGGTGATAAACGCGGGAGTGGAAGGCTACTCCATCGAAAATCTCGGCAAGCAAATAGACTGCCTGGCCGGATTCAATCCGGATATCGTAACCCTGTTCATAGGCTGGAACGACATATATTCCGATCGCAACGGATTATCTTCTCCCTGGATTAATTATCTCTGCCGCCGCTCGAATTTTCTCACGCTGATTAGGAGGACTTTCAGAAAAATTTACCGCCTCCTTAAATTTAAATCTGACCTTCCGCCTCACATCCTGCCCGATTCACTGACGGGCAAATGTTATGAAAAAACCGAGGTAAGCTACAAACCCCGTTTTCTGGACGAGCTGATCGATTTGCTGGACGAGCTGCGGGCAAAAATACCTCCGGCGAAAATTTTTTTAATTACTCTCCCCTCTTTATTTGATTTGAAAACAGCACCCGATAACGATTCACTCAAAATCGGGCATCTTCCCAAATACACCAACAATGCCTACATTTTAGCCAGCATGGTGTATAAATATAATGAAGATCTTCGGCGTTTATCCGGTGACAGAAACTACTACTTGATCGACCTGGAAAAATACGCCGATTCCGAATTTATACCCAAGAAAGATTATTTTTTCGATGCCTGTCACCTTATACCTCCCGCCCAGATCTCGATCGGTGAATACATCGCGGGCGTTCTGGCCGACTCCGGAGTTTTAAAATGTAAAACGTCGAAGCCGGAAAGATTAAAAGACGTAACTATGAGCCTGACTGAGTAAGTATTAAAAAGTCATTGCGAGCCCCGAAGGGGGAAAGCAATCTCGATCATTAATATAATCTATACATTTACAGGAATAATCCCATCTGAAATATCATGTCATAACATCTCAAGCTGGCGGATAGCCAGTGTGTCGTGAGGCGCTATTTCCAAAGCCTTTTTGAATTGGGCTCGGGCCTCCGCTATCCTGCCGGTCTCACCATAGAGGATTCCCAGCAGATCGTGATAAAAAGCGTTTTGAGGATCCAGATTCAATGCGGCTCTGAAATCCTTTTCCGCCGCCGCGAAGCTTCCCTGCGTCTGGAAGAGGCGGCCGCGTTCCGCAAGCAGATCGGCCCAGTAGGGATTACGGGATAAAGCTTCCCCGTAGGAACGGATCGCTTTTTGAAAATATTCTTCGCGATCCCGCCAGGACCAGCGGAAAATGGCGCCCCGGATCTTACCCCGGAGGGCGTAGAGAAAGGGGTTTTCCGGGTCTTCTTCAATCGCCCGCCCCAGGAGTCGATCGGCTTCTCTCCACTCCAGTCGGCCCTGCCCGTACTTAGCCCGGAGAAAGAAAGCCTCGGCTCTCTGAGCCCGGAAAAGCTTATTGCCCGCCGAATAGACGATAAGGGCCAGAATTAATACGCCGAGTGACCGGTAAATAATTTTCCCGAAAGTTCCGCATTCGAAGCGGATCGAGCGGAACGGCCGCAGTCCGCGCTGCAGAGCCGCCAGTCCCAGGCCGGTCAGCGCGACCAGGAGGACGGCGTTGGCCGGGATATGAAGGTTGAAGTCGAAAAATGAATGCACCAGGAACACGATCAGGCTTATTCTTAAACCCACCACCACCGCCCGGTAGCGGCGGGGCAACTTCCTCAATCTTTTTCCGAAGGTCAGCTTCAAGGCACTCAGGGCCAGCCAGAGAAAGAGAAGCAGGCCCACCAACCCCAGTTCCGCCCAGATATGGAGATAATCGTTATGGGCGAAATTGGCCTCCCGGTAATGAAACCGGTGACGGTAGCAGGGATAGACCCAGCGGAAAGTTCCCAGTCCCCACCCCAGCAGGGGCCTGGCTTTGATCATTCGCACTGTCCCCTCCCAGATCCGCAAGCGGACCCGGATCGCGGCCTCTTTTCCTCCAAACGATTCGACCACCCTTTCCCGGACCGGCCGGATTCCGAAACCCGCCGCCGCCACCAGGATGATCAGCGCTACCAGAAAGGCATTTCTCCAGAAGAAGGAAGGGAGCCTCCTGACAATCTCTCCCTTCCAGAAGACCGCCATTCCCACGATAAAACTTAACCACCCCCCCCGGGAAAGGGTGAAGACAAAGGCGGTGAAGATGATTAAGGAAAAATACAGCAGCCAGATCTTCAAAACCATCGAGAGGGGAACGATGACGACAAGGGAAAGCAGGAAAGGAAGGACCAGCTCCAGGTAGCCGGCCAGGTGATCGGGGCAGAGATACGGAGCGTCAACCCTTCCCGAGTATAATTCCGGCTTGACCCGCGGGAAAAAAGACATCCCGATGGCCGGAATCTTAACCTGCCCCGGCAATCCTTTCTGAACCGGCCCCAGGCCGTAAACAATATCCGGCCAGAGCCGGTTGGCAACGAGGCCGTATATGGAGAAGACGAGAACGAGAAAGAAAATGAGCGTTAGGAGAAAAAACAGACGCTTCCTGGTGCGGAGAATATCGGTGAGGATGATGAATATGCCGGTGTAAGCGGCAAAAAGCCATAGCTGCCTCCGGGCAACGTAAGCCGCCGGCGAAAAAAAAGAGTGCAGGCAGAAAAGGATCAGAATAAAGAAAATGGGCAGATGAAGCGGCGTGTAGAGTAGAAGTACCCTCCGGCGAAACAGTTTTATCAGAAGCCAGAGGGTGGCGGCGGCGAGAGCGAGTTTTAAAAAAACCAGCTGGGACCAGTTGCTGACTGTCCCGAAAGCCAGCGGGGTGAAGATCAAGACTAAAGATATGATAATGAAAAGTACAACATTAAAAACCCTGAAAATAATAGAAGGCATATATGGTATCTGAGTTTTAAATGTGCGATGTACAATTTACAATGTTTTAAAAGAGGCTCTGGGGGACATTGACCACGTCTCCCGGGCGAAGCTCGACGTCCCTGGCTTTCCCCTTTTTTATTTTTGACAGATCGATTTCCAGTTTCTGGAAGGTGGGTCCGCTTTCCCGGATCACCGTGATGCTGCCTTCGGCGGCGTAGTCGGTAAAGCCGCCGGCCATGGAGATGGCTTTCAGGACGGTCATTCTCCCCACCAGTTCATAGCTTCCCGGATTTTTGACCTCACCCAGGACGAAAAAACGCTTTTTCTCGATATGAACCCGCACCGCCGGATTTTTGATGAAATCCCGCCCCCAGAGATCGGTTAATTTCTTTTCGAGTTGACGCGCGGTGAGACCGGACGCCGTCACCTCCCCGATGAGGGGCAGCGACACGACCCCGCGGGGGTCCACCTCCGCCTCGGAATCCAGATCGGGATGATTCCAGACGCTGATTTTAAGGATGTCTTCCGGCTGGATACGGTACTCCTTACAAAGGCCGCGCGTGGTGAACAACAGGCCGGAAATGATAATCAGGCATCCGGTCAAAATAATTATCCTGCCGACCGCTTCCGCTTTCACGCTTCCTCACCTTCTTCCGGAAACTGGCGGTAGAAATCGTAATCGTAGTAATAGGGAGAATAACGCGTCCGCCCGCCCAGAACCACTTTATTGAGAACCGTTCCCAGCCAGCTCACCTCGGTTTCCTTATTGAGCAGGTTCCTGGCCTGGGCGATGGTGGCGCGGGAATATCTCTGGTATTCCACCACCAGGAGCACCCTGTCCGCGGCCGAGGCGAGAAAGAGGGTGTCGCTCACACCCAGAATCGGGGGTGAATCCAGCAGGAGATAATCATAATCATCGGCTAAACGGGAGAGGAGATCCCGGATGGCCATTGAATTGAGAATGCTGATTCCGCTGGACTGCCGGCTCCCGATGGGAATAACGCTGAGGTTGGTGACGCCGGTCGGCTGGATGATGTCGGAAATTTCCTGCTGCGGGTCGAGCAGAATATTGACCAGACCTTTTTTGTTCGAAACTTTCAGCATGGTGTGGAGGGTGGGGCGGCGGAAATCGGGATCGATGAGCAGAACCCGGTCTCCCATCCTGGCCATGCATACTCCCAGGTTGATCAGGGTGGTGCTCTTGCCCTCCCCCGCTCCCCGGCTGGTAACCAGAACGCTCTTGAAGCGCTCCGAGGCCCGGGAAAGCTCGATCCCCGCCCGGAGCATCCGATAGGGTTCCAAATGGGGCGATGTCACATCCTCATTGTAAATCAGGGGCGTGCCCTTGGGAATCACCGCCAGAACCGGTAATTCCAGATAACGCTCGATTTCTTCGACCGAACGGATGCTCACATCCAGGTAGTCGAAAAAGAACGCCATTCCCACCCCCACTCCCGCGCCGGCGATCAGACCGAGAAAAATATTGAGAAACTTCTTCGGGCGAACCGGATTTTCATCGATCCGGGCCCAATCCACGATCTCCATATCAAGCTTGGGCAGACTCTCCAGCACCATCTCCTCCCGGATGCGTTTCTGAAGTTCCAGGACAACCTCCCGGTCGGTCTCCATCTGGCGGGAGAGGCGGAGGTATTCGTTTCTTTTCTCATCCAGGAGAGTATCCTCCTCCTTAGTCTCCCCCAAAACCCGGGCCAGCGTGTCCTCTTCCGCTTTCAGTTTTTTATACTCGGTTTCCAGGCCGCTGAGGAGCCCGGAGGCGATCTGCCCCAGTTTCTTTTTGATTTCATTGATCCTGGCCTTAACTTCTTTCACCCGGGGATGCTGGGCGAGATATTTCTCTTCCAGACCCATCAGCTCCACTTCGGCATCGGCTTCCTTCTCCAGCAGTCTTTTTAAATTGCTGTTATCGGTCATCACCATCAAAGCTTCAATCTGTTTATCCGGGGGCAATTTATTCAATTCCTCCAGTTCAACCTCTTTGGCGATCCGCCGGATCCTTCCCTTTAAATAGCCGGCGTAGAGCTCGGAAAGCTGCTTTTTGTCGATAACCTCTCCCCGGTGAAAAGAAAGTCCCTTTTCCTTCTGGAAGGCCTGGAGGGTGGTTTCCGATTCGATCAGGTTGCGGCGGGCCTCTTCGAGCTCGTTGCGCAGAATCACCAGGGCTTCGGCGTGTTTCCCTTTCTCCGCTTCCAGGCGCTGGCGCTTATATTCCCGGACCACGGCGTTGGCAATGCTGGCGGCCAGCTCGGGGGATTCGGCCCGGGCGGAGATGATGAGAAGGCTGGTGGTGGGCTCCAGAGTGACCCGGATGGAATTGCGCAATTTCTTCAGCGCTTTTCCCCTTCCTTCCGCTTCGGTGCTGAACCAGCGCGAATCCAGCTTCAACCCTTCGACCACCGACATCAGGACCGGATTGCTCCTGATGATTTCAGCCTGGGTCTGATAGTAGCGAAGCGGTTCACTCTCCCGGTACGGGAAGGGAACGGAAAAGGGAGTTATTTCCCTTTTCTGCATCCCCAGACGGATTTTAACCTGGCCCTGAAAAACGGGAGACATTATCAGGGTAAAAATAATCACGCCGATCCAGATGATCGCCGCCAGGGAGATGATCAGACTCAGCCGCCGGCGAATAACCTCCCAGTAATCCCAGAAATGTCCTCGAACGGTTGAATATTTCTCGGGCACTAAATCAGTTCCCTCCGGTCGCTAATTTATTGCTTCGGAATTTTAAAAATTAGCCACAAAGACACTAAGGCACCAAGAGTAATAAATTATTTCTCGTTCCCCCCGCCGACTGGAGGGGGGAACGGAATGAATCATATTCTTCATATTCTCGCTACCACGCAGAGCGTGGTAGCGAGAAGTTATCACTTGGTGTCTTAGTGCCTTGGTGGCAAAAAAGTTGTTTTGCCATGTTCTTGAAATAATGGAACCGGCGCAAAGAAAAGGAAGGCGGAATGAATCCGAATTATTCATGAATAATTCGGATTAAAAGAACCAATTGAAGCCCGCATAGTACTGGTTGCGCTGATAGCTGTCATTCGTAAATTCGCTGTCGGATTTGGAATACTTGTAGCCGACTTCAAGAAAAACGTCGGTTTTGATTTCGTGGGCGATGTTGCCCCCCCAGGAATAGAAATCCTCCGAACGGGCTTCCGGCTCCTCTTTGGAGGTCTTGGAAGGAAAGCGGTTGAATTCAGCCCGGGCTGATACGGTGAGGAAAGTTTTGGGAGTGAAATAATACACGGCTTTGCCCTGAACACCGTGGACCCTGAGTCCCCGGTACTGGAACTCGAAGGTATCATCGGTCTTGTACCAGTACTTGAGTTCGGTCTTAAACCGCGGAGAAAAAATATACTCAAGCAAGGCCTCCGCGTAGGGATTATTCAGGTTATCCCCGGCCCGGTAATCGCGGATCTCATACCCCCCCCGCAGCTTGGCCGTCAGGTGCTTGCCGAAACGGTGTTCCCCGCCCACGGTAATCAGGTTGGAGTGATAATCGGAAGGATTGACGTCGTAGTCGGTGTAGCGGTAGCGGTAGGTGATATCCAGACTATCATAGGGATTGGGCTGATATTTCACTCCCGCCTCGCCGTTGTGGGAAAGGCGGTCAAAAGCGTCGGCCATGATTTTCTTATCGTACTCGAACCAGGTGTTGCTGTAACCGAGAAGGAGATAAATTTTGCGGGTGAGGTTGTAGCTGACGTCCAGGACGGCCGCGTTTTTCCAGTAATCGGCGTTCTCCTGATATATCCCGACACTTGGCCGGATGTCCTCCGGATCTTCCTTTCGCAGGAGGTCGTCATTTATCCCCACCGTCAACCGGGGGCCGAATTCGTGCCTGAGATCGACGTAGGCGCTGTGGTTCAAATCCAGCTTGTCGTCGCGGTTATAATAAAAAATGAACGAAGGTGTGTAGCTGACCGCGAGTGAGGTCTGATCCCACGGATAACGCAACTTGATTGAGGGAGCCAGATTCGTTTTCCAACTCGCCTCTTTGGCCGTACCCTCGTTGAGCTGAATGTTATCATCATACTCCTGGGTTACCCGCAGCGAGGGAATAAAGGAGTCGGTTTTATCAAAAAAATACTCGGGGAAATAAGGGATGGGACGGGGATAAAAATCCCGGTGGAGATCGGATAAAAAATCGTCGTACTTCAGCCAACCATCCCTCTCTATCTCGAAAAGGGTCTCCTCGATATCCACCTGTTCTTCCACGTCTTGGGCTTGCTGGCCGGTGACGAAATCTCCATACTCCAGACCCATATCCCGGTTGATTTCAAATATTGAGTCCTCGATTTCTATCTCATCCTCGATTTCGCCGCTCACCGCCGGGAGATACGATGAAAGAGCAAAAACGATAAGCATGAAAATTATTTTTTTCATGATCCCCCCTAAAATTTTTCGCAGAAAAATATTATTGTTGAAATCTTGAACCGCACATTGAGACAATCAATATTCTCCGGCGCAGCAGCCTGTGAAGACCGGAATTTTTGCTTCTTCGATAATTCAAATGGGGGTGGTTCTCGTCCGGTAGGTGATCGAGATCAACTCGGCGAAAATTTCTTCGTTCAAAAGATTGCTCACCACGTTGAATGTTAAGGCCATACCTTCGGGAGGAAAAGCGAGACCTTTCTGGGTCAAGAGCATGATATAACCCCGGCAATCTTCTTCTTCCTCCAGTTTCAGGGCCCGGGCCAGAATAACGGCAAGATCGCAGCGGGTTAAAATAGCGCTGCAATCCCAGCCTTTTAACGGCTCAATCCCGTAGCTGGAGAGAAGATCGGCGTAATCCTGATCGGTCGCCGCGGGCGGTAGCTCTCCGGTGAGACCGATTATTTCCACCAGCAACCGGGCGAACTGACATTGGGTAAGTTCACCCTGAGGAAGACCGGCCGGCTGATCGACAGCCGGAGCAGGCTCCTGGGCCGAAACCGGGGAAACGAGAAAAAGGAAAAGCAGGACCGCCGCTGTAAACTTGCTGAAATGTTTCATCCGTCACCTCCCTTTATATTACCATGTTATTATTCTACCGAATTATCCGGGCCTTTTCAACATTCTTTTAGCACATTCAGCAGACCTCCGGCAATGAGAATTTTTCTCTCCCGGGCGGTCACCGAAAGCCGCAGGGGAACCTCATTATTTCCCCGGGAGATATTGCGGGCAATAATTTTATCGCCGGCGCGGACTTCTTTTCGGAGACGGGGGAATGCGATCTCGTCTCCGATGCCGAAAACGCTGTTTTCTCCCGGACTTTCGTAAACGATGGGCAGGATACCGAAATTGATCAGGTTGGCCTTATGAATCCGGGCGAATGATCGGGCGATGACCGCCCGGACACCGACAAACCTCGGTGCCAGAGCGGCGTGCTCGCGGGAGGAACCCTGGCCGTAGTTTTCCCCTGCCGTAATAATACCCCACCTCGACGCTTTTCTTTCTCTCCTCGCCCGTTTGACGAAATCCTTATCAAGGTCGCGGAATATATGCTGGGAAAGCCTGCCGATATTGGAACGGAGGGGTAAAACTTCCGGACCCGCCGGTATGATCGCGTCGGTGGTAATATTATCTCCGAGCGAAATCCAGACCGAAGCCCGCAGAGCATCGGGAAGAGTTTCGCCGGGCTGAATCGAGGAGATGCTGGCATCCTTGATGACCGAAATTTCTTCCGGATCGACGGCGGGTTTGATAATCAGCGTATCGTCGATATCGTAAGTTTCGGGGATCGAGATCCGGGGAAACCGACCCAGGCTCCGGGGATCGGTGATCGAGCCGGAAAGGGCGGAGGCGGCGGCGACGGCGGGAGACACCAGGAAAACTTCCGCGTCCCAGGTACCGCTCCTTCCTTGAAAATTCCGGTTATAGGTCCTCAGACTCACACCGCCCGGTGGCGGTGCGCCCGTGATCCCGATGCAGGGACCGCAGGCGTTCTCCAGCACAATAGCGCCGGCGGAAATGATGTCTGTGAGCGAACCGTTGCCGGAGATCATATTGAAGACCTGGCGTGATCCCGGTGAAATTATCAGCTCGACCTCCGGGTGCACTTTCTTACCCCGGAGAATCGCCGCCGCTATCATCAGGTCGCGCAGCGAAGAGTTGGTGCAGCTGCCTATGCAGACCTGGTTGATTTTTTTCCCTGCCAGATCTCCGATTTTTCTGACATTATCTGGAGAATGGGGGCAGGCTACCAACGGTTCCAGGGAGGAAAGATCGACCGATAGTTCGTCCGAATAGACGGCATCAAGGTCGGCGGTGATCTCCCGAAAATCCCCTTCCCTCTTCTGAGCCCGGAGGAAATCAACGGTCCGCCGGTCGGAAGGAAAAACTGAACTGGTGGCTCCGGTTTCGGTTCCCATATTGGCGACCGTGGCCCGCTGGGTGACGGAAAGCGACAGAACCCCGAGGCCGGTGTATTCCAGGATTTTGCCCACTCCGCCTTTTACCGTCATTTTTTTTAGGATCAACAGCGCCAGGTCCTTGGCGCTGATCCAGGACGGCAATTCCCCTTCCAGGGATATCCGGAAAATTTCAGGCATCAGCAACCGGTAAGGCTCTCCGGCGAGCGCCGCGGCGATATCCATTCCCCCGACACCGATACCCAGCATTCCCAATCCCCCGGCGGTGGGTGTATGGCTGTCGGAACCGAGCAGGACCCCACCGGGGCGACCGAAGCGCTCCAGGTGAACCTGGTGACAGATGCCGTTGCCTATCGGGGAAAAATAAATCCCGTGCCGGGCGGCGAAGGTCTCCAAAAAAATATGATCGGCGGCATTTTTATACCCGGTATCGTTCCGGAGGGTGTTGTGATCGACATAACTGACCGAAAGGGCGGTCCTCACCCGGTCGATACCGAGAGCTTCGAATTCCAGATAGGCCAGGGTGCCGGTAGCATCCTGGGTCAGGGTCTGATCGACCGAGATGGAGATCTCTTCTCCGGGCTTCATCCTCCCGGAAACAAGATGGCTCCGGATAATCTTTTCTGCGACACCCATTTTCATTTGGTTTAACCCTTTGGCAATATCTCAAAAGCACGTGCTGAAGAGAAAAAAAAGATACCTTTTTTGACAGGATATACAGGATTAACGGGATGAGAGCTCAATCTTCAGCTCGGGACCAGCGGTGGATGGCTGAAAGCCTCTACCCTCACGCCAGAAGTGGACGCAGAAGAAAAAAGCTTCTATTTTCTCTGCGCCACCTTCTGACGTGGGGCACGAAAACTTGTTTTCGTGCCCGCTGGCCCCGAGCTGATATCCTGTCAATCCTGCCTGCCCCGTGGGAGCGAAGCGACTTACGGGGTTAATCCCGTCTAAAATAAAGCAAGCCTCCAGTTTCGATTATTTGAGCGCCTTCTTGAAACCAATGTTTTTTAACAGGACCTAAACTTTGGATCGAAAATTCACTGCTGGCATTTTCCCAGCATGGCTTCCTTCAGATCATCATCGGCCGGATCGTCACCCAGCCAGATGCCGAAGAGAGCTTGTTTGAATGCTAAACCCTCGATGGTACCTTTCAGTTTCCCCTTGATATGGACTTCCACCCCCCGACCGGGGATATAAACCAGGTCATAGACATCGCCCTCTTTCGCCTCTTCGGTGAAAAAAGAGTTGAAGGCATCGATCTCCGACTGCAGGGGGGCGAGCTTGCCGTCGGTCGCCGCCTCGAAACCATCGTTCCAGCTGTCGATCAGCTTATCGGGAGAAACGCCGTCGTAAATAAAACGCATCCGGATGGCCATGGGAGCGTCCGCGTTCATGATGGCGACCGGTTCGGAAGCCTTTTGCTGAAGATAGAGACCGCCGGCGTAAACTTTAATCCTGAGAAAAGTTTTGGTCCTCAGCCCGGCGCCGTTCAGGACCAGTTTTATCCCATCCACTGCCATGGTTTCCGGCAGATTAACCCCGCCGATCTCGAGAGCGGTGGCTGACGATACCACCAGCGCAATGAACAAAAAGGCACAGTAAACTTTCATTCTTGCCTCCAGAATAGAGGTTATCGGAATTCCAGAAAAAGGGGAAAATTAAACAAGTCATCACCACAAAATTTCGAAGAACATTGAGATATTAAGCGATCATAAAGTATAGCTTTAAATACTTAAACCGCCTTCGTGATCTTCGTGTCTTCGTGGTTAAATAAGTTGCGGAGCTATTTTATTGTCGAGATATATTTATCCAATCTCCGCAGGCCTTTCTCCAGATTCTCGGGAGAGTCGGCGAACGACATGCGGAGATTTGTGTCGGCACCGAAGGCGACGCCGGGGACAACGGCGAGAAGGGCCTTTTCCAGGAGTTCCCGGGCCAGTTCGATGGAAGTTTTTCCCAGGCCCGAAATATTCGGGAATGTGTAGAAGGTTCCGACCGGCTTCACGCAGCTGATTTCGGGCAAACGTGCAAACCATTCCATCATCAGATCCCTTCTCTCCTGATAAGCTTTCCTCATCTCTTCCACGCAATTCTGGTCTCCGGCCAGAGCGGCCAGAGCCGCGTACTGGGATATGGTCGAAGGATTGGAGGTGGTGTGAGACTGGTAACTGGCAATTGCCTTTGCGATATTTGCCGGCGCGGCCAGATAACCGACCCGCCATCCGGTCATCGCGTAACTTTTTGAAACGCCGTTGATCACGATGCTCCGCTTCCGGATATCGTCGGAAAGGGAGGCGATACTTACCGCTTCGAAACCGTCGAAAACCAATTTCTCGTAAATTTCGTCGCTGATGACATAGAAATCATTCTTCGATGCTTCCTCGGCGATGAACTCGAGGTCCCCCAGGGGGAGACCGGCTCCGGTCGGATTGGCGGGGCTGGAAATAATCAGGGCTTTGGTGCGGGCGGTGATCGCCGCCGAAAGGCGGTCCCGATTAATCCGGAATTCATCCTCCTCCCGGGTTTCCAGAATAACCGGCACGGCGCCGGCCAGTTTCACCTGTTCCGGGTAGGTGACCCAGTAGGGAGAAGGAATAATAACTTCATCCCCCGGATTGCAGATCGCCTGAAAAGCAGCATAAAGGGCGTACTTGGCCCCGGAAGAAATGATTATTTCTTCCGGCACGAACTGCAGGCGGTTATCCCGGCGGAATTTTTCCCTGACCGCATCGATCAGCTCCGGCATTCCTTTTGCCGGGGTATAACGCGTTTTCCCGTCCCGAATAGCTTTCTCGGCGGCACGGCAAATATGCTCGGGAGTTGCGAAATCAGGTTCCCCCGCGGCAAAGTTGATCACGTCCTCACCCTGGTTTTTCAGGGCCTTGGCCTGGCTGGTAATCGCCAGAGTTAACGACGGACTTATTTGCCTTAATTTTTCCGAAACTTCCATTTGATCTCGTTTTTCAAATTACGGGATTTCTATATCTTAGTGCCTTGGTGTCTTCGTGGCATCTTTGCGTTTATAGAAATCGTATATTATCTTCTTAAAATCGTTTTTGTTCATTTTGATTATTTCCATTTCCCGGGCCGCGCTCTTTTTAGAATCGGAAGCGTGTGCCACATTGGTATCAATGGTGTGGCCGTAAATGCGTCGGATAGTTGCCCACTGGGCTTTCCGGGGATCGGTCGCGCCGAGCACGTTTCTGATTTTGGAAATTGCCTTCGGGCCCTGGTAGATTAAAGCCAGGCATTTTTCCGGACCCGGCTTTTTCCTTTCTTGATTCGATGTTGCCTTCCGCGGATCCAGTCCGGACATCGATATGATGATTTTATTGAATTCGTCCCGGGCTTTCAGGCTTTTCAGACGATCGGCAAGTTCCTCGATGACCGGCGACGGAATGTCAAAATCCAGCAATGCACCCAACCTTTCTCCCAGCTGCTCGATCAATCTCGGCTTCATTCTCGACGGGAGGGATTCGGCGACCGGGCGGTAAAACTCCTCGGCCTGAGCGATGCTCATATGGATGATCTTGGCTCCGATAATTCGTAGGCCGGTGCGGGAAATGACATCGATGATATTTCCGGCCATGCTGCTCGGGCCTTTAAAGTTTTCCGGCTTCATCAAAACCAGGGTTTCTTCCGGTTTAGCTCCACCGGTGAAATGACACACCTTGCCCAGAACTCCTCCATCCTCGTCGGAGTAACGGGCCCAAAGCTTCAACGTTTTTTCCGCGTCGCAACGGTCGGGGATGACGAACACTGCCGGCTCGAAGTAGCGTATCCGGCCCTGGGAGTCCTCGATGTAATCTCCGTAGGTGTCCCGCACCGTTTCGCCGGAGATCGAATCCCGGGCGATCGGTCCCACGATCTGACGGCGCATGACCGAAATCGCGTTCTCCCCCCGGAAAAGCAAGACGAGAATCCGGGGCTTATCCCGGGAACCGCCTTTCGCCAGCCAGTGCTCCATGATGTAAGCCCGGATATGGCTTCGGACTTTTCGGGATTCGGGAGCGCCTTTGAGGGAGATAAGACGGCAATATTTTTCCACCAGCTCCCGGCTGGGGGCGAACATGCGGGCGGCGATAAGCTCGCTTTCACCGGGGCAGAGGGAGAGCAGGCGGGCGATTACTCCACCGGTACGGGATTTTTCTATGGTGTAGGGGTTAACCCAAACTGCTGCCAGTTCAATGGCCATGATAAAAGATCATTCCCCCTTGATTCCGGTGAATGGATCCCATAGAAGCAAAGACTATGGTGACTGAAAGCCCTTGGTACCTATCAATACCCGCCTCCGTTAAAACTTCGGCGGGTTATCCGCCTCACGTTTCTCAGGCCACATCCGCCGGAGCAGGTAACTCACATTCACCAAGGTGAAAGTTCGTGGTCTTCTGCGGAGGCGGATAAAATTCAGCAAGCAGCGCGATACATCCCGGAATTTTAGGGGAGCAAACCGGGGTGTACCGCTCCTGCTTGCTGACAAAGCTGCAACTTTTTCTTTTAAAAAACTGAGTACGGCGGTTTATTTCCCCATGATTCTGAACATACCGGTTCCGCACTGCGGGCAGGTGCCTTTCATTGCCTTCCTGCCGTTCTTCATAACGATCTCTTGCGGGTTCTGCATTTCCCTTTTCGCCTTGCACTTCACACAATAAGCTTCCATCTCTTACCTCCCTTGCTGAGTTAGAGTTTTAGTAAAGGGCAATGTACCATTGCCCGTCTGCTCCTGTCAATTCCAAAAACCGGAAAACGGAATCGGAAAAAATTACAATCTGAAGTGAACCCGCGCGCCAAAGGTGATGTAATCTTTATCAAAATCTTCAATGTCCTTCAGCTCATCCAAGAAATAATAGGCATCGGCGTTTATCCAGAGGGTATCGCCGAGGGGAATTTGAAGGCCGAGCTTGAAGTGGTAGGTCAGATCCGACCAGCCTGATTTTTTTCCCTCGTCTTCCAGTTCGTATTTAACATAACTCTTGTTGATGCCCACCCCGACGTTGATGAAATTTCCCAAGACCGCCGTCCCCATCGGCTTAAGAGTATAATCCAGATCACCGCTTCCGGGATAATAATCGAGGATACCTTCGACGGCTAGAATTCCGAGAAATTGATATTTCAAAGAAAACAGGTAGGACACATAATCCTCATCAAACCTGAAATTATCCCGGTCCAGATCACCCAGCATTTTATTGTAATACGCTCCGGCGCCGATGCCGAAGTTGTTCTCGGCCATTAGCGGGGAAACGGAGATACCGCAAAGCACTCCGACTAAAATCAGGCTTCCCATTACTTTTTTCATCAGCTTTCTCCTTTTTGGTTTCCCGGTCGGCGGTTTCTGTGCTTCACCGCAAGTTATTATGACCACGAAGTCACGAAATTCAAAAAGATAAATTATAGTACTCTCTAAGGTGAATTGAAGCAACAAGTTTTTGTCATTTTCACCTATATAAACACGAGATTAAAATCCAACACAATCTTTTCTTGAATAAGCTAAAAACCTCCCCAAAGAAAATTTTTCCGGTATAATTAATACACATGAAAAATAAGCCTGACAAGCGCACATCAATTTCAAAGGCGAAGAAGATCACGGGTTTCCTGATTCTTATACTGCTCATCGCATTCGCCCTCCGGTTTACCTTTTATTACCAGATGGCGAAAAGCCCCGTCGCCGATATGGTGATCGAGGATTCTAAAACCTATAACGATTGGGCCCGATCAATCGCGCGAGGCGACTGGGTGGGAAAAAAGGTTTTTTTCGCCCTCCCCCTCTATCCTTATTTCCTGGGTTTGATTTACGCGATCTTCGGCTACCATCTCCAATTAGCTAAATTCATCCAGGTGCTCCTGGGCACGTTGAATTGCTTTCTCCTGTTCCGGCTTGGACGCAGGCTCTTCAATCCCGCGGTGGCTCTCCTGGCTACTTTTTTCATGGCCGCCTACAGCTGGTTGATCGTGTACGATTCGGCCATTCTTTCTCCGGTGCTGATCATTTTTCTCAACCTTTCCGTCCTCTTGTTTCTTTACTACGTAAAAGAAATGAACAAAGGCTGGACCGCCTGGCTGGGGGCCGGACTCCTCGTCGGCCTGACCACCGCCGCCAGCGCCCATATTCTCCTCTTTGCCCCCCTGGTCATTATCTGGTCTTTTTGTTGCTTTCCTTCGCTGCCCCGGTGGAAAAAGACGGCGCGGGCCGGCGCTTTTCTTCTCGGTGTCCTCGCGGTTATCGCCGTCATCACCTTTCGCAACTGGTACGCGGGACGTGATTTCGTGCCCCTCACCGCCCACGGGGGAATAAATTTTTACATCGGGAATAATCCCCATTCCCGGGGAGTATTTGAACCTCCTCCCGTCCTCAGGAGCGGCGGCGCCACTCTACAGGAAGATTCGATCAAGATCGCTCAGAAAGCCCGGGGGCGGCCGTTGAAACCGTCGGAAGTCTCATCGTACTGGTTCGATCAGAGCCGGCAGTTCATCAAAGATCAACCGGGGCGCTACCTGGGCCTGCTCCTGAAAAAATTCATTATTTTCTGGGACGGTCTTGAGATCGCCGACGTTATCCACCCGTATTTTTTCAAGATTTACGCTCCCGTGCTCAAGCTTCCACTCTTCATCTTCCGGGTCATCGCTCCCCTGGCGCTGCTCGGTATCTTTCTGAGCTGGAAGTTGAGAAAAAAGCTTGTGCTGCTTTATCTCTTCGTCGGGGCCTACGTTTTCTCGACAGTCTTATATTTTATCAACTCCCGCTACCGGCTTCCCCTGGTTCCGTTGCTGATGCTCTTCAGCGCCTATTCGGTTTACTGGTGGTGGGAAAAGATTCGGGTAAAAAAGCCGCATCTTGTCCTGGTAACCCTGGTCCCGCTGGTCGTCTTTTTTTATTTCGTCAACCCCGGGGCCTGGCCGTACGGAAAAGAGAACGAAAGATTCGTTCTGAATATGGGGGCGGGTTACAATCATCTGGGAACATTCTATTCCCAGAAGGGAGATTTAAAGCGGGCTCTGGTCGAATTTCGAAAAGCGCTCGAGCTCGAACCATACCGGGCCGAGGCGCATTATAACCTCGCCAATATAAATCTGCGGCTTGAGAATTATCAGCAGGCCCTGAAGGGATACCGGGAAGCAATCCGGATCAACCCTTTCTATGAATCCGCTCATCTCGCCCTGGGATTGACCTATGAAAAGCTGGGGGAAAAGGAAGAGGCGCAAAAAAAATACATGGAGATAATTCAAAATCTCCCTCGAAATCTCCGGGCTTATCTCCGGCTGGCCCGGTTCCTCGATCTAGAAGGCAAACCCGCTGAAGCTGGCGATGTCCTGAAGCGAGCCGTGCGCTACATGCCAAAAAATCATATCGCGCATCTTTACCTGGGGGATTTCTACTTCCGCCAGGGCAAAAAAGATGAGGCTTTGCGGGAATGGAAAACCGCCCGCGCGATCAGACCGGATGACCCGCAGGTAATGAAGCGGATAAAATCCTTACCCGCCGGCCGATGAACCGATCCCGTTTCCACTAAGAAAAGAGAAGCATGGAAAGCTTGCGGCTGTACGTTTTTCCCACCTCGCTTCCCCTTCCCAGAATGTCCAGAATCTTGAGGTAGGCATCGCGGGCGGCGCCGTCTTTGAAAGCCCGATCGACCTCGATCACCTGGAGGAGGGTATCCAGGGCCCGCTCGTATTCACCTCCCCGGGCATAGGTAAGGCCCAGGGAGTAGAGGGCTTGAGGATAGCGGGGGTTTTTTTTGAGCTGGGCGGTGATCTCGTTCAGATCGCCGGGCTCGGTTTTTTCGAAATATATCCGGGCTCGCATTGCGGGCACGGTATCGAAACCGGGAGTGTCGCTCTCCACCCGGTTCAGGTGAGCCTCGGCGTCATCCCAGCGGGCCTGGTGGAAGGCGATCATCCCCAGGCCCAGGTGGGCGGCTGAATTTTGCGGATCTTCTCCGATGACCTTCTCGTAGATTTTCGCCGCTTCTTCCCAGCGTCCCCCGGAAAGAAAACGGTTCGCCTCTTCGATCTCCGGCGCTCTCTCATCGGGCAAAACGCTTTCGATTATTTTCTCCACCTCATCTCGGGAACGGGCGCCGATGAACTCACCCGCCACCTTACCCTCTCGAAATATCTTTACCGCCGGGATGCTCTGAATACGGAATTGGGCCGCGAGGGACTGATTTTGATCGACATCAAGCTTGGCCAGGGCGATTTTCCCCGGGTGGTGCCGGACAACTTCCTCCAGAACCGGAGTCAGCATCTTGCAGGGGGCGCACCACTCCGCCCAGAAGTCCACCATCACCGGTATTTGCTTTGACTTCTCAAGAACGAGCCGGGCGAAATTTTCCCCGTTCACTTCAAATACTGAATTTTCAGCTTCCGTCATTATTGCTCCCTTCGCTGTTTTAAGAACCTTTCTTTTGTATCCGGGCCCCGGCTCCCCGCTTCACCCAGCCCCCTTTCAGAACCCGGCCGAAAACCCCTTCCCGCGCGGTTAAGGCGGTACCTTGAAAAGAATAATCACCGGGCCGCCATTCCGGTTTTCCCCTTTCGGTAATCTCCAGGACCGAAGGGCCGATTTGAAGAATGACTCCTTTTCGGAGTTGGTTGAAATCTATACCCTTCAGATCAATATTTTCGGCGAAATCTCCCGGACGCGCGTTTATTCCATCCTGGCGGAGCTCTTCCACCCGCCCCCAGTCGAGAAGAGCGACCTGGCGGCGACCGGGACCGGCATGGGCGTCTCCCTCCAGACCGTGATCCCGGCGCAGATACGCCTTTTCCACCGGCTGCTTCGCCCCGCCCCTTTGCTCTCCGATGCAAACCGCGACCACTTCCGCCATAGCTGCTCCTGAATGAGTGTTATCTAACAGAAATAATATTATATAAGCGCCCGGCAGTAAACCCGGGGAAAATGCGCGTAAAACGTACTGGCCTTAAGCAGTTCTTCGACCTCGACCCGCTCGTTGGGACGGTGCGCCATATCTTCCCGGCCGGGTCCCAGGCCGAAGGTGGGGATACCGTGTTTCGCCATTGTGCTGACGCCGTTGGTGCTGAAACCCCAGGTGCCGACCGGGGCTTCTTCACCCCAGGCCGAAAGCGAGGTCTGCCGGGCGGCGGTTATCAACGGATGATCTTCTTCCAGAATCCAGGACGGGAAAAATTTTTCTCCCCGAAGTTCCTTCCCGGCATGGCTGCTCCGGCGGTAAACCGGTATGGTAATTACGGATTCTTCATCTTCCAGCAAATCGGAAATTTCTTTCAAAATGCTATCTCGGGTCGCGCCCGGCCAGAAGCGCCGGTCGACTCGGATTTGGCAATAGTCAGGAACGGAGTTATCGCTGGGACTTTCGGAATGGATAGCGGTAACCGCCAGGGAACCGGTTCCGAACTGCGGATGTGAAGGGAGGCGGGAAGCGAATTTTTCCAACCTGCCCACCAGCCGGGCGGTGGAATAAATGGCGTTTTTCCCCTTTTGCGGGCAGAAGGAATGAGCCGATTCACCCCGCATCGTTATCAGCACCTCGGCGTGACCCCTCTGGCCCCGTTTTATTCCCAGGCGGCTGGGTTCGGTCAGAATGACCGCCTCGGGAATGAAACCTTCTTCTTCGATAATGTAATTCCAGCTCAAACCCTCGCAGTCCTCCTCCTGGACCGAGACCACCAGATGAAGGATGAAATCATCTTCCAACCCCTGATCGATTATGATCTCGGCGGCATAGACCGCGGCGGCGAGACCGCCTTTCTGATCGGCTGTTCCCCTCCCCCAGAGCCATCCTTTTTCCAAACGGCCCCGGTAGGGATCGCATTTCCAC
>Ga0272441_10004632_pt1 | contig 24658 bp, 22 predicted proteins | sample SSMProp6N_FD_193582 | JGI IMG/M metagenome (GOLD analysis project Ga0272441, IMG submission 193582) | Marine sediment archaeal communities from Little Sippewissett salt marsh, Falmouth, MA, United States - SSM-Prop-6N | ecosystem: Environmental > Aquatic > Marine > Wetlands > Sediment ...
TAATTAAAATATCTATTAAAAAAAGTTTAGATGAAAAAGATTTAACAAATGTTACAAAAATGTTGGATTCTAATTCTGAAGAATATTGGATAGAATTTGATTTTGAAGATATTTCAGTGAATGTGGGGGAACCGTATTATATAGTATGCTCTTCATTAAATAATACACAAATGCCAAATTGTTATTATTGGTTTTATGCCTGGTTTGAAGGAATAAAACCAGGTCCTTATCAAGATGGATGTAGTTATTATTCAAATGATAGGCATACATGGTTAAATACTTCTTCTTTTAATGATGATTTTTGTTTTATTACTTATGGATATAACGATTCTGGTGCCAAATCAGATTTAGAATGTATTGGTAAATTAAATTGGAATAATATCAGCGCTGGAGAAACAGTTAAAGGAAATTTTTCAATAAGTAATATCGGTTTTGCTGGTTCCCTTCTTGATTGGAATATATCGGAGTATCCAAATTGGGGTAATTGGACTATATACCCTCCAATGGGAAATGATTTAACTCCATCTGATGGAAAAGAGATAATACATGTAACCATGATAGTACCAGATGAAAAAAACCAAGTTTTTAATGGTCAGATAAAAATTGTTAATACAGAAGATTCGAGTGATTTTGAAACAATTGTTGTATCACTTTCAACATCAAAAACAAAAGAAAATTATTCATTTTTCCTTCAATTCCTTGAGAACCATCCACATCTATTCCCACTAATAAGACAAATACTAGGACTATAGAGGTATAGAATCCTATATCTTTCTTTATTTTTCAGAAAAATAATACTTTCATCAAACACCTTCATAATTTAATATAGCAATAATTCAATTCAAATTCAAGATGCGAGGGTCTTATTTTCGTTATTCTCCTCACCCGACCATACTTCCCCTCTCATCTCCTCTTCTTTTTTCTAATGATAGAATTAGAAAAGATAATGGCTTAAATGATGCCTTTTCTCATATAACCCTACGTTTTAATATTAGAAATAGGGTTATAAAGCATTGAATTATACTGATTTTAAGAAAGGTAGACTGTGCAAATCTTATTTTAGATATTTAGTATGAAAAATGCCAATAGTTCACGTAAATATATGGGAAGGGTTTGGTAAAGAGAAAACTAAAACTGTGATTCAAGAAATTACAAAAATCTTTGTAGATTTAGGTATTCCTAAAAAAGCTGTTGAAGTAATAGTACATGAAATGCCTAAAACACATTAGGGAATTGGAGGAGAACCTGCTTCAGAAAAATTTAAGGATATTTCTTAAAAAGATATTTATAAAATTTACATATTTTTTAAGGATACTCTCTGAAACCGATTTTTTCATGTAAATAATTGAGAAATGTATGATAAATGTCTTTCCGAATCTTTCCTTTAATTAGAATATCTACAGAATGTTCACCAAAGTAGTGTATCCTTTTTATCTTGATGATAGCAGTACATTTTACAGAATCATTAAATACAGAATTAACTTCTATCATTTTCCCATTGTTTAATTGCTCAGAAAAATTATCTAATATGTAAATAGTTTTCTTAAGATCAGATTTTTTTTCAGGATGATTGTATAACGTCTTATTGTCAACAATGATTTTGGCAATATTATGAAATTTTGCTTTAGCAAGACCTCGTAATATTAGTTTAGTTGATGTGAGAAGATTAAAATCTTCTTCCACATTTTTTTTCCCAGATAGTCTGGCAAGAAAACCCTTTGTTTCAATCTCTTTTTGTGGTACATCGAAATCAAACTTTACATGAAGATTTGTAAGATATTTTTTTCCCAAGACTTTGTCTTTACGATTTTTTTTAGGATGAGTTGCTTCCATCCAATCCATGACTTCCTTTGATGATCCTATCACCCATGGTGGTTCTTTAAAACCACTTCCATATCTACTCATTATTTTAAAAAACCAGACTTTCTATATTTAATATTTATGTAATAACCATTATTCTAAGGAGAGAATAAGGAATAATAATACCTTAAAATGGTTTACATGCACGTTACCCTACTTTTGATGGATACTTTCATTAATCTAAGTTCTAAATTAAAAAAGATAGTTGTTTTATTGTTATTCATGGAATATGTTAGACTATGCAAAGGATGTGGATTGAACCATAGTGTTTTTAAGTATACAAAGACAGATAAAATTGAAGATGGTTATTACAATCTATGTAAAAAATGCAGAGAGAAATAACTATGTAAATGATTAACACGATTACATGTGTTAAGTTTATATGCTATGATAAAAAGGATGAAAATAAATAAAAATACGTTTTATTATTAGATGGATTTAACGGATTTAAAACTAAATATTTATCCTTTGAATGGTATGCCCGCATCGGGATTTGAACCCGAGTAGGAGCCTCCGCAGGGCTCCAGGATATCCAAACTACCTCATGCGGGCGGGTGCGATTTTTAATTAACCTTTTTTTATAACATTTTAAGTTAGAACACATCTTCATATATATCATTTAATATTTTCATATATATGGAATGTAATCTTGTGAGATAAAAGTTTGTTATATAATAATCATTCTGAAACATATATAGGATTTATATTATTTATACTCCCAATTTATCCTTAAAACATTAAGTTACAATAGAAAAAGTACCTTTTAAGACATTATCTATTTTGGTTTATACTACGTAGATGGAAGAGCGCTGGTAATAGGAAAATTTTAGATGGGATGGGATGCACTCAAAAAACTACCAGCACTCAATTCCTTCTAATCGAGAAAATATATTTTAACTTTAAATAGTTTTTATGTATGTAGATATGCAGGTAAAAAAATCCATTAAAAGTTAGGATTTTCATAAATACCAGACGTTTTTTGGCATTTAGTATATTAATTTTCTTCAATATAAATAAGGTTATTTATTCATTTCTTTTTCTTTTTTAAACATATAATACAAACTACCCATAAATAACGCAAGTATATAAAATAAAATTAAGTAAATAAGAGTATATAAATCTCTAACTAATTGTTCAGATAAAATAATCAAACCAAACCCACAAGCAAACATAAAAAATGTTATATAAATTCTCCTTCTCATTTTATCACCTATGTCTAAGGTTTCCTATAAAATTTACCATAATATAAACGTTACACAATAAAAAATTTTATAAATAGAAGAGTTTTTACATCCTTAATATCAGTATTTTTTAATACAGTATAAATGGGTATGAGTGATTTTCTATAAGGTAGATCAATAGTAATTAATTGATTTTGTTTTTAGTATTGCATGAAGACAATTATTCTTGGTTGCTTATTCATTTAATACAACAACAAAGTAAACCCTTTTTTAATCTAATAACAATCAATTATGATTATTAAATTTGTTACATATGTTACATATTAACATGATAATGTTTATATATTCGTTTGGTTTACACATTAAAAATTGATAAAGGTGAGGATGAAAAGGGTAGTCCTAATTTTTGGATGTCCTCCCCCTTTTCTTCCTTATTTAATATTTTAATAATTATTCAATTTTTCTTTGCTTTCTCATTCAACATGAATTGAATATAACCTTACAACTTTCAGAAATGATGTAATATTTTTCTTACAATTATAACAGTTAACTTAAATAAACTTATTTAATAATATCAACCATGGCTATCTTTTCAAGGATAAGATCACCATATTTATCTTTCGAAACTGTTGATATTTCAGTTTCATCAATACCAAATCTTTTCAGCACACTTTTATTACCATCTAAAATAGCATCGTTTCTATAAAATGATAATAATTTCAAAATTTCATCACTCAAATGATCTATCATTTTAACTTTTATTTTTTTGTTAAAGCTTAAAAATACGAATGCAATGTTACTTTGACCTTTCTTTACTCCCATCTTTGGAATAGCAAGTTTTAATTGACGTTCACCTGATGCGTACAATAATATTTCCATGCCTAATGAATTGGTAGTATTTGTTTTACTATTCATTGCCCTTTTAGCATGTTCAACTGATGAAATAATATGGTTTTTCCCATAAATCATATCTGCATTAAATACTTGAATAATAATACTATGGTTCTGTGCAAAATCTAGAATTTTTTTTAAAAAATTATCTACATTTTGAATGTTACCATGTGCTCCGAAAACTCTTATCATATCTGCCTCTTTGGCTAAGCTTATCTAATGAATTCAGACAACTCCTTATCCTCTCCATTATCAATTTCTCCTATTTGACTCTTTATACTTTTTGCGATGCTTTTGCCTATAGTTTTAACTTCAGCAAGTCGATTTAAAGGTATACTACGTAAATCACCAATTGTTTTTATACCATAATTAAACATTGCTCTAGCTCTTATCCTACCAATACCTTTAAGAGAAACTAAATTAAGAAGCTCTTTCTTACACCCATACCTTACCTGCATAATTAAATTACTAATATCTGAAACACATCTAAAGTTATACATTCTAGCAAATTCTCTTGCAGCATGAAGAATCCATCCTACCATTTCTACAATATTATGAATATCACCCGGTCCAACATTATATTTTACTATGATTCCATCTTCTGGTATTTCTTCAATCCAATCCTCAATCAATAATGCCGTCTTAACATCGCTTAAAAACCAATCATATTCTTCACTGGATATATCTGGTACATCTAGTAAAAACAATTCTTCATTTTGTTCAGCTTTCTCTTCAACCCAAAAATCTCCTTTTCTAAGATATAATGAGCGAACGTCTGGAGTAGAACATACTGCATGAATAATAGATAAAGAATTTACATTCTTTTTACAGGATGTTTCAAGAGCCTTTTTTAATTGTAATGCTGACAAAGGATCTATATAAAGTGAGGATGTTCTTTTTCCTAATAAAGTTGAAATAAATTTCTCATTAATTTTTTCAATAAAACTGTGTTTTAATAAAAATTCAATGGTTTCATCAATATCATCTTTTAAGGCAAATGTATCAGATTGAAATGCATAAAAAGTACTATCGATGAACTTGTAAATACCGTCCATATTATCTATAAAATTTGTAGCTATTGCAGATAATAAATGCATCCTTAATGAAGATTGATTACCAAGTTTGGAAAAAATTGGTTCGATATCCCCTAATATGTAATTATTATAAATCTGTTCTTTTTGCTCCTCATTTTTTGCTATTGTAATTGCTTCACCATGGTTGTCATACCTTGGCCTCCCTGCTCTACCAGCCTGTTGTTTATATTCAAAAATTGGAATAGGCCTCATACCAAAATTTGAATCATATCGCCACAAATCTCTAATAATAACACGTTGAGCAGGAATATTAACACCGGCTGCTAAAGTTGGTGTTGCCACAATACATTTAATCAATCGATCTTTGAATCCTTGTTCTATAACACCTCGTTGAATACTAGACAATCCTGCATTATGGAATGCTACTCCCTTCCTTATGCAAGAAAATAACTTCGTATCAATAGATGTAATTTCCGACTGGCTTTGTTTTATTGAAATTAAATTTTTTTCTAGATCAAATTTTTCTTCATCAGAGATATATTCTTTAGTTATTGATGCTAAACTATTAGCCACAGAAACAGTTGATCTTCTAGTATTTACAAAAACTAGAACCTGTCCGCCATTGGTAATCGAATTTTTCACCAATCTGTGAAGATCTTTACTTTCAGAGCCGATTACTGTTTTTGTTTTTCCGTTATCGAACTTAATTTTATTTTTAAAATATACTCCTTCTCTAAGAGGAACAGGTCTCCAATCAGACTGAATAAGAGTTCCATCTAACCATAACGACAAGTCTAAAGCATTTTTAATAGTAGCAGATAGTGCAATGATCTGAATATTTGGATTTAATGATTTAAATCTTGAAATTATAACTTCTAATGTTGGCCCACGCACCGCATCATGAATGAGATGTATTTCATCAATAACAAGAACTCTTATCTTTTCGATCCAATTAACTCCATGTCTTAAGAGAGAATCTGCCTTTTCAGAAGTACAAACAATTATATCATAACGATAAAGCCTGGGATCAGAGTCATCAAGATCCCCAGTTGAAATACCAACTTTGAATCCAAGTTTTTCAAATAATCTAAGTTCTTCATATTTCTCCTTTGCCAAAGCCTTTAATGGTACAACATAAAGAGCTTTTCCCCTCTTTTTCATAAGATTATGAATAATTGCTATATATGCAACTAGGCTTTTCCCACTGGCCGTAGGTATGGATAATACCAAATTTTCACCATTTAATACATGGTGCATCGCTTTTTCTTGGGGAGGATATAGTTCATTAATCTCGTGTTCTATTAGTACATCTATTATTGCTTTGTCTAATGGCAAGTCACTTAATTTCATTGTTTCCAATTCATGAAAGAAGTTTTCAATCAAAAACTTTATTCATAGGTTACAAAATTACTAGGTTGATATCATGGGACGAAGACAAACTATGCAAGAGAAATTCAAGCAGCAGATGAAAGCATATAGAAAGAAGAAGATGAAAGTAGATAATACTCCCTTTTTACCAAATAGTGGTAATGTATATGTCATGAATTCTCTTAATCCAACCGAAAAGATAAAGGCAGAGGTATTAAAAAAAAGTATCAAACAACATAGAGAGATAATAACAAGCCTAGCATGTCCTGTTTGTGGAAATTCAATGACATGGGATAGTAAATGGGAAGCTTTTATCTGTGTGAAACATGGTGAAAAAGCAATATATGAAATATCAGGCAAGGATTAGAGGTGACAATTTTAAGTATATCTTAATGTATTAATGGATGGTGAATTGAGGTATGGTTGAAGAAAAAATTGGCATTATTGAGCATTTCTTTACAAAAGTAAGTGTAGCTGCACTAAAAATTACAGATGGAAATCTAAAAGTTGGAGATACAATTCATATTGTTGGTACCAGTACTGATTTCATACAAAAGATAACAACTATGGAAATAAACAGAAAACCTGTTGAAATGGTCAAACCTGGTGATGACGTTGGTATAAAGGTTAAAGAGAGAGTTAGGGAACACGATATTGTATATAAGATACCAGAGGAATAAAAATGAAAGAATTATCTGAAATTAGAACATTAAAAATAAATCGATACATCATTATTGATGACGAACCATGTAAAATTGTAGGAATGTCTACATCTAAACCAGGGAAACATGGCGAAGCAAAGGCACGAATTGAAGCTATTGGCATTTTTGATGGACAGAAACGGAGCATTGTTAAACCAGTTAAACATAAAATTCATGTCCCAATCATTGATAAAAGAAATGCACAAGTATTAGCTTTAATGGGCGATAACGTCCAGCTTATGGATCTTGAAACATACGAAACTTTTGAAATGCCTATACCTGATGAATATAAAGGACAACTTGAAACAGGAAAGGAAATACAATACCTTGAAGCACTTGGTAGGAAAAAAATTACACGAGCATAGACATATAAAGAGAAAGTATAATATTAGTAAAATATTGGATATATCAAGATTATTATGGATTTTCCAGATTACTTTGCTGATGCCAACTCTGGCTTTAATGAAGCGGAATTTGTCATATTTGGTGTTCCATATGATAAAACTTCTTCTTTTAGATATGGATCCAAACTAGCGCCGAAAGATATTAGACAAAGTAGTTGGAATTTTGAAACTTTTAATCTGAAAAATGGCATTGACTTTAGAGACATTAAAGTCCATGATTACGGAAATATCAAAATAAATGAAGATTCCCCATCAGAAATGGTGAAAAAAGTTAGAGAACTTACATCCAAGCTTTTAGAAAAAAATAAATTTCCTATAGTAATTGGTGGAGAGCATTCAATAACCGCTGGAATAGTACAGGGGTATCCAAAAGAAATTGCAGTTTTATCACTTGATGCACATATAGATTTTAGACAAAAATATGAAAATGAGTCGTTTAACCATGCATGTATAACAAGGCGTATAGCAGATCATATAGACGTTGATAATATTGCAGTATTGGGCATTAGATCAGCAGAGAAAGAAGAATTTGAAGAAGCAAAAAAACAAGGTCTATTCTGGATTGATTCTTTCGACATCAGAAAAAACGGAATCGAACAAGCCCTACATAGAGTGAAAAAATATTTTAATAACAAAAAAATATATCTAACACTAGATATCGATGTCTTGGATCCTGCCTATGCCCCTGGTACAAGTACTCCTGAACCTTTTGGCATAACACCATTTGACATTCTTGAATGTATAAAAAGTTTTTCTAACCAACTGATTGGTTTTGATATTGTAGAAGTTTGTCCTCCATACGATAATGGAGAAACTGCACTACTTGCTGCTAGATTTGTTAAATGCATTATAGAAGAAATATGGTTAAGAGATAATTAGGATTAGCTTAATATATCATGATTTCATTCAAACCTGCTATGCAAAATGAGAAAATAGCAATAACAGCATTGGTTATAATAATAGTTGGAGCTTTATCAATTTATCTTGCAGCAACATATGATGGAGATATTTTTAATAATCTTTTTGATGGAACTGATCAAGAAATATCGAAAACTGGCATTGTCATAGGGGATTGCGCTGATGTAAATTATATAGGAAGATATGCTTCAAACAATACAATTTTTGATTCTTCATATGAATATCCTGAAAATCAAAGCGGTGGAACCCCTCTACAGATGTTTATTAGTTTAAATAATAGTGAAATTTCTCCTAAACCAGGTTATGTAGGCATTATTGAAGGTCTAGCAGAAGGTCTTGTTGGTTTGAAGGAAAATAATACAGCTAAAATTGGACCTATACCTCCCATTAAGGCTTATGGATTAAAATTAAAAGTTGGAGATACTTTCACCACCAAAGTAATTGCACTTGAACTAAATCAAACAGTTGAGGTAATAAATTTAACCAATGATAGCATCAGTCTGAAATGGATTGATTTTGAGGATTCGGGAGCTTTTACAATGCCAATTGGTATTTTATTGGAAAATCTAAGTAATGCATATTATACAATACATGATTATCTTCCACCATATTATCTCTGGAAAAATTCATCAGAGATTCTTACTATTTCAGATGAAACTATAGAAGTTATTACAACACCAACAAAAAGTGAGAATATTGTTGAAGAAATGACAATGGTACCTATAGGAGAGAACCTAGATCTATTTTTTGTTTTCCCTGATGCAACAACAGCTGTATGGGATGATAATACTATCACTCTTACCAGTTCACCTCAAGCTGGAGCGACTTACTCATTTTCCAGTCAAGGACTTAATTTAACATTCACGATTGATAATGTATCAAGTACTAAGCTTAACATGTCCTATTATGATACAGGAGGACAAATTACACCGCTAGGTATACCAATTAATAAGACAATTCAATTCAATAGGATTAACACGATAAGATATATTTATAATGATATTCCTCTATCAATTTTGAATATGCCTTTTGCAGAATCACTTTTTGGAGAAGACCTTGAAAAATATGGATATAGTCTAAACAAATTATCTGGAGAGTCATTAATCTTTGAGGTAGAAATTGTAAAAATCTATAAAACATCTCAAGAAGAAAGCTGAGTTTTTATTTCTTTTTCAAGTATATCTAAAAACTCTTCTTCTTTTCCTTTTGGTATTGTAGCACCAGCGGCAATTTTATGTCCACCGCCTATTCCCTTTAATTCCATAGCTGCATTATGCATAGCTATGGATAAATTAAGACCTTTTTCTACCAACACCTGAGTTCCTCTAGCAGATACTTTTACTTCTCCTTTATCTTTATCTGCAAATCCTATTAGTGGAACATCATTACTTATTTCAACCGAATTAAGCAGCATGTTTGTTACAATTCCAACAATGGTATCACGTATACCTTTTCCTGCATGGAAAAACTGTAAATATTCTCTTTTTTCTATACCTTCCTCCTTTGCAAATTGTAAACCCTCAACAAGATTATGTCGATGCCCCCTTAGTAAGTTCTGTGCTTTTTTCAGCCATTCATCTCTATCTCCCAAACAAACATTTAGACCTACCTTGTGTTGGTCATATCGTGCAGTGGAATTTAGGAGTGTAGCAAATTCTTTAGCATCATGAAGTTCTGTACCTTCTTTTTCTTTCACTAATATATAAACTTCACCTAAGATCCTTTTTGTTAATTCATAACCAAAACCTTTTGTAAGAAGTAACTGAGCAATTCCAGATATAATTCTACGTCTTTCATCTTTACTTAGATGAATCCAATATCTCCAATTATCACCGTCCTTCATTTTAATATCCATATCTTGAAGAAAAGAAATGCAAGTTGATTCACGGCCACTTAGACCAGGAATCAAAGGATCACTTGCGTATTGTAATAATTTGTAAATCGGTCTGGTTTCTCTTCCAAAATACCTGATATCTATTTTTGATTGGACTGCACCTACTTCTTTTCCGTCTTTCAAAATATCTCGATTAAAACCTAAAAGTCTACAATCCTTTGTATCTTGAAGATCTCCACATGCACCAACAATTGCAAGAAAAGACAGATCCATGTTTTTTTTGTTGATAGATTTTGAAACTAGGTATGTTGCACCTGCTCCACTAAGTTGAAACTCGCCATCATATCCAAAAATATTTGGATTCAAGTGAAAAGCAAAATCTGAATCTTTCATACATGAATGGTGATCAGTAATTACTTTATTTATATCTTGAGAGTTTTTACTAATGCTACTTCCAAGGTCTGTGAACCACACAATTTCATGATTCTCATTAACTAACCTTTCTAGTACCAAATTATCAAGCTGTTTAACAAACTCTATGGAAAATCTTTTATTCAATCGTTTTAATGTTTGAGAAGCTATAGCACCTGCAGTTATACCATCTGCATCAATATGAGTTACAATATGAATTTCTTCTGAACATTTAATTTTTTCAGCTATTTTCCTCGCCCTTTTTAACAATTGAGTGCACCAACATATAATGAATGGGATTCGACTAAATTAGTTTTTCGCAAAACAATATTACAAAAACATTTCAAAACTTATCACAATATTTGTCATGTATTTTATATTATCAATAAGTATTTTCTGTTTTTTCTTATATAGTTAAAAATAATCATGTCTAATTAATTAAATATGTAAATCTTTTATTTTTTACCTTTAAAAAGAAAACTCATCTCAGTTTTATATAACTTATTATCAACACCCAATGACACTGCTTTAGATTCAATTGCAGATATTCTTGAAAAGTTTATAATAAAATTATACATTTGATTAATTATTATTGATTTGTGTATTCTTTTTTTAGCATATCTTTCAATCAATTCGTTCAAATCTTTGTTGAAATATTCAGCAATTTTGAGTTGTTCATTAGGAATCTCATTAAAATCATCGCCAATTTGTTTCATATAAGTTTCAAGAAATCTTATTGGTTTAACTTTATCTATTTTTTTAATATATTCCTCTAATTCTTTTAATTTCATTCCAATCATTTATTTTTCTACCTACCATTTTCTTTTTTTAAATAACCTTAACATTATTATTTAACAAATCCCAATAATGTCTTTATATTTATTAAAATCTATCAAACTGTTAAAACATTTTTTATCTATAAATCAGTTTTTTATAAAAAGTGAAAAAAGATGGAAATAATTTAAATTAAATTATCACCATTTGATAATTCTCTCATTCTACTACCCAATAAAGACACTTCATAAATTTCCTCAACTTCCTTTGCAATATTCCAATCTGGCATTATACCAGCTATTATCATCTTCATAATTTGCCCCATAATATATTTGTAATCCATGACTAATAATGTTTTTTATATCTATAATTTATCATATTATTAATCTGATAATTTGGAATATTAATAATAAAAACCATTGATCATTCTCACTTTGTATTATTTATTTAGTTTTGGGCAAAATTATTTTTCCGCCATTGCTTTATATTTTTTATATCTTACAAATACGTCTTCTTTAAGTTTATTATGTAACTTTTTTGCTTCTTCTGGAAACGACTTTGTAAGAGTATTATATCTAACTTCACCCATTATGAAATCATGTAATGTTCCATCAGGTTCTTTACTATCCAACTGAAATGGATTTTTATTTTCTTCAGCAAGACGAGGATCATACCGATATAGAGGCCAGTATCCAGATTCAACAGCTAATTTTTCTTCAGTTTGAGTTTTGCCCATTCCAGCTTTAATACCATGATTGATACAAGGTGCATAAGCAATAATAATTGATGGACCTTGATAGGATTCTGCTTCTTTAAAAGCTTTTATCATTTGATTCTTATTTGAACCCATAGCCACTGATGCAACATATACATATTCATAGGTCATTGCCATTAGTCCTAGATCTTTTTTCTTTGTTTTTTTACCTGATACAGCAAATTTGGCAACTGATCCTATTGGTGTTGCCTTAGAGGATTGACCACCTGTATTGGAATATACTTCTGTATCAAAAACCAATATATTGATATCTTCATTCATTGCAAGTACATGATCAAGACCGCCGTATCCGATATCATATGCCCATCCATCACCTCCAATGCACCAAATAGATTTTTTGGTAAGCATATGTCTTGATTCCCATATCTCATTTATTATATCACTCTTATGATTATTTTCTATCAATGATTTAATTTTATTGCCATATTCCTTTGATTTCTCTGCATCTTCTTTATTTTCGAGCCACCCTTTAAATACCCTTTTTAATTCCTCGGAAACTTCATCCATTGCTTGTATTATTAAATCAGCAAGTTTTGCTCGACGTTGTAATGTAGCAAGCACCATACCAAAACCATACTCTGCATTATCTTCGAAAAGAGAGTTTGCCCAGGCAGGACCATGACCATCCTTATTAACTGCAAAAGGAACAGACGGTGCAGAACCTCCCCATATCGATGAGCATCCAGTAGCATTAGCAATAATCATTCTTTCTCCAAAGAGTTGGGTAATTACCTTTAAATAAGGTGTTTCTCCACATCCTGCACAAGCTCCAGAAAATTCAAGCAGTGGCTGTTGAAACTGTGATCCTTTTACTGAAAATCTATTGAAACCGCCTGTACGAATTGGAATTTTTTCAGAGTATTTTCTTAAAGGAATTTGTTTATCTATCTGTGAGTGAAGAGGTTTCATAACTAATGCTTTTTCTTTAGATGGACATATGTCGACACAATTTCCACATCCCATACAATCTTCTGGAAAAACCTGTATTCTAAAAGACAATCCATCAACGTCTTTTCCAATTGCCTTCTTGACTTCAAAATCCTTGGGTGCATTCATCAATTCCGCATCATTAACCAGCACAGATCTTATTGATGCATGTGGGCAAACCATAACACATTGGTTACATTGAATGCAATTGTCCTGAAGCCATTCAGGTATGTTAATTGCAACACAACGTTTTTCATATTTTGTTGTAGCTGTTGGGAAAAATCCTCCTGGAGTAAAAGCACTTACTGGAAGCTTGTCTCCCTGTTGTGCAAGCATCGGATTCATCACATCTTTGACGAAATCAGGTTCTTTCATTTCTTTTACTTTTTTTGAAGTTAACATTGCCCATGAATCTGGATATTCTATCTCTTTGATTTGATCAAGCGCCGTATCAACAGCCTTCCAGTTCATCTCTACTATGTCTTTTCCCTTTTTACCATAAGTTTTTTCAATTGCCTCCTTCAAATATTTGATTGCCTCATCGACTGGAAGTACTTTTGACAGTTTGAAAAATACCGTCTGCATAACCATATTAATTCGAGCGCCGAGTCCAACATTTTCTGCAATTTTTACTGCATCTATTGCATAAAATTTGAGATTTTTTTCTGCAATGGTTTTTTTTAGTGAATTTGGTAATTGATCCCCTATCTCTCCAATATTCCATGAACAATTAAGAACAAATGTACCATTTTCTTTAATACCTTCGAGTAGATCGTATTTGTCGACATAGGCTGGATTATGACAAGCTACATAATCTGCAGTTTTAATTAAGTAAGTGGCTTTTATTGGATATTTTCCAAATCTAAGATGAGATATTGTAATTCCACCAGATTTTTTTGAATCGTATGCAAAGTATCCCTGTGCATACATATCAGTATTGTCTCCAATGATTTTGATTGCGTTTTTATTTGCACCAACAGTACCATCTCCTCCAAGTCCCCAGAATTTACATTGAACAAGACCTTCTGGTGATGAATCAATCTCTTTTTTAATTGGAAGTGAAGTATAAGTTACATCATCCTCAATTCCTACTGTAAAATGGTTTTTTGGTAAGTCTCTTTTAAGATTGTCGAAGACTGCTTTAATCATAGAAGGAGTCAAATCCTTTGAACCAAGTCCATATCTTCCACCAATAATGAGAATATCTTCATGTTTGAATTGGTATACAGCTGAAATATCAATAAATAATGGTTCGCCAAATGAGCCATTCTCTTTTGTTCTATCAAGTACTGCAATACGTTTAACCGTTTTTGGTATTGCACTAAAGAAGTGCTCTATTGAAAATGGTCTATATAATCTAACTTTTATAAGTCCTACTTTTTCACCTTTTTTGTTAAGATAGTTGACTGTTTCTTCAGCTGTTTCAGCTCCAGAGCCCATCATAATTATAATATTTTTTGCATCTGGATCTCCAACATAGTCAAAAAGTTGGTAGGATCTTCCTGTTAGTTTACTGACTTTATCCATCTCTTCTTGAACAATCTTTGGAACTGCTTGATAATATTTATTTGCAGCTTCATTAACTTGGAAGTAAATATCTGGATTCTGTGCTGTTCCTCTTAGATGTGGATGCTCGGGATTCAATGCCCGGTTTCTATGTCTTTTTATTGCATCCCAATCTAATAGATTTAGGATATTGTTATAATCCAACATTTCAACTTTTTGAATCTCATGAGATGTTCTAAATCCATCAAAAAAATGTACAAAAGGAATACTAGACCTAATTGTAGCTAAATGTGCAACAAGTGCTAAATCCATTGCTTCCTGAACTGAACCAGATGCCAGAAGAGAAAAACCTGTTTGGCGAGCAGCCATAACATCCTGATGATCTCCAAAAATTGATAAAGCTTGACCAGCAATAGCTCTTGCAGATACATGAAAAACAACTGGCATTAGTTCGCCCGATATCTTATACATGTTTGGGATCATCAATAATAATCCTTGTGAAGCAGTAAAGGTTGAAGTAAATGCGCCAGCACTCAATGAACCATGAACTGCTCCTGCAGCTCCACCTTCAGATTGCATTTCTGAAACTTTTACTTGTTGACCAAATATATTTTTCCTTCCTTGTGAAGACCAAGAATCAATCATTTCCCCCATTGGGGATGAAGGTGTGATTGGATAAATTGCAGCTACATCACTAAATGCATATGCAATATGAGCTGCTGCTGTGTTACCATCTATTGATTTCCATATCTTTTTTATTGACTTACTCATTATTTTCACCAATATTAATTTTTATCCACATTCACCTACTAATTTTACTTATAACTCTTTGAGTTTATCTCTTAAAGGAGCATATGTAGAGATGAATACGTTGTATAAAGACCCCTTACATAAATATTTGGTATGACTTATCATAAAAATAACAATATTATTTTAAAATATTGAAAGTATATTTATTTTTCTTATGTTTAATACTTAGATTTTCTATTCGATATAATGAAACCTTTTCTTTTTTTTCTCCATTTACCCCATTTCATTAAAATTGGAGGCAGTATTAAAATTGATGTTATATATGAATAAATGATTGTCATGGATGTTATTATTCCAAATTGTTGTTCAGGAGGTATTGGGGCCAAGATGAGCATGCTAAATCCTGCGGTTGTTGTAAGAGCAGCAATAAATAAAGCACTTCCTGTATGTCCAATTGTTGCAGAAACTGCTTTTTCCACATTTCCACTTCTATCTGCAGTAAGTCTAAATCGTTGTGTTGCATGTATAGCATAATCAATACCAATCCCTATTGTAAGGCTTGTAACCATTATTGTCATAATATTAAATGAATAGCCTATAAAATAAATTGTACCAACTATCCAGATCATACAAATTGCAACTGGAATAATTGTTATTAGACCAAGAACAGGATTTTTAAATACAATGATTAGTACCAATGCTGCTAGAATTATAGATATTGTTGTTGAAATAATTTGACTTTCTGTCATCGAATTCATAATTGTATACATTGAAGAATATGATCCTGTAACTATTGCATCAGCATCACCATAGTTTACCATATCGTTTTTGATTTCTGAATAAAGAATCCCCATTTGTTTATTGGTATCAACCGAGTTTTCGTCTGAATATGTTATTCTAGTATATATTCGAATAATTGTCGCATCATATATATCTCCTTTTTTATGAAGTACACTTTGAACATCAAATTTATAATCATTATTATTATACAAATAATCAAAAATTCTAATGACATCATTATTATTTTGTGGGATTCCGTTAGAATTGATATTAAACTCTGAAATCAAACTAGAATTGGACTTGATAGCATTTCTTATTATTGAAAGAATTGAGTCCTCTTTTGGACCGCCGAGTGGGGTTCTTGCTATATATTCATCATCTCTTAGGTTTTCAAATGTTTCACCTATTCCTTTAAGGGTATCAATTGAAGCTACATTTCCTTCTATAAGAATATATTCTTGAGTATCACTTGATGATGGAAATATCTCTCCAATATCAATTATAAGCTCCATTGCTTCATTTCCTTCAGGTAAAAAATCATTCATATCAAATGTAGTTTCAACTTGAGTGGCACCACTTATCATTATGACTGTAACTACTATTGAAAAAATAATTATTAATCTACGTTGTTTCAATACAAAGGTAGAGAACTTTTCCATAGATCTATCTAAAGAAATTTTTTTATCATTGATATGTATTATTCTTGTTTTTTTCTTTCTATCTAGAATATATCTAAACGAAGTCTGAAGAGTGAGAGCTGTAATTAAGGTGTAGATAATACCTATTGCACACAATATTCCAAAATCTCGTAAGGGTGGAATGCTTGCAGTAAGAAAAGATAAAAATGCAATAACAGTTGTAAATGTTGCGAGAAACATTGCCATACCCACATCTTTAATAGATGCTGTAATTGCCTCTCCAGGTGTTTTTCCCTTTTTCAATTCAACTCTATAGTTATGAAATAAATGAACAGAATAGTCAACACCAAGACCCATTAACAGGGGTACAATAGCTACTGCCATAGTAGTAAAACTGATTCCTAGGAAAACCATTGTTCCAAAAACCCATATCATAGAAACACTTAGACTGACCAAAGGAAGAATAACATATGAAAGTCGCTTAAACATTACTAGCAAAATTAGAGAAATAACAATAAATATTCCAGGCATAATGATCATGTTTGCCTCTTCTGTAATCTCGTTTAATTCATTAGATATAATACCACCTCCTGTTGCCTTCATAGATACATAATTTTCTCGACTGTCACTCTCCTTTAAAATTGAAACAATTTCTTTACTTGATTCGCCCGTATCCATCATTCCATTTGAAGAACCATTTAATTGAAGTATTATTAGAGTAGCACTTGGACCAGAAAGCTCCTCAAAATCTTTTGATAAAAAAATCAATGAAGATAATTTTAAATCCTCAAGAAAGAATGGTTTAATAAATAAAATCGATTCAGATTTATCAACATCAGGTGCTTCATCTAATGTCACCCAACCTTCTTCCAAATCTTTTAATGAAAGACTTTCTTTAGAAAAATCACCATTATTTAACATATTGAATAATTTCTCAAAATCTTCCCAAGAAAAATCTCCAAATTTGTTTAAAATTCTGGTAGAGATTGATTTTGCTATAGGTTTGTTTTGGATTTCATCTATCAAATTCTTGATATAACTAATGTTTACCGTTATTCTTGACCAAGGTTTATTAAATATAGGATTTTTATATATTCGTACCCCTGCTTTTGTGTTTCCTATCTTTGCGGGCAATTCAAAACTGCCAAATTTTGGAGCGATGCCATATTTTCCAAGTTCATCCTTATTTATCTCCATAATAATTCTATTTTCTGCATTACTAAAATTAATTTTTCCTGTTTCAAGTATAAGAGGAAAAGAAATATCTTGATCAGGAGCTTTGATCCAAAGATATACCTCAGCCTTGTACATATTTTTTAACTGATTATTAAAAAGATTTTTGAAAAGACTTCTAATATTTCCAATTATACCGTTACCAACTTCCCATAATGGATTTGTTGGTTCTATGTGAACTGCAATTTGATAGTCCATCTCTAGTCGTTTATCTGGTACAATAAGATTTTCAAAATTTATGTACCATTCCCACGTATTAATTTTTTTATGGGGCGATAAGATTTTATTGCCAAAATCTGAGAGATCATAAACTTCAATTGTAAATATGAAGGTTTCATTTGTTGCCTTAATAAAATAGTTTTGAATATCTAAGTTATCAATATTAATTCCTTCTGACAATCTCGGATATGGTATAAAATCAATTTTTTCATTTGGATCATCAATCTTAAGTTGTTTTAGCTCATCTTTTTGAATAACTGCCATAAGGTCATTATATGCAGTTATAATTTGTTGGTTAGTACAATTATCAAATGTTTTACCAAACTCAAGTTGGCATATTATATCTACAAATCCAACAAGGCTTATAGAGTTATTTACCTCTTCAATATTTTTTAAATCTTTAATAACTCTATATTCTTCTTTTAAGGCTTTTATTGTGGTAACATTTTGGGCACTTTGTCTTTCAACAAGAACCATTACAATATCGCCAGTTTGTCCAAAGTAATCTTTAATCCTTTCATTCGCATCAACTAGTTCAGTATCTGGTAAGAAATCATCTGTAGATGTTTCCATTTCTAGAGACGGGATTACCGATGCAAAAACTAGAGTTATTATGAGGATAATCCCGATAATAATCCATGGTTTTTTTTCGATAAAACCACCAAGTGTTTCCAACATTATCCTTAACCTTCTAATGAATAATAATATTAATTAGCAAATTTTCTATGTAATTGACATTTTATTTTCTATTTACATAATAGTAAATTTATCCGATATATTAAACTTATTATATTCATTAAATTATTTTAGAATATATTAAACATATTAAACAAAACATAACAATTAAATAAGAAATATTAATAACACCAGAAGGTTTGATGTTATATGGATATATCAATAATTGTCCCAATTGGAGGAATAGTGGCTTTACTTTTTGCAACATATCTATTTTTCAACGTTAAAAAACAAAGCCAAGGAAATGAAAAAATGAGAAATCTCAGCAATGCTATTAGAGAAGGAGCTATGGCATTTTTGAAAAGCGAATATAAAGTTCTATTTGTTTTCGTTATTGTAGTCACAACTCTTCTTTTTATAGCATCATCTATACCAGGTAGTGAAATGGACCAAGGCTTAGCAATTGCATTTATTATTGGTGCAATATTTTCAGCTGTTTCAGGTAATATTGGAATGCGAGTTGCAACCATGGCTAATTCAAGGACTGCTGAAGGAACAAAGAAAAATTTGAGCAAAGGACTTTCTATTGCATTTTCTAGTGGAGCTGTTATGGGTATGTGTGTTGTAGGTCTTGGAATTCTAGGAGTTTTGATTATATATATAATATTTAATGATCCTAGTATCTTGTTTGGTTTTGGTTTTGGAGCATCATCAATAGCACTTTTTGCCCGTGTTGGTGGTGGAATTTATACGAAATCAGCTGATGTTGGAGCTGATTTAGTTGGAAAATTAGAAGCAGGAATACCTGAAGATGATCCAAGAAATCCAGCGGTTATTGCTGACCAGGTTGGTGATAATGTAGGTGATGTTGCAGGAATGGGCGCCGATCTTTTTGAATCATATGTTGACTCAATTATTGCTACGATGGTACTCGCAACAATTGCTGCTGCAGGTAGTTCAATTACAGGTTTTACACCAGATGAATTTAGTAAAAATGCAATATATTTTCCATTAATAATTGCAAGTATGGGAATATTTGCATCAATTATAGGTACAATGATTGTTGTATTTGGAAAAGGTAAAAATGTTTATGGTGCTCTTAGAAACTCATTATTTGTTGCTACAGGTTTAACAGCTGTATTAGGAGCAATTCTTACTTATTATGTTATTGGTAGATTTGAACCATTTTATGCAATGCTAGGTGGCCTAATCGCTGGAATAGTTATTGGTCTCAGCACAGAATACTATACATCCGAAAAAAGAAAACCTGTAAAACTTATTGCAGAATCTTCAAGAACTGGCCCAGCAACTGTTATTATTCAAGGTTTAATGACTGGTATGATGAGCACAATAGTACCAATTATTGCAGTAGTTATTGCCATGATTTTTGCTCATTACTTTGCTGGATTTTATGGAGTTGCAATTTCAGCTGTCGGCATGCTAAGCATTCTTGGAGTAAGTCTTGCAACAGATTGTTATGGCCCAGTTGCCGATAATGCGCAAGGAATCTCAGAGATGGCTGGAATGGGTAGTGAAATAAGAGAAAGGACTGAACAGCTGGATGCAGTTGGTAATACAACAGCTGCCATGGGCAAAGGTTTTGCAATAGGTTCAGCGGCTATAACATCTTTAGCTCTTATATTTACATATATTGTTACTGCAGAGAAGATAATGGGTGCAGGAAAAACTCTCGATTTATCATTATCTGACCCTTATCTTATCTCAGGTATTTTCATAGGGGCAATGTTACCATTTGTTTTTACTGCTCTTACAATGGGAGCTGTTGGTCGTGCTGCATATGCTATGGTTGAAGAAGTACGATATCAATTTAAAGAATTTGGATTATTAAAATCTGATAAAAACAAACCTGATTATGCTCGTTGCGTTAAAATTAGTACCAATCAAGCACTAAAAGAAATGATCTTACCAAGTTTACTTGCGGTGATATCTCCTGTTGTTATTGGTTTAATTCTTGGACCTGAAGGTCTTGGTGGACTGTTGGTTGGCTCCATCGCTTCTGGGTTTTTACTGGCAGTATTTCTAGCAAATTCTGGTGGTGCTTGGGATAATGCTAAAAAATATATTGAATCAGGAAATCTTGGAGGTAAAGGATCGGATTCTCACAAGGCAACAATAATAGGAGATACTGTTGGTGATCCTTTTAAAGATACTGCGGGACCTTCATTAAATATACTTATTAAACTCATGTCAATTGTTTCATTGGTATTCTTGCCACTTATAATAGCATTCAACTAAAAATAAAAACTACTGTTTATAAACACTCAAAAAGCATATAAGGAGTAAGAATATTCCAAGACGACTATTTATTAATTAGAGTAGTGATTGAAATGTACACCATAACTAAAGTTGAAGATACTGTAAGAATTCTTCCCGAAAAATTTGGTGAAGACTTAGATAAAGTTGTTAAGGAAATTGTACAAAAAACATTTGAAGGTACTATGAGGAAAGGTAGCGGTATTATTGTTGTGGCTCAGAACATACAAGCAATTGGTGATGGAATTGTAATTCATGGTGATGGAGCGATGTACCAAAAAGTTGCCTTTGATGCATTAACCTTTATGCCAAATTTGCAAGAAGTTGTTAACGGTATAGTTTGTGAAATTGTAGAATTTGGTGCATTTTGTCATATTGGTCCTATTGATGCATTGATACATATGAGTCAAGTTATGAACGATTATGTTGAAGTAGATGCAGATAACGAATTGATAACAGGTAAAGAAAAGAAGAGAACTCTTAAAGTGGGTGATCCAATTAGGGCTAGAATTGTTGCAGTTAGCATGAATGAGTTATCAGCAAGAGAAAGCAAAATTGGGCTAACAATGAGACAACCTGCTCTAGGTGCATATGAATGGTTGAATGAACCAGAAGAAGATTCAAAGGAACAAAAAGTGAAAAATAAAAAGAGTAGAAAGAAGAGAGGAAAGGGAAGGAAGTGAAAAATTTAAATGCCTGTAAGAATTGTCATATGATAACCATAGAAAATGTCTGTCCAAATTGTGCAGTTCCAACTTCAAAACGTTGGCGGGGATATGTTGTTATTCGAGATCCTGCTAATTCGCAGATTGCTGAAAAAATGAATATTAAAAAACCTGGTAAGTATGCATTGAAGGTAAGGTAATGGACAATATAAAATGTATATTGCCAGATGATTTAAGAGATGAGTTAAAAGAACCCTTAGGACGTTTAGTAGATGAAAAGGAACTTTTAAAAATACTTAAAGAGGAAAAGTATATTGTTTCTATAGGGGATCAAGTTACATATACCCTCCTAAAAAATAATATCGAACCTGTTTTTTGTATTGTTGATTTCAGAATCAAACGAAATCGATATTCTGAAGAAATAAAAAATCTTATTCAATCATTTGGGAATAAAAGAGTAGTGATTGAGAATCCTCCAAAATGCATATCAAACGATCTTTGGGTAGCAATAGAGTCTGCATACCAAAACATTGGGAAAGATGCGCTAAGAATTGAAATTAAAGGAGAAGAAGATTTAGCAACCTTACCTGCAATTTTATTAGCCCCTAGAGACGTAACTATAATATATGGATTGCCGAATAAGGGGGTCGTAATAGTTAAACCTGTTGACAAAAATAAAAAAAAAGTAAAAGAAATACTTAACAAGATGTGATATTAATGGAGATAGAAATCGATTCAAAGAAAAACAATCCTTTATTTAACAGAACTGAAATCCGATTTACAATCCACCATGTAGGTGAAGGAACACCAAATAGAGAAATCATCCGTAGTGAACTCTCTGAAAAACTTAATGCAAAAAAGGAAAATATAATAATTAATAATATCAATTCGAGCTTTGGCATCCAAAAAAGCACAGGATATGCAAAGATATATACTTCATTAAAAGAATCTGATAACCCTGAAAGAAAACATATCTTAAAACGTAATAAGATTGCTGGAAAAAAAGAAATTAAAAAAGAAGAAAAGATAGGGAATGAAATAGAAACAGAAACAAAAGAAAAACAGATAAAAGATGAAGAAAGTACTACAAAGAAAGATAAAAAAAATGTCAAAGGGTCAATTGATGCAAAAGAGGAAAAACCTAAAGAAGGAAATGAACAAACCGGCACAGGGAAGGAATAATAATGAAAGGTAGGGAAATATTTAAGGTGGAGGGGCATAAAATTACCCGTTTGAGAAGACATTGCCCTAAATGTGGAGATGGGTTTTTTCTAGCAATTCATAAAAATCGTGTTAGCTGTGGTAAATGTGGTTATACAGAATTTAAAAGTGGAAGTAGCAAGACAACAAAATCTATCGATATCAAAAAAAAATCTGAGCCTGTAATTGAGTCAAACATAAAAACGAACAAAGAGTAGAATAAAATTTTTATAAACTCTTAAATCATTTTATCATCACATTTTTATTAGCAATAATCATATTTAGTTTTATTAAGGGATCTGTAGTGTAGTTTGGATATCACAGCGGCTTCCGGAGCCCCTAACCCGGGTTCAAATCCCGGCAGATCCGTTCTGCTCTCTAGGAGAAAATCCGGTCAACAGGCCCAAAAAGTGGGTTCTGTTACCGAAAATCCCTCCCGTTGGCTTGTTAATATCTAGACAAATCCATAGCTCTGTTATATACTAAAACTCGAATTGAATCTATTGAATTCTATACATCCCTCATTTTATATTATAAAATTTGTTTATATATTATAATAGAAAGATTTAAGTTCATTTATAATATACCTATTTAAAATTCCTATTTTTAGACGGAAAGGAAATGGTATAATAGGGAGGAAACATATGAAATTTGATAGGTATTTTCAAAATAAAAAAACCTTATTATTAGCAATTATTAGCTTGTTAATTGTAGCTATCTATATTCCAAACATTATTAGTGATAAAATTATGTTTGGAAACACTATTTATGTCGATGATAATGCTGATCCTATTTGGTATGATGCAACACATGTAAAGACAATGCAGGAAGGAATTAATAATGCAAGTGCTGGTGATACTGTTTATGTTTACAATGGAACATATTATGAGAATATAGTTGTCGATAAATCTTTGAATATCACTGGGGAAAATATAGATTCGACAATCATTGATGGCAATAAAACAAGACATACCATTAATATTTCCTCAAATTGGGTTAATATAAGTTCATTTACAATACAAAATAGTTCAAGAATTAACGGATCAGGTATTTATATAACTTCAAATAATAATAAAATATCAAATAATAATATTTCTAATAATTATTATGGCGTCAATATCTCAGGATATAATAACAATATTTCTTCAAACAACATAATATCAAACAATTGGTATGGTATCGAAATGACTAGTTCTAACAATAACATATCAAATAACAATTTTTTAAAAGACGGTATACATGTTTTAAGTTCAAATAATAATATATCAAGTAATACCGTAAATGGTAAACCCCTCATTTATCTAGAAAATATATCTGACTCAACTGTAACGGAAAACGCAGGTCAGATAATACTTGTTGGATGCAACAACATATCAATTCAAGATAAAAACATATCAAATACAGATATTGCCATACAAATGTTAAATACCAATAACTGTAACATCTCTAGTAACAATATTTCACAAAATACATTTGGTATTGAAATGTCTGGTTCTCACAACAACATCTCAAATAACAATTTTTTAAAAGATGGTATCCATGTTTTAAGTTCAAATAATAATATATCAAGTAATACCGTAAATGGTAAACCCCTCATTTATCTAGAAAATATATCTGACTCAACTGTAACGGAAAACGCA